>Ga0081539_10001094_pt1 | contig 49286 bp, 44 predicted proteins | sample TabmetS4T2R2_FD_71023 | JGI IMG/M metagenome (GOLD analysis project Ga0081539, IMG submission 71023) | Tabebuia heterophylla rhizosphere microbial communities from the University of Puerto Rico - S4T2R2 | ecosystem: Host-associated > Plants > Roots > Rhizosphere ... | reverse complement strand
GCCGGGAAGGGCACGCGGCCGAAGAACGCCTTGCGCGCCAGCCAGATCATCACATTGGAGTCTTTGCCGAGCGACCACAGCAGCGCGAGCTTCTTCAGCCGTGCAAACGCCTCGCGGAGAATGTAGATGCTCTGCGCCTCGAGCTGGTCGAGGTGATCCATCGAGGGCGGGACGGACAGGTTTTGCGGCACGGAAGATGCTTGGATCAGCGGTGCCTGGCGGAGCCGCGCTTTCGCGGATTCGGTGGTGAGAACATCCATCTCGTCGACCTCAGCCTGAGTAGGCGAAAATTCCATCTGCAAGCCGCATTTTAGAAGAAATAATTTTCTCTATTTCGGGCTTGCGACACACTTAGAGAGAAAATAATTTCAGTCAACCCCGGAATGGGAAAAGCGCATGCGGTATCTGCCTGTCTTCCTCGATCTGCAAAGCGGTCCGGTCCTTTTGGTCGGCGCAGGCGATCTCGCGCGTGCGAAATTGCGGCTGCTGACGTCGGCCGGCGCGCGCGTGCGCTGGTATTCGACCGACGGCCAACCTGACCTGACCGGGCTCGCCGCCGACGATGCCGCGCGCGTCGAGATCGCGCAAGGCGATCCGCTCGCGGCCGACCTCAGAGGGGTGATCGCAATTCTCTGCGCCGGCGCCGGCGACATCGGTGTCGCCATGTCGGTGCGCGCGAAGTCGGTCGGGCTGCCGGTCAATGTGATGGACGACCTCGCGCATTCCACGTTCATCTTTCCCGCCATCGTCGACCGCGGTGACGTCGTCGTCGCCGTCGGCACCGGCGGTGCTTCGCCCGTGGTGGCGCGCCGCGTCCGTGAAAAGATCGAAGCGGTGCTGCCGGCCCGTATCGGCGATCTCGCCGGTTTCATCGGCACGTTCCGCAAATCCATTCATGCGCGCATTCCGGAATTCGCGCTGCGCCGCCGCTTCTGGGAGCGCATCATCGATGGCCCGATCGGCGCGCTGGTGCTGGCGGGACGCAAGGACGAGGCCGAGAGGGCGCTCAACGAGATTTCCGATGCTTCCGGTTTTGCCGGTGGCGAAGACGGCAAGGCCAAGGGCCATGTCATGCTGGTCGGCGCCGGTCCCGGCGATCCCGATCTCTTGACGGTGAAGGCGCTGCGCGCGCTGCAGGACGCCGATGTCGTATTCTACGACGAGCTGGTTTCGCCCGAAGTGCTCGACCGCGCCCGCCGCGATGCCGCGCGCGTGCCGGTCGGCCGCCGCGTCGGCAAGCCCGGCATCGGGCAGGACGCCACCAACAAGCTCATGATTGAAGCCGCCCGCGCAGGTCAGCGCGCGGTTCGCCTGAAGGGCGGCGATCCCTTCATCTTCGGCCGCGGCGGCGAGGAAGTGGACGTGCTGCGCGCCGCCGGTGTCAGCTATTCCATCATCCCCGGCATCACGGCGGGCCTTGGCGCCGCCTCGCAATTCGAGACGCCGCTGACCTATCGCCAGGAGGCGCTGCGGATCACCTTCCTCACCGCGCACAAGGCGCATGACGCCGAGAATGTCGACTGGTCGGTGCTGACCGACAAGAAGATGACGGTTGTCGTCTACATGGGCATGACCGCGGCGCCGACCATCCGCGACGGCATGCTGGCCGCCGGCCGATCGCCGCGCACGCCGGTCGGCGTGTTCGCGCGGGTGACAAGGCCAGATGCCAAGGCTGCGGTCGGCACGCTCGATCAGCTGCCCGAACTCGTGACGCAAATCGATGGCGGTCCCGCCATCCTCATCATCGGCGACGTGGTCGCGCATTCCGCGCCATGGCGCAACTTTGAACTCAATGAAGTGATCTCCAACCTCTTGGAAGCTGCCGAATGACCTCTCCGCTCGAACAAAAAATCAAGATCACGGGTCCGTCGGTGGTGACCGCGAACCGCACCGCCGATGGCGTCGTGATCTGGCGCACCGGCACAAGCGGCTGGTCCACCGATCTTGCCGATGCCGCAATTGTCCGCACCAGCGACGATGCGCGCAAGCTGCTCGCCGAAGCCGTCGGCGACGATGTCGGCGCCGTCGCCTCCTATATCGCGCCCGTTGAAATCAGGGACGGCAAGGTGCTGCCCGGAAATTTGCGGGAACGCATCCGGGTGAAGGGCCTCACCATCGAACTGCTGCCGGTCCCGGCCTGAAGGTTTTGCTGCCATGTACGCATATGACGAACTCGACCGCACGCTGCTCAACGAGCGCGTTTCCGAATTCCGCGACCAGGTGAAGCGCCGCCTCTCCGGCGAACTCACCGAGGACGAATTCAAGATCTTGCGCCTGCAGAACGGCGTGTACCTGCAGCTGCACGCCTACATGTTCCGCGTCGCCATCCCGTATGGCACGCTGTCGTCGAAGCAATTGCGCCAGCTAGCGCATGTCGCGCGCCGCTACGACCGCGGCTATGGCCATTTCACCACGCGGCAAAACATCCAGTACAACTGGATCAAGCTGAGCGAGCTGCCGGATGCACTGGCCGATCTGGCCGAGGTCGGCATCCACGCCATGCAGACCTCCGGCAATAACACCCGCAACGTCACCTCCGACCAATGGGCTGGCGTCGCGCCGGGCGAAGTCGACGATCCCCGCATCTGGTCGGAGCTGCTGCGCCAGTACACCACGCTGCACCCGGAATTCTCGTTCCTGCCGCGCAAGTTCAAGATCGCGATCACGGCCTCGGCGCATGACCGAGCCGCGATCAAGATCCACGACATCGGGCTTCGCCTCTACAAGAACGACGAAGGCGAGCTCGGCTTCGAGGTGATGGTCGGCGGCGGGCTCGGCCGCACGCCTTTCATCGCGAAAACCATCAAGCAGTTCGTGCACCGCCGCGACATCCTCAGTTACGTCGAGGCGATCATGCGCGTCTACAACCAGTACGGCCGCCGCGACAATATCTACAAGGCGCGCATCAAGATCCTGGTGCACGAGCTCGGCATCGACAAGTTCGCCAAGGAGGTCGATGAGGAGTGGCAGCACCTGCGCGACAGCGCGCTCGTCGTTGAGGATTCGGCGATCGAGGAAATCCGCTCGCGCTTTTCCTATCCAAAGTACGAGAAGCTGCCGCACATGCCCGATCAGCTGAAGCAGGCGGCGCACGACCCGCTGTTCGAGCGCTGGCGCAAGAACTCCGTGTTCACTCACAAGGTGCAGGGCTATTCCATCGTCACCATTTCGCTCAAGCCGGTCGGCGCGCCTCCGGGCGATGCCACCGCGGATCAGATGGATGCGCTCGCCGATCTCGCCGAAAAATATTCCTTTGGTGAAATCCGCGTGGGCCATGAGCAGAACCTGGCGCTGCCGCATGTGGCCAAGCGCGACCTGCCGGCACTGTGGAAGGCGCTGGACAAGATTGGGCTTGCCACGCCGAACGTGAACCTGGTCTCCGACATCATCGCCTGCCCGGGGCTGGATTACTGCTCGCTGGCCAATGCGCGCTCGATCCCGATCGCGCAGGAGCTGACGCGGCGCTTTGCCAACCACGAGACCGCCAATTTGATCGGCCGGCTGCACATCAACATCTCCGGCTGCATCAATGCCTGCGGCCATCACCATGTCGGCCATATCGGCATTCTGGGCGTCGAGAAGAACGGCGAGGAATTTTACCAGATCACCATCGGCGGCCGCGCCGACGAGCAGGCCCAGATGGGCACGCTGATCGGCCCCGCGGTGCCCTATGCCGAAGTCGCCGACGTAGTCGAGGACATCGTCGAAGCTTACCTGGCGCTGCGCGATTCCAAGGAGGAGCTGTTTATCGACACGGTGAAGCGCCTTGGCGTCGAACCTTTCAAGGAGCGGGTCTATGCCACTCGTTAAGAACGGACAAATCGCAACCGACATCTTCTTTCATGCCGCCGACGGCGCCGAGCTGCCGGGCGATGGACCCGTGCTGGTCACGGCCGCGCGCTTCCTCGAGGACCCCGAGGCGCTGCTCAAGCGCGCCGGCAAGGTCGGCGTGATCTGGCCGAACAACCGCGATGTCGACGATCTCGTGCCATATCTCGATCGGCTCGCGCTGATCGCGCTGGTGTTCCCGACATTCCGCGACGGCCGCGCCTACAGCCAGGCGCGTCTGTTGCGCGAGCGCCATGGCTATGAGGGGGAGCTGCGCGCCACCGGTCAGGTGCTGCGCGACCAGTTCACTTTCATGCTGCGCGCCGGCTTCGATGCGTTCGACGTCAAGAAGCAGGCCGATGCCGAAGCGTTCGGCGAGGCGGCGCGGCGCTATACCGTGTTCTATCAGCCGACCGGCGATGGCCGCCTGTCGGCGCTGCATCGCCGCAGTCAGCTGCGTTCTTCGGAGAGTGCCCGGCAGTGAGCGCGATCGCGCATCAGGAAGTTTCCGGCGCTGCGACCTTGCCGCCCGCCGAGGCGCTTGACGAGGTGCTGCGTCACGCCTCGCCCGCCGAGGTGATCGCGGCGGCGCTGAAGATCATCGGCCGCGAACGCCTTGCGCTGGTGTCGTCGTTCGGCACGGAATCGGCCGCGCTGCTCAAGGTGATGGCGGACGTCGATCCGGCGATCCCCGTGGTCTTTCTCGATACCGGTTGGCTGTTCCAGGAAACGCTGGATTATCGCGACACGCTGACGCGGCAGCTTGGCCTCACCGATGTGCGTTCGATCAAGCCGCTGGAAGAAACGCTGTCGCGCGAGGATCCCGACAGGGAATTGTGGTTCAACGATCCTGACGCTTGCTGCCGCATCCGAAAGGTCGAGCCACTGGCGCGTGCGCTAAAGCCGTTTGCGGCCTGGATCAACGGCCGCAAGCGTTTTCAGGGCGGCGCACGGGCCGCCATTCCCGTCGTCGAGCAGGACGGCGCGCGTTTGAAGTTCAATCCCTTCGCCAATGTCTCGCGCGAGGAGATCGAGGCGATCTACAAGTCCGCCAACCTGCCGCCGCATCCGCTGGTCAAATCCGGGTTCCTGTCGGTCGGCTGCATGCCCTGCACCAGCCGGAGCGAGGCGGACGAGGACGCGCGCGCCGGCCGCTGGCGTGGGCGAGCCAAGACCGAATGCGGCATTCACACGACCCAGACCAGCACACCGGAGTAGGGCAGCCCGTCATTCCGGGACGATGCGAAGCATCGAACCCGGAATCTCGAGATTCCGGGTTCGATGCTTCGCATCGTCCCGGAATGACGGCTGGACCCGGCCCGCAATGACCCCAAATCGGCCCCGCTGTTCACTATTCAGCCACGGTTGGTATGCAACAACGGCGCCCTGACCTCGGGGTAGTTTTCGATCATGCGGGCGATTCTCGCCATATCAGCGCTTCTGGCGCTTGCCGGCTGCATGTCCGACAGCCAGCCGGAACAGCCGGCCATGTACCTGTCCATGGCCAATGGCGGCGCCACGCTCGATCCGCAGGTCGCCGCCTCCATGATCTCGCAATACCGCCAGAACAACGGGCTCGGCAAAGTCGTGGTCGACCCCGACCTGGTGAAAGTGGCGGAAGCCCAATCCATGGCTATGGCCAGCCGCAACAAGCTCGACCATGACGTCAAGGGGCCGCTGGCCAAGCGCCTCGGCGCTTCCGGCTATCCAGCCACCATGGCGGTCGAAAACGTCTCGGCCGGTTATCACACGCTGGCGGAAGCCTTTTCCGGTTGGCGCGACTCGCCGCCGCACCGGGCCAACATGCTGGCGAACAATGTCACAAAACTGGGCATTGCCGCGAGTTATGCTCCGAATACCAAATACAAGGTATTCTGGACGCTTATTCTTGCATCAACGGATACCAAATAAATCTAAACCATTCTTGATTTCGGTTCCGCTCTCGCTGATTGACGCAGGTGCGAACGGCCGCCACCGTGCGGTCGGCATGGCTCTCTCAAGGGCGGCTTACCATGGATAGCTCACCTTCCCTGCCGGCGACGACGCCGGCAAAAGCGCAACCCGTACTGGTCCTGCAGGGCGGCGGCGCGCTCGGCTCCTACCAGGCCGGCGCCTTTCAGGCGCTGTGCCATTTTGACTTCGATCCGGACTGGGTGGCCGGCATCTCGATCGGCGCCATCAACGCCGCGATCATCGCCGGCAACGAGCGCGAGAAGCGCGTCGAGCGGCTGAAGGAATTCTGGGACATGGTGTCCCAGCCGGTGTCGTGGAATCCAATCGTGCCGGGCGATCGCGCGCGCTCGCTGTTCAACGAGACGAGTGCTGCGATCATCGCCACCTTCGGCGTGCCCGGCTTCTTCACGCCGCGCTTTCCGCCGGCGCCGCTGTGGCCCGCCGGCTCGGCGTCGGCGCTGAGCTATTACGACACCGCGCCGCTGAAGAAGACGCTGGAGCGCCTGGTCGATTTCGATCGCATCAACGACCTGAAGACGCGGCTCTCGGTCGGCGCCGTCAGCGTCACCTCGGGCAATTTCAAGTATTTCGACAATTTCGAGTTCAGGAAGTTCGGCAAGAAGATCGAGCCCGAGCACATCATGGCCTCCGGTGCGCTGCCGCCGGGCTTCCCCTCGGTCATCATCGACGGCGAGCATTTCTGGGACGGCGGTATCGCTTCCAACACGCCGCTCGATTACGTGCTGGAGCAGGAGGCCAAGCGCGACCTCATCATCTTCCAGGTCGACCTGTTTTCCGCGCGCGGCGACCTGCCGCAGACGCTGCTTGAGGCCGCCGAGCGCGAAAAGGACATCCGCTTCTCCAGCCGCACCCGGATGAACACCGACAAGAATCGGCAGATTCACAACGCCCGCATGGCGGTGCGCGATCTGATCAGCAAGCTGCCGGACTATCTGAAGAACGAGCCGTCCGTCGAATATCTGCGCGAGGCTGCCAAGGAGAACACGGTCACGGTCGTGCACCTGATCTACCGCAGCAAGAACCACGAATCCAACTCGAAGGATTACGACTTCTCCCACATCGGCGTGGTCGAGCACTGGAACGCGGGCGTGCGCGACGTGCATGTTTCGATGCGCCACAAGGATTGGCTCGAGCGGCCGCAGCCCGGCGAGACCATGATAACTTACGATCTAACCCGGGACGGCGACGGCGCCGCCGCAATCAAGAGGAGTGAATAACATGGGTTCGTTGACAGGCAAGACGGCGGTGGTGACCGGCTCGACCAGCGGCATTGGGCTCGCGATCGCGCGCGGCTTCGCCGGCGCCGGCGCCAACATCGTGATCAACGGCTTTGGCGCGCCGGCCGATATCGAACGCGAGCGCTCCGGCATCGAAACCGATTTCAAGGTCCGCGCGGTGTATTCGCCGGCCGACATGAGCAAGGGCGCCGAGATCGCGGAGATGATCGCGCTCGGCGAGAAGACCTTCGGCAGCGTCGACATCCTCGTCAACAATGCCGGCATCCAGTTCGTCTCGCCGATCGAGGAATTTCCGATCGAGAAATGGGACGCCATCATCGCCATCAATTTGTCGTCGGCGTTCCACGCCATCCGCGCCGCGGTGCCCGGCATGAAGAAGCGCGGCTGGGGCCGCATCATCAATACGGCCTCGGCGCACTCGCTGGTCGCATCGCCCTTCAAGTCGGCCTATGTCTCGGCCAAGCACGGCATCGCCGGCCTCACCAAGACGGTGGGGCTGGAGCTTGCGCAGTTCAAGATCACCTGCAACTGCATCAGTCCTGGGTATGTCTGGACGCCGCTGGTCGAGCACCAGATCCCGGAAACCATGAAGGCGCGTAATTTGACCAAGGAGCAGGTCATCAAGGATGTGCTGCTGGCCGCGCAGCCGACCAAGGAGTTCGTGACCTCGGACCAGGTCGCAGCGCTTGCGCTGTTCCTGTGCAGCGACGACGCCGCGCAGATCACCGGCTCGAACTACTCGATCGACGGCGGCTGGACGGCGGAGTAGGACGGTGTGCTCTCAACCTCTCCCCGCGATGCGGGGAGAGGTCGCGACCGGTTGCGGAGTGTCGGCGGGTCCCAGCACTTGCGAGCCTCTCAAGGCCGCTTTCCGCGCCGTGAAAAACACGTACAGCAGACAGGCATCGATCAGGATCGTCGCCGCCATCACGCTGTAGGCCCACGGGCTTTCCATCAGTTTCAGCTCGATCAACACGCGGGACAGACCGAATCCCACGACCCACGCATCAAAGCTCATGCATATCCGGCGAAACGTCTCGGCATCCATGTGTCGAATGAAATACGTGCCAAGCGGTATGCCAATCAGAGCACAGGGAGCAAGCACTGTCAGCATGCTGGTGCTTTCGGCAATAAACAGGCCCAGCTGGTAATAGACGATTGCGGTCAGGCTGGACTCCGCCACCCGCACCAGCGCCAGACCGGCGCGAAACTCGTCTTTGACCAGACCCTGATTGTTGAACAACACCGCCAAGGGAGGACCCGAGATGGTCGTGACCGAGTACAGGATACCCAGCGTCGTTCCAAAGGGCAGGCCAACCAGCCATTTCGAATGGATGGGCCTCCGCCAGCCTGCCGCCTGCACCAGGATGAGAGGCAGGATCACCGAGTAGGTGACGAGTTTGATCCAGACCGGTTGGACCACCGCGAGGGCATAGGCGCCGACGGCGATGCCAGGCAGCAATCCGATGAGAATAGGAAACATTCGTTTCCAGACAGCCGGAACGCCGCTGCGATTGATGAAAAGAACATACAGATTCACGAAGACTTCGATCAGGACCAAAGCCGGATTGAGCACGCGATTGGAATAGAAAACCAGTGCGACCGGCACGGTGAGAGACGAAAACCCGTAGCCAAGCGCACCGTTTACAAAGGCCGCAAAGAAGGCGATCCCTGCAAGCACGATTACAGCGGTGTCAATCGAAAGCATCTTTGGTTCTTACCCTACCGGGTGCAGCGTGATCCGCGAGCCGCCGCCGATACCGGTCATTCTCACAATTGGGCCGACGGCGAAGACTGAGGCGGCGTAAAGCGGATCGGTCATTTCCACGCGCGTGTTGGTTAAGTTACGGGTATGTAACGATGCGGCATTATCGCCCGCAACGGAGCGGGAAAAATAAGAATATTTCATGCGCGCAATGGAACCGGATGGTGATTTTCACCAGCGCGGGCGCGGCCGGAGGAATCCGGTTCTGCGGTGCGGCAAGGTCAAAAAATGGCAGGAAAATGATGGGGTTGGTACTGCTAGGCCTGCCGTCGAAACTTGCCAAAGGCTGCTTCGACCTCGCATTCGCTCGCGATTTCGCCGGCGTCGATCGAGGCCACGGCTGCATCGATGGCCTGCAACTCCTCGCAGGTGGCGACATAGTCGCCGCTGAGGTCCTTTGGATCCGTTTCGGTCATGCCGGCACTTTAGCCGACAACGCTCGAAAGCACTACGGCCGCGCGTTCGTCCTGCCGAACGCCAGCACGTGCAGGCCGAGGCGGCGGCGCGCGATGGCGAACAGCAGCACCGTTTCGAAGGCGAGCGAGATCGTGGTCGAGGCGGCGGCGCCATGGCCGCCGAAGCGGGGCACCAGTGCGATGCACAGCGCAAGGTTCATCACGAAGGCCAGCGCATAGGCCAGCGCGCAGATGTGCTGATGGCCGAGCATGTTGAGCAGCCGCTCGACCGGGCCGATCGCGGCGCGCACGACCAAGCCGATGGCCGCGATGAACATGATGTCGTAGCCTGTGACGAATTGCGGTCCGAACAGCCAGAGCAGCGGCTTGCCGAAGGCGAGCAGCACCAGCGTGGCTGCGAGCGACGGCCAGAACGTCCACTGGATCGCATGGGTGACGTAGGCCGAAAGCCGCTCCTTGTCGCCTTGCGCATTGTATTCGGCGAAACGATGCGCTGTCGTCGCCGACATCGCGTAGTGGATGAAGGAGACCAGCGCCAGCGTCTTCACCACGGCAAAGTAGATGCCGACCTCTTCCGAGGAGCGAAACTGCTGCAGCACCAGCACGTCCGTGTAGGACAGCAGCAGATAGAATCCTTCGACCAGCAGGATCGGCAGCGACACGGTGAGCCAGCCGCGGATGTCGTAAGCCTTGCTGCCTGCCTCGACATGGCCGGCGAGGCGGCGGTTGAGCACGATCATCTGCCCGAGCATCGCCAGCCATACCGCGGCAAAGCTTGCGAGCATGGCGGCGGTGGCGCCGAGATCGAGGCCGAGCACGAAGGCGCCGGCGGTGAAGCCGATGATCAGCGTCTGGCGCACGATGAATTGCGGCATCAGCCCTAGCCGCATCCAGTCATGCGAACGGGCAATGCCGTCCTGGGTGTTGGCGACCACGAAGGCCGGCAGGATGGCGCAGCCGATGTAGAGCGGCGTGATCGCGGCCGCGTCAATGAATGACGTGAGCAGCTTGACGAGGCCTGCGAGCAACAGCGCGACGACGGAGGACACCGCAAAAGTCAGCCAGCGGCTGCCGGACAGGAAGCCGCGCAGCAGCGCCTGCTCGCCGCGGGTGCGATATTCCGGAATGAGCTTTTGCGACGAGGCCGAGATGCCGAAATCCATCATGCTGCCGAGCAGCAGCACCCAGGTCCAGACATAGACATAGACGCCGTATTCCGAGGTGCCCATCCAGCGCGCCAGCAGGATCTGCGAGCCATAGGCCATCACCGCGCTCGCGACGCGGATGATGAAGATGGTGGCGGCAAGACGCTTGGTGACCGAGGCTTCGCCGGGGTCGACCAGCAATGCCTTCACCCGCGCAAAAATGCCGGCACGCGAAGCGGCTGCGGATTGGCTGTCCATCACGGCCACGGGTCGTCCGGTCCTCGGGAATGCCGCGGCGTGCGGCCCTCGTCCGACATATCAACGAATCGTTAAGAATGGGTTGGGTGGCCGAGCGGCAAACCCCGCTGTCGTCCCGGCGAAAGCCGGGACCCATAACCACAGAACAAAGTTGTTGGGATTGGCTGGAGCTCCAACTTTCGCAAAACTACGCGCTATGGTTATGGGTTCCGGGCTCGCGCTTCGCGCGCCCCGGAACGACAGCGTCAATTCAAATTCACATTGAACTCATACGCCTTCTCGCCGCCGACCAGGGTCAGTTTTAGCGCGGCGCCATCCACCTTCGCCCCCGGCGGCAGCCCCTCCAGCTCGAACACGAAACGCTTCACCCCGGGCGGGCCGTGTTCCATCAGCTTCGGGATCGGCAGCGCCCAGTCTGGTGTCGGGCCCTCGACATAGAGGCTGACTTGCTTCGCCTCCGGCGCGGCGACATCGACCACCACGTTCCTGTCGCCGTCGCGCCTGACGTCGCGGATGGTGAGCGGCGTGGGATCGCCGACATTGGCCGGCTTCGGCACGCTGTCGAGGGCTGCGGAAAGATTGCCGTCCTCGGTGCTGGCGACGCTGGCGAAGGTCAGCTCGCACGAGGCTTCAACGGGGATGCAGAGCTTGTCACACACGGCGTAGCTGATGTTGGCGCGCAGCGTCACCGGCTTGTCGTTGTTCTTCGCCACGATGCGCAGCGGCAGCACGACCTGCTTCTTGTATCCCAGCGAGTGGCCGCCAGCGCCGTCGTCAAACTTCATCGGCGCCGGCCACAAAACCGTCACCGCCTCGACATTGTCCGACTTGGAGAAATCGAACCGCGGCGGCACGCCGGAATCGCCTGGCGTGCGCCAGTAGGTCTTCCATCCGTCCTGCAACTGGATGGCGATACCGCCGAGCAGCACGCCGCCGCTGCGCGAGCCCGCCAGCAGCCGCACCGCCGAATGTGCGTCGCGCTGCCAGGGCGACGCATCCTCGCATCTGGCCTCGAGCGCCAGCGAGGCGGTCAACAATGTGGCGGCAAGACCGAATGCCGCACGGAGGGGAACAATGGCGTTCATGGGACGTCTTTACAGGTTGAGTCCGGGGCAAACTATTGAATTGCTTGTGATGGACGACTGCAAGCTTGATTGACAGATCACTCGCCCAATATCAGGATGATAGCAAGATATGAGAGGCTTTGCGGATGAGTCCTGAAGGCAAAGCAACGAAGAGCCCGCCGGGCTTGGGTCACAACCGGCCCGACGAGGGATATCTCGACGGCCAGATGCTGATCGCGATGCCGGTCATGGGCGATCCGCGCTTCGAACGCTCGGTCATCTACATGTGCGCGCATTCATCCGAGGGCGCCATGGGAATCATCGTCAACCATCCCGCAGGCAGTATCGACTTTCCGCAACTGCTGATGCAGCTCGACATCATCGAGAGCGCCGACCAGATCAAGGTGCCCGATAATGCCGAGCCGATGCAGGTGCTCAAAGGCGGACCGGTCGATACCGGCCGCGGCTTCGTGCTGCACTCCAGCGACTTCTTCATCCAGGATGCGACCTTGCGGATCGACGAGGACATCTGCCTGACCGCGACCGTGGACATATTGAAGGCGATCGCCAAGGGCGCGGGGCCAAGGCACGCCATCCTCGCGCTCGGCTACGCCGGCTGGGCGCCGGGGCAACTGGAGAACGAGATCCAGCACAATGGCTGGCTGCATTGCCCGGCCGATCCCGACCTCGTGTTCGGCAGCGCTATCGAGGAAAAATACCCGCGCGCTTTGCGCAAGATCGGCATCGATCCCGGCATGCTGGCGGGCGGCGCGGGGCACGCGTAGGCCGTACTTTCTTCCGGGGGGACTCCTGGAATGTATGCCGCTGAGAGCAAGCGCCTGACGCAGGAGGGCGCGAGGAAAATCATGGCGACGGCCATCGACATGGCAAGCCAGGCCGGCATCGCAATCTCCTGCGCGATCGTCGATGCCGGCGGGCACATGATGCTGTTCGAGCGGATGGACGGCGGCCGGTTTCATACCGTGCATTCCTCCACCACCAAGGCGGTGTGCGCCGCATCGAACCGGCGCCCGACCACGGCCAAGGGCGCGGCCGGCCAGGATCTCGACGTGGCTCATGCGCTCGGTCTTGCGCTCGCCGCAGGACCCGAGCGATGGACCGCCATGGAGGGCGGGGTGCCCGTACTGATCGACGGTCAATGCATCGGCGGCGTCGGCGTGAGCGGCGGCGACTGGGAAACCGACTTGCGTATTGCCAAGACGGCGGTCGAGTCGATCGGCATGAGCTGGAAATAGCACGAGCCCGCACCGAGGCGCACGGAGCGATCTCGGTTCGCGGCAGGGAGAGTGTCGTGAGTGCTGGTCCGCTACGCGTCGCCTGCATCGGGATCGGATGGTGGTCGGATGTGTTGGCCGACGCCATGCAGCGCTCGGGTAAGCTCGAGATCGTAAGCTGCTACACGCGCTCCGGGGAGAAGCAGGCGAAGTTCGCCGCCAAGTATCGCTGCCGCGCCGCGGCGAGCTATGAGGAAATCCTCGCCGACTCCAGTATCGAAGCGATCGTCAACACGACGCCGAACGATGTGCACCTGGCGACCACCCGCGCCGCGGCAGCAGCAGGCAAGCACGTCTTTCTCGACAAGCCGATCGCCAACAAGGTTTCCGACGGCCGCGCCATCACCGAGGCCTGCCGCAAGGCCGGTGTGGTGCTGGCGCTCGGCTATCAGCGGCGGCGCGAGAGTCATTTTCGCTGGATCAGGCAGCAGATCGACGCCGGCGCGTTCGGCAGGCTCGTCAACGCCGAGGCCAATATCAGCCGCGACCGCCTCGGCAAGATCGACCTGACGTCATGGCGCTACCAGGCCGCCGGCATGCCCGGCGGCGTGATGCTGCAGATCGGCATCCATTACATCGACGTTCTGGAATACCTGATCGGGCCAGTCCATGCGGTGCGCGGCCATCTGGCGCAACTGGTGCTGCCCGGCGACAATCCCGATGTCGCGAGCCTGATCCTCGAACACAAAAACGGCGCGCTCTCCACCGTAAATGCAAGCTACGCATCGGCCTCCGAGTACTATCTGATGAACATCTACGGCAAGGATGCCACCGCCTATTACGATCTTCACAACGGGCTGCGCCTGCTCAAGCGGGGCGAAAGCAAACCCGTGGCGGTCGACTGCGCCGGCAACGACACCCTGGTCGAACAGCTCGAGGAGTTTGCCGCGGCGGTTCGTGGAAAAGGCCAGCAGGAAGTCGGCGGCGAATACGCGACGATATCGCTCGCGGTGGTGCGCGCCGGCATTCTCTCGGCGCGCGAAGGCCGCCGCGTCGAAGTGGCGGAAATCCTGGAAGGAAACGAGTAACGCAGTGCGGTAACGGGGAGCCCCGTCATGAAATCAGGCATTGGCGTTCGGTTGATCCTCATCGTTGCGGCGGCATTCTTGGCCGGCGTGATCCCGGTGCGCGCACAGGACTATCCGTCGCGATCGATCACCGTGATCGTGCCGTTCCCGCCGGGAGGCGCCAGCGACGTGGTCGCGCGCATCGTCTCCAACCAGATGTCGAAAATCCTCGGGCAATCGATCGTGGTCGAGAATGTCGGCGGCGCCGGCGGCACGATCGGCAGCGCTCGTGCTGCTTCCGCCGAGCCCGATGGTTATACCTTGCTCGCCGCCGCCATGGGCTCGCATGTCGCGGCCCCCGTGCTCACGCCGAACGTCAAATATGATCCCGTCGCGGACTTCGTGCCGATCGGCATCACCGCCCATTCGCCGGCGGTTGTCATCGCGCGAAAGGATTTTCCGGCTCGGGATTTTGCCGAGTTCGTTGCAACGCTCCGGCAACAAGGTGGTGCGTTGAAGCAGGCGCATGGCGGCGTCGGCGCGTCCTCACATATGGCGTGCCTGCTGTTCACCGCAGAGATCGGCGCCAAACCCACGCTCGTTGCCTATCGCGGATCGGCTCCGGCGCTGAACGATCTGGTGGGAGGCCATGTCGATTTCATGTGCGAGCAATCGGTCAGCGTGACTGAGTCGGTTATCTCGGGCGCGGTCAAGGCTTACGCGGTTTCCGCCGGCGAGCGTCTGGCGAATCTGCCTGATGTGCCGACGGCAAAAGAGGCGGGCATCAACTATGAAATGAGCGTCTGGGCCGGGCTGTTCGCGCCCAAGGGCACGCCATCCGCGGTGATCGCAAAATTGGCCGATGCGTTGGACAAGGCGCTTGATGATGCTTCCGTGCGCCAGACACTGGCGCAACTCGGCGGCTCAATCCCGGCAAAGTCCGAACGGAGCCCAGCCGCATTCGAACGCTTCGTCCGCGCCGAAGTCGCGCGCTGGGCGCCCATTCTGGCAACGATGCGGATCGAGAAGTAGTGCGTAGGATGGGTAGAGCGAAGCGAAACCCATCACCTCAACGCTTGCGGCATCGTGATGAGTTTCGCTGCGCTCTACCTATCCTACGTTGTCAGCTCACTCCGCCGCCTGCTGCGCACCGCGGGCCCTGCCACCATCGCGCGGCGCGTGTCGCGGGGCTGCGACTGCTCGTAGCGGCGCACGCGGTGCCGTTCAGCGATCTCCCGCCGCCACAGACTTCGCCAATCCCGCAGCGGAGCGAACATAGCTCGCGTCGCGGTGCAGGAAGGCATGCGCAATGGCGCCGTCGAGCAGCGTGAGAATCTGACGTCCGCTCTGTTCTGCATTCGGATGCCCAGCCAGCGTCTCGATGAGCCACGCCTCGACGGCTTTCTTGTGCGCGGAGGCTGCGAGCCGGGCGGGATGCCTGGGCTCGCCTGCGAACTCCGCCGCAATGCGCTGGAACGGACAGCCGCGCCAGGCTTGCTCTTCGGCGCTATCGGCGATGCGGTTGAAAAGTTCGGCGATCCGCTCCGGCAGCGTGCCTGTCGTCTGATCGAACAGGCGGCGTAGTGTGCTCAAGACCGCCACGCCCTGCTCCTCCACATAGGCGGCCACCAGATGGTCCTTGTCCTTAAAATGGTAGTAGAGCGCCGGCTTGGTGATGCCGGCCTTCCTGGCGATGGCCTCGACCCCCACGTTTTGCGCACCCTGCGCGTAGAACAGGCGGCGGGCGGCCGCGAGGATCGTCTCTCGGGTTGACTGCGGCGTCATCGCGTGTTTACCTACCGGTAAGTATAAGATTTCGCTTGCGCCAGCATGACGGAGGGAAGGCCGGATGTCACCCCATTTGCACGCTGGCCGCGATGGTGCGTTTCAACCCGGCGTCTATGTTGATTTGCTCAGGCTGCATTGGCGCAGGCCCTCGCGCCGGGCGATGGCCGATCGGCCAAGCGGAACGCGGCTATTGGAGCTTGGCAACGCTGTCATCCGTGTGCGGGAGGTCGGAACAGGTCAGCACACCATCCTGCTCACGCCTGATGCGCCGGTGGTGCTCGAGAACTACAGCCGGCTGATCGATCAGCTAGCGCCGCACGCGCGCGTCATCTGCTTCGAATTTCCCGGTTGTGGTTTCTCCTTTCCCCGCTTCGGCTTTCAGTTCCGCTTCTCCGATTATGTCGACGTCGTGCGTGCCGTGATGGATCACCACGGCGTCGAGCGCGCCACGCTGGCCTTCACCTGCGTCAACGCACTGGTGGCGATGGGTTATGCGAGACAGTATCCCTCCAGGGTGGCAGGCCTCGCGCTGGCGCAGGTGGCGAGCGTCGATCAGATGCAGGCTTTCACGCAGCGTATCGACTTCAGCGTCGCCGGGGTGCGGGTTCTCGGCACGCCGATCATCGGGCAGGCATTCATGATGGGAGCGCGCACCGCCATTGCCCATCGCTGGTTCCGCGCCGCCTTGCCAAAGGGATTCGACACGGACCGGGTCTGGTCGGACACGCGCAAGGTGTTCGATGCCGGCGGAGTCTTTTGTCTCGCCTCACTTATGCAAGGTCTGTCCGCAATCAGGCCCGAGGACGTGACGTCAAACGTCGCGGCGAGCGTGGTCTGGGGTACGGCCGATCGCACGCACCGGCCGACCGACAAGGCATCGATCCGCGCCCATCTGCCGCACGCGACAATCGACACGCTCTCCGAATGCGGTCACTGCCCCGATATCGAGGCGCCGGAGGCCTATAGCCGGCGCCTGCTGGCGCTGTGCTCAAACTAGCCGTGGTGGCCGGGCGACGACAGAATCACTCCGCCGCCTGCTGCGCTACCGTTGGCTCCGTGCCCGCCACCGTGGCGCGGCGCATGTCGCGGGGCTGCGACTGGTCGTAGCGGCGCACGCGGTGCATGGTCTGGCGGTTGTCCCACATCACGAGGTCATGCAGCGTCCATTTGTGGACGTAGACGAATTCGCTCTGTGTGGCGTGCTCGTTGAGGTCGCGCAGCAACAGCCGTCCCTCCGGCACGCTCATGCCCTTGATGGCGCCGGCATGCGAGGAGAGATACAGCGACTTGCGGCGGTGCACCGGGTGCGTGCGCACCAGGCGTTGCAGCACCGGCCGGAACATCTCCTTTTCCTCGTCGGAATAGTCGAGGAAGCCGAGCGAGCCGCGCGAATACATCAGCGAATGCTCGCAGATCATGTCCTCGATCTCGGCTTTTGTCTCGTCATCCAGCGCATCATAGGCCGCGCGCATGTCGGCGAATTCGGTATTGCCGCCCTTCGGGTTCACCACCCGCGCCGATAGCAGCGAGAATTTGGCGGGGATCGGCCGGAACGATGAGTCGGAATGCCACAGGCAATTGCCGAGGTTGAACAGATGCGCGCGGCTGTCGCGGGCGAGCGGCTTGCCGTCTTTGCCGAGATTGGAGACGTCGTTGAGGCCGGTAGTGAGGCGGTAATCTTCCTTCTTCACCACCGTGCCACCGCGCGCCTTCTCGCGCTCGCCGAAATTCAGCGCAAAGGCAAGCTGCTGCTCGTCGGTGATGTCCTGGCCGTGGAAGATCAGCACGGCATATTTGTCCATGCCGGCTTCGATCTCGCGCGCCTGCTCCTTCGTCAGCGGCTGCCGCAAATCAAGACCCGAAACCTCACCGACAAAATGCTTGTGCAGCTGGCGGATCGCCACGGGCATGGCCGACTCTCCCTGATCTTGTTGGTTGTCAGGAAGGCTACTCCGGCAAGGGGCGATGTCAACGATCCGGCGCGGGCCCAGTTATGCGTTCCGCGCCATCAGCCCACCGTCCACGGGAATGACGGCACCGGTCAGGAACGAGGCGGCGGGCAGGCACAGGCTCAGCGTCATGTGGGCGACCTCTTCGGGGTCGCCGTAGCGGCCGAGCGCGGTGCGGCGCTTGGCGTAGATCGTCTTGTGCTCCTCGGGAATCCGTTCCGTGATCGCCGAGCGGATCGGGCCCGGGCAGATGCAGTTCACGGTAATGCCTTCGCGGCCGAGCTCGACCGCGAGCGAGCGCGTCAGGCTGGTGACGCCGCCCTTGGCCGCGGAATAGGGGCTGTTGGTCGCGGTCGCTCCCAGCGCCTCGGTCGAGGCGATGTTGACGATCCGCGGGCATTTCGATTTGCGCAAATATGGCAGCGCCGCGCGGATGATGCGCGGATGCGCCGTCAGCATGACAGCCAAGGCCTTGGCCCAGGCCTCCTCATAGTTCTCACCGTCGATCGCTGATCGCAGCGACAGGCCGGCATTATTGATGATGATGTCGAGCGAGCCGAAATGCGCGGCGACATCGTCGACGACGGAGACGATCGCGGCGGGATCGGCGACGTCGAGCGTCCATGCCTTGGCCTTGCCGCCCGCGGCATTGATCGCATCGGCCACGGCGTGCGTGCCCTCACTGGTCAAGTCGGTGACGGCGACATTGGCGCCCTCGTCGGCAAAGGCATGCGCGGTGGCGCGCCCCATACCGCTGGCAGCTCCAGTGACGAGAACGGTCAGGCCTTTTACGGAGCGAGAGAGCTTTTTCACGTCGGCCATGGAAATACTCGCTGGGTGGAATTTGGTGGCGGGTGCAGGTTGACAACGCTGGCACCGATCCGCAGACAGGTCAACGAAGCTGAGGGAGACGCCGACGTGACCGATATTCGCGGCCCGCAGATCCGTCGCCTGGAGCCTGCTGATGCCGCCCTCTACAGAGAGATCCGGCTGGAAGCGCTCCGGAAAAATCCCGAAGCATTCGGCAGCACGATCGAGCGAGAAAATGTGCAACCGCTATCGTGGTTCGAAGCCGCCGTCGGCCGGGCCGATATCTTCGGCGCGTTCGTCGACGGAAAGCTCGCCGGCATAGCCGGGTTTTCCGTGCATCAAGGCCCGAAGCAGGCGCACAAAGGGTTGCTTTGGGCCATGTATGTTCGAGACGATGCGCGAGGCTTTGGCATCGGAAAGATGCTTGTCGCGGTCATCCTCGACCACGCGCGCGGGCGCGTGGAGATGGTTCAGTTGACCGTGGTGAGCGAGAACGAAGCTGCGCACCGGCTTTACCGGGCAATGGGCTTTGTCGAGTACGGCTGCGAAAAGCGCGCGCTCAAGCAGGACGGGCGATATTATGACGAGGTTCTGATGGTCAAATTCCTCGACGAAGGTTCGAACTAGAACACACAAAAAAGGATAACGGGGATGAACGAGCTCGATTTCAGCGGCAAGCAGGTGCTGGTGGTCGGCGGCTCCAGCGGCATCGGCAACGGCATCGCGCAGGCCTTTCGCACCAGGGGCGCGCGCGTCGACGTCTGCGGCACTCGCGCCAGCGCGTCGGACTATTCACCCGAGGACGGCTCGCATCTCGATGGGCTGCAGTATTCTCAACTCGATGTCAGCGATCCCTCCGCGGTCGAAAAGTTCAAACCTTCGTTCGACAGGCTCGACATCCTCGTGCTGGCGCAGGGCGCGGTGATCTATCGCCGCGGCGAATTTTTGATGGACGGCTTTCGCAAGGTGATGGAAGTCAACCTGATGAGCCTGATGGCTTGTGCGACGAAATTCCACGCCATGCTGGCGGCGAGTAAGGGCGCGCTGATCATTGTCAGCTCGACGGCGGCCTATCACTCCACCATGGGCAATCCGTCCTACAATGCGTCGAAGACCGGCGCGATGGGCCTGACCCGCACGCTGGGCGAGGCCTGGGCGGAGGACGGCATCCGCGTCAACGGCATCGCGCCGGGACTGGTCGACACCAAGATGACCAAGGTGACGACGGCAAATCCAAAGCGGCTGGAAGGCGCGCTGGAGCGGATTCCCTTGCGGCGTCTCGGCACGCCGGAGGACATGGCGGGCGCCGCGCTGTTCCTGGCCTCGCCGCTGTCGTCCTACATCATCGGCCAGACCATCATCGTCGACGGCGGGCTCATCCTATAGGAGGAGGAACCGCCTTCGACCTCGCCGGTTACATCCCGAACAGCTTTCAGGGAGTGACACGATGGACAAGGACAGGATCGCAGGCGCCACCAAGGATTTCGCCGGCAAGGTCGAGGGCGCGGCGGGCGAGATCGCCGGCGACGCCGAGAGACAGGCTTCGGGCAAGGCGCGCGAGGCGGCAGGCACAGTGCAGAATCTCTACGGCCAGGCCAAGGACGCCGCGCGCGAGGTCGGCGACGCAGCGAGCAATCTCGCCAAGGACGTCTACGACAACAGCGGCGAAACCATTCAGAGCGGCACGAAGGCGGTCGCCAAGACCGTGCGCGACAATCCGATCGGCTCACTGCTGGTCGCCGGCGGCATCGGCTTTGCGCTGGCGCTGATGATGACGCGCCAGCCGCGCCGTCCGCCGCCGCGCTGGCGCTATTACGGCTAAAGATCGCCAGAAGAAAATTAGCGCGTGGGATTGTCCGGCGGCACGGCGGCGGAGCGACCGACCGCGCCCGGCGGACGCGGCGGGCCGCCCGCGGGCGGACGCGGCGCACCCGGCGGCGCCACCTGGCGCGGGGCGGGCGCGGTGTTGCCAAAACCGCCAAAGAAATTCTGGAACGACGGTGTCGTATTTTGTGCCGGCCGCGGCGGCTGCCGCTGGATCTGCCCCGGCTGACCCGGCTGTCCCGGCTGCACCACGCCCGGTTGGCCGAATCCAGGCTGACCGGGCTGCAGCGGAGGACGTTGCTGCGGCTGCTGCGGCCGTTGCCCCGGCGGAATGATTGTGCCGTCAGGCGCGACGATTGCGACCGGCGAATCGCCTTTGGCCTGTTCGCGGCCGACTTCCCGGCGCGGCCAGGCGAAATCGTCGGCGCGTCCGGCAGGCGGTGCGAGCGCCTCGCCCTTGACCAGCGTGCGCGCGGCGAGCCCATCGACGGTTGCGGGTCGCGAGCCGGGGCCGCCGAGCAACTGATCGCTGTTGATCGAGGCCGCCACCAGCGGAACGATCGGCCCCGCCATCGGCCGCGGCGCCGGCTGGCCGGGCACGGCATTGGCGTCCGGGGTCGCCGGCTCGCTCGGCAGCGCGATCGGCGAGGAGCGCGTCGCCATCAGGCGGACGATCTCGCGGTCGACATAGTGGGCGAGCTTGCGCGCGCCGGCCGCGGTGAAATAGACGCCGTCATTGGAGCGCAGCTGGCGCATCTGGCCTTCGAAGTCGGGACCTCTTTGCAGGAAGCGCCCGGCCTCGTCGACGAAACCGTCCCAGACGTCGACATAGGTGATGCCGGCTTTGCCCGCGCCGTCGCGATACAGCGCGTCCAGGAACAGCATGTCGGAGATGCCCTTGGGGCCGCGGATCGCCGGCAGCCCGACCCACAGCACCGGCACGCCCTTGGACTTCAGGACCGCGACCAACTCCTCGATCTTCTTGGCGTAGAGCTCGACCCAGCGCTCGTCGCGGAACTCGTAGAGACCGTTGGCCGAGCGCGCCGTCTTTTCCGGCGCGGCGGCCGGAGGCGTATCGGCATTGTCGGCTTCGTCGGCATCATCGGCCGGCTTGTCATCGGGCTTTGCCGCAGGCGCCGCCGCATCCGGCTTTGCGGCCGCATCGGGCTTGGCGGCCTGCTTCGCTTCGCCGGGCTTGCGGGCGTCTTTCTTGTCAGCCTTCTTGTCGGCGGGCTTTTCGGTTTTTTCCGACACCGGTTCGCGGATCGCGACGCGATCATTGATGCCGAGCATCACTACGATGGCATCGGGCTTTTCGGTCGAAAGAATTTGCTTGGCCGCTGCGGTCCAGTCCGCCGGATCGCCCTTGGGCTGATATTTGATCAGGCCGCTTGTGGCGCGGTTCTTGCGGATCACGCCCATGTCGGGGCGTTCGTTGTAGGCGAGCTCCATGCCGTAGGCGAGCCAGTCGGCCATGCCGTCGCCAAGCACCAGCACGTTGCGCTCCGGCACGAAGGCGGGATCGCGTTTTTCGGGCGCCGGCGCCTTGGAGAAATCCTGGATGACGCGTTTGGGCGCCTGCTGCTGGAACGGCGCGAAGAAATCGCCGCCGAACCATCCGCCGCCATTGTTGCGCGGCGCGGGGCGCGACCAGCCGCCGCCGCCGAAATTGAAAAACTGCGCCGAAGCGGGGCCGGCGATGCCGACCAGCATCGCAATAGCGACCGCGAGCGCAACCAGCGGCCCGCTCTCGGTCAGCACGCGGAAAAATGGCTTTGGCTTTCGCATCCGACTCGGTCGCAATGGATTGTGAGGGTAACGCCTATAATAGCGGAAAGAGGCCGCAAGCGGGCGGATTTTCCCCATAAACCGGCATGGCACCCCGCCCGTCAAGGGCGGGGTAGTGACCTGTTCCGGAAGGGTTAGCGGCCGGGAATCGGCAAAATCGGGTTCTCTGGCGCTTCATCCCAGGAAATAAGCCAATTCCTTGCCCTTTTGACCCGAAATGTAGGGATCCTGCCAGCTGTCGTCGGTTTCGAGAAAACCCTGGCCGGTCGGCCGGTCCGGCGGCGGCTTGCCCGCGAGCATCGCCTCGCGTTTCTGCTGCTCCAGCACGGCGCGGAATTTGTAGTGGTCGTAGATATCGAGCACATGCGTCGTATAGGCGAGCGCGAGCGCCTTGTTGCCGCGGAACACCAGCATGTTCTCGTCATTGGCGTAGGAGGCCTTGAAGCCGAGATTGTGGCTTCCGGTGATCACCACGCAGTCGGTCTCCGACATCGGATCGATGACGACGATCTTGTCGTGGATGATGGCGTGGCCGGCGCTGAGCAATTCCCGCTGGAAGTCGCCGATCAAATCGTTGATGGCGGCGGCGCGGATCATCAGCACATTGGGGGCGCCGTCGGGACTGAAGATCGCCAGTTGCGGGATCTTGGGCGCGTTCCTGTCCTTCTTCTCGCCCTTCGGCGGCGGGGTGTAGCCGGGCACCGCGGTCGGGTCGCTGATGGCGCCGAACACCGTGAGCTTCTTGTCGAGCCGGCCAAAGTCCAGGCCGGCCGACACGACGGTGTTGACGTCGTCGCCTGCCGTGTCGGGGTCGGTCCGTCCGGGATTGAAGACGAGGAAGAAGAGCGCACGCTTCGCCTGCTTCATCAGCGAGAACACGAATTCCAGGTCCGGCGGAACGGTGCGGTTTTTCGGCGTGCCGGTCTTCGGCGTGTTGGGTGAATACCAGAGCTCGACCTCGGTCTTGCCGTTGTCGATTTTCATGGTGCTGGGCGTCGCATTGGCGCTGCGCAGCTCCGGCCCCTGATCGCTGGCGAGCGGGGATTCGAGCGGATCCGGCTCAGGCAATTCGTCGGCATGCAGCCGCGTCCAGTAGTCGAAATAGGCTTGCGCCACCTTGTCGGATCTGACGATCACGGTGTTGTTCGACTGCGCGCACAGCCCGGTCTGGGTCCAGTTGGTGCTGCCGGACCAGACCTCGATCGGCTTGCCGTGCTTGTCCAGCAGCACGGCGAACTTGTTGTGCCCGATATGCGCTGAATTGTTGAACATGCGGTTCTGCAGCCGGTCGCCCATCAGCGCCGCGAGCTTTTCGCGGGCCTTGGCATTGGTCGTGTCCCAGATGACGATCTTCTTCGGCTTGTTGGCGGCACCCTTTGCCGCTTTGGCCGTCTTCTTTGTGGTTTTCTTTGCGGCTGTCTTGGCAGTTTTCTTGGCGGCTTTCTTTGCGGCGCTGGCCTTGTTGGCCTTCTTCGCCGCCTTTTTTTTCTTGGCTTTCTTGGCGACCTTGGATCGCTTGACCATGACCTTTGCCGCGGCCGGCATGGACTTGGCCTTGGGCTTCACCTCCTTGTTGCCGGCGGTCGAGAGAATCAGATTGAGCCGTGCCTGATTTTTCGCCAGCAGATCGATCAGTTCGGGATCGCTGAGCTCGTAGAGCGCAAGGTGCAGCCTGCCGTCCACCTCCTTGGCGCGGTCGAACATCGACTTCAGCGCCGGCAGCACGTCGCCGCTGAGGAATGTGCGTATCTTGTCGCCCGGCTTCTTGATATGCGGATCGAGGTCCGCCTTGGTCGGAGCCTCGCCGATCTCGGTCTCGAGCTGCTTGCGCAGGTTCTGCGTCGACAGGATGCCGTTGTTGAAGAACGCCGATACGTCGCCGAAATTGTCGGTCACGCTGAACGTGTTGGTCTCCGCGGCCTCGCCGCAGATGAACAGCGGAACCTTGGGGCCCTTGAATTTTCCGGGCTGAACCGTCGGGGTTTCCGGCACCGGCGTGCGGCCCGGTCCATCCTTGCCGACCGGCACGATCTCATATTTGGCGCGGAACGGCTCGCGAATTTCGAGCTGGTCGCGGCTGCGCCGCAAGGTGAGGTCGCGCCAGGAGAATTTCTGGATCGGCCAGACGCTGGTGTCCTGCGGCTCCCAATCCGGATTGGATTGCGACTTGAAGGCGACCCACGCCGGCAAACAGCGCCGCTCGCCGGTATCGACATTGATGCGGGTGATCATGAAGCCGAGGCAGTCCCTGATCTTGCCATCGGTCTTCCAGACCAGGTAGGCGACTTCATTGTTGCAGAAGGCGCGCGCTTCAATGACTTTAGCCATCGCAATCTCTCCCTCTTGGCGCCGGCGGCCATTTTGAAAAGCGGTGATGCAACCGCCGGCGATATGACGATGCACGGCGCTCCTCCATCGAGCGCGGCGGCATCACGGCAATTTCATATCAGAGGCGGATGGGAGAAATTGTGAAGCCGCGCACATGCGCGGCGCGCGAAGCGCCTCAGCGGCTGCGCAGCCGATCCAGCACGTCGGCGGTGGCGAATCCGTCGGCCGGAAGGCCCGCCGAGACCTGGAATGCACGCAACGCCTCGCGGGTCTGGCCGCCGAGCTGGCCGTCCGGTGTGCCCCGGTAGAAGCCGCGCTGGGCGAGAAGCTGCTGCAATTCCAGCCGTTCGGCGCGCGACAGCACGCGTTCCTGCCGCGGCCAGGGCTGCACAAAGGGCGGGGAGCCGCGCAAGCGGTCGGCGAAATGGCCGATCGCCAGCGCATAGGCCTCCGCCGGGTTGTATTTCATGATGACGCGGAAATTCTGCAGCATCAGAAAGCCCGGCCCCTCGCTGCCTGCCGGCGCCAGCAGATAGGCCTTGTCGGCCGGGTTGGGATAGGGCTTGCCATTGGCGCGCTTCAGCCCCTGGTGATCCCATTGCGACAGCGTCATCGCCTTGGAGCGATCCGCCAGCATGAAATTGAACCCCTTGGGGATGACGACCTCAAAACCCCAGGTCGCGCCGGACTGCCAGCCGTCCTTTTTCAGATTGTTCGCCGTGGAGGCGATCAGGTCGTAAGCGTTGTCGACCACATCGCGGCGGCCGTCGCCGTCGGCGTCCACGGCATAGCGCTTGAAGGCGGTCGGCATGAACTGCGTCGGCCCGAACGCGCCGGCCCAGGAGCCGCGCAGCTGCTCGGGCCTGAGATCCCCGCGATGCACGATTTCGAGCGCGACGAGGAATTCATCCCGAAAATATTTCTGCCGTCGTCCGATGCAGGCCAGCGTCGCGGTCGATTGCAGCACGCTGCGGTCGCCCATTTGCGTCGAGTAATTGGACTCGATGCCCCAGATGGAGGCGATGATGTAGCGGTCGACGCCGTAGGCTTTCTCCACCGCATCGAATTCCGCCTTGTATTTCGCAAGGATCTCGCGGCCCTTCGCCAGCCGGTTATCGTTGACGAGGATGTCGAGATAATCCCAGATCGCCTTGGTGAATTCCGGCTGCGAGTCCATCAGGTCCATGATGCGCAGGTCGGGTTGCAGTCCGGCGGTGAATTTCTGAAAGCTCTCCTGCGAAATTCCGCGCCGCGCCGCGTCCGGCCACATGCCGGCGACGCAATTGTCGAAATTCGCCGCCGCCTCGCGGATCGCGCTTGCCGTCATCAGCGGATGGCCGGACGCCCCGTCCTCGCCGCTCCAGGGCTGCGCGCCGCCGGGGCCGGGGGCCGCCTGGGGCTGCTGCGTGCCGGGCTTTGGCGAAAACAAATTGTTGAGGAAATTGGAGACCCCGTCGCCCGAGGACTGGGCGCCGGCCGCGATCGGCCACAACAATGCGGCAACGAATAACAGTGCGCTCGCCCGTCCAGCTGTCGATGACTTCAGCCGCTGCATTCCCTTGACCCGTCCGCTCAAATATCCCGCTTTCACAAGGACCCCTCACGGTTTCCAATAGTTTAACAAAGCCAGGCCCGCCTGGCCGCCTTTTCGTCGCCGCGAATCGGACTTTGTTCCCGGCTGCAAACCCGCTAACAACGTGCAATTAAACTGAAATCCCGCTCCCTCAAGGCCTCCCCATTCCCATGAAAATCCGCAAAGCCGTCTTCCCGGTCGCCGGCCTCGGCACCCGCGTCCTGCCCGCCACCAAGGCAATGCCGAAGGAAATGCTGACCATCGTCGACAAGCCGCTGATTCAATATGTTGTCGACGAGGCGAAGGAGGCCGGTATCGAGCATTTTGTGTTCGTCACCGGCCGCAACAAGGGCGTCATTGAGGATCATTTCGACCGCATGTTCGAGCTCGATACGACGCTCGCCGCCCGCGGCAAGAAGGCCGAGCAGGAAGTCCTGGCCGAGAGCCAGCCCGAAGCCGGCGCCATGAGCTTTACCCGCCAGCAGGCGCCGCTGGGGCTGGGCCACGCCGTATGGTGCGCGCGCGACATCGTCGGCGACGAGCCCTTTGCCGTGGTGCTGCCGGATGAACTCGTGCTCAACACGCCGGGCTGCCTTGCGCAGATGATCGCGCACGCAGCCAAGCTCGAGGCAAAATCCAACTTGATCGCGGTGGAGGCGGTGCCCGAGCATCTCACCCACCAATACGGCATCTGTGGCGTGGGAAAGCGCAACGGGAAACTCTTCGAGGTCGACGGCATGGTGGAGAAGCCGCCGAAGGGCACTGCGCCGTCCAATCTCTCGATCACCGGCCGCTATATCCTGCAGCCGGAGATTTTCAAGGTCCTGGAAACCCAGGAACGCGGCGCCGGCGGCGAGATCCAGCTCACCGACGCCATGATTGGCCTCGCCAAGAAGCAAAAATTCTACGGCGTCGAGTTCGAAGGCGAGCGCCATGATTGTGGCTCGAAATCCGGCTTCCTGCGCGCCAACATCGCCTTCGGCATGGCGCGCGCGGATTTGCGCGAGGGCCTGCGCGCGGAGATGAAGAAGTATCTGGAGAAGTGACGACAAGAGGCGCACGCGCCTTTTGTCGTCATTCCGGGGCGCGCGAAGCGCGAACCTCAGATGCGCAATTGCGCATCGGGGAATCTCACTTGGCATCGATTCTTTTCCGACAACATCGGGATTCCGGATCGGCGCGCAGGCGCGCCGTCCGGAATGACGTATTGGGGATCTAAGCGACCAGCGACAGTTTCGGCATGCTCGCCAGCACCGACTGGTTGCGGCCGTTGGCTTTTGCCGCATAGAGCGCCTTGTCGGCGGCTTCGAGCAGCAGCGTCCAATGCATGTTCGCCGCCGGCGTCAGACTGGCGACGCCGATCGAGACGGTGTTGACGGCGTCCCCTTCCGACCACTGCATGACCTTCTGGCGGATCGTCTCGGCGATCTGGAACGCGTCGGTCGGTGAGCATCCCGGCAGCAGCACCGCAAATTCCTCGCCGCCATAGCGGGCTGCGCAATCGCCGGTGCGCCGCACCGAATCGGAAATGCAGATCGCAATCCCGACCAGCACCTGGTCGCCGGCCTGGTGGCCGTGGGTGTCGTTGAAGGCCTTGAAATGGTCGGCGTCGATCATCAAGAGCGCCAGCGGCGTCTTTTGCCGGGTGGCGCGCCGCCATTCACTGTCGATCTCGTCGTCGAACTTGCGGCGGTTGCGCAGCCCCGTGAGCGCGTCGGTGATCGCAAGCTCTTCCAGCTTGGCTTCGGCGGCGGCGCGGCGGCCGATCTCGCGCGCCAGGAACAGCGTGGTCGCCAGCACGAACAGGATCAGCACGCCGACGATGGCGGCGATCCGCATCGCTTCCTTGTGCCAGAGGCTGAAAATCGCCTCGAGCGGCTTGCCGACCACCACGTAAAGCGGACCGGAGTTGTCGCGGCGCACGAACAGGCGCGGAATCGGATCGATCGGCCCCTGTCCGGCAAACGAACCGCCGGGCTTGAGGTTGTTCGGGCTCCAGCCCGCGATGGTGGCGAGGTTCTTGCCGATAAAGTCGAGGTCGAACGGCTTGCGCATGATGATGGTGCGGTCGCGCCGCAGCACCGTGATGGAATCGTCGGGATCGAGCTTCAGCCGCTCGAACAGCTCGTGGAAGTAGGAAAAGCGGATCGAGCCCGCGACCACGCCGAGGAAGGCGTTGTCTTCGCCGGAAATGCGCCGGCTCAGCACGATCGAATAGGCGCCGCGATGCAGCATCGGCTTGCTGATGAAGAGACCGGCATCAGGGTTGTCGCGATGGACCTGAAAATATTCCTCGTCGGCGCGGTTCTCCGGCCGCGGATCGAGCGAGGATGCATCGTGCGTCAGCTGCCCCTTCTCATCGAATGCCTGGATCGCCCCGAAGTGCCGTGCGGTCGCGGCATGGTCGAACAGGATCAGGTGCTGGACCGGCTTGCCGACGTCCTTGAGCTCAGGCAACAGCATGTTGTTGGCGACGTTGCGGAGCGACAGGTCATAGAGCTCGATGTTGCGGGCGATTTCGGCATCGATGCCGGCGGCGAGGTTTTCCAGCATCTGCCGCGCCAGCTGCTCCTCGCCGCGGCGCATGTCCAACATCACGGAGGCGCAGATCGCGGAAAAACCGATCACAGTCGCCACCGACGAGGCGATCAGCAACTTGACCGAAAGACGCCAGCGCCGCCTGGCCGTATGTTTCCGCCGCTGCAATAACATTCTGTCGAAATGCGCCCGGAATCGTTGCGGCGGGCTTAAGTCGCGACAGCGGTTCCGCGATGGGTTAACGCTTGGTTTACTGCGTCGTCGATATTTGCGGGGACCTTAAGGAGATTTGCGGTGAACGACTACGATGCGCTGCGGAATTACCTCAAAAAGCAGACGCTTGCCGAATTCGTGCTGACCTTCGAAGAGATCGAGACGATCATCGACGCCGCGCTGCCGCGCGCGGCGCACCGCGCCTCCTGGTGGGACAGCCTGCGCAGCCCGCAGGAAAAGATGCCGCAGCGCGAGGCCTGCCTCGAAGGCGGCTACGTCGCGACCCGGCAGGCCGACGGCAGAAGCGTGAAGTTTCGCCGTATGAAGCGGGAGCGGTGAGGGGCTCCCGCCCCGCCGTCGTCCGACATTTCGTAGGATGGGTTGAGCGAAGCGAAACCCATCGCTTTCGAGCGCTGCCGATCGATGGGTTTCGCGGAGCCTGTCGTCGGGCGCGCGTTCGCGCGACCCCATTGGCCCAACCCATCCTACGACTGTCGTCCCTGCGAAACGCAGGGACCCATAACCACAGGACGTCATGCTTCAAAGAAAGTCGTCCACCATCTCGTTTCACCAACCACCGCTGCGGAGGATGGGTCCCTGCGTTCGCAGGGACGACAGCGGAGTTGAGGCGCGACTGTTGCAAATTCAACACGACGGGCAAATCGGTTCGGTTTGCCGGAATCGTGTCAAGCCCCAAAATCAAGAATATTTCGCTTTACAAGAATTCTGATTTGCGGTATGTACCCGCCCAGCCCGTGCCACCATGAGGGACGCTTCGCGGTCGTCACGAAACGGGGTGCGGGTTGCGATGGGCCGCTGCGGCGTCAGTGCGGTGCAAACCGTATAGACGAAGCGTTCGCGGCGGCCGGTGAAGTCGTGTGGTCCTGGCGCCGCGACCCTGGCGCTACGCTGGCGGGACTTTCCGCCAACTACGGGGGCAAGAAAGGCCGCTCCCCGGGGAGAGCACGTATAAGCCGTCAAACCATTGCGCGGGGAAAGCCGGGATGTCCTGGCTTTACCTGTCAAATCCGTGTGCGTCTTCTTGCTACCCATTGCACACGGTGCTGCGGGTGCCGCCGGCGCCCGGCTTTCCCTGCGCCCTCTGATCAAGAGGGAGCAAGGTATTCGCAAAACCTCGGGCACCTCGTGTCGCGGGAAGGTTTTCGGCTGTTTGAAAACTGAATCAGCAAACTCCGCTCACCCTCCCCCTCGCGTCCGCCGAAGCCTTGGCGAAGGCGGATGTGGAGAGGGTCGCTTCGCGTACCGAAGCGGGGTGAGGGGTCTGTCTCCTCGAGTGACTCTCTCACTGTGAGCCCGCGGATAGAGACCCCTCATCCGTCGCGCATCTGTCGATGCGCGCCACCTTCTCCCACAAGGGGAGAAGGAAGAGCTGGAGCTCAACCTCGCTCCAACAACTGAATGTCGTGGTTATGGGCCCCGGCCTTCGCCGGGGCTACACCGGTTATGTTGCACGCGGCGAGGCAGCCTTACGCCTAGCTCGCCGCTTCCAGCCGCTCTTCCGTCAAGAGCCGCATCGCGGCGTCGGCGTCCATCGGCTCGCCGAAGGCGAAGCCTTGCGCGTATTCGCAGCCGAGCTGGTAGAGCTCGACGGCGTCGGAGTCGGTCTCGGCGCCTTCGGCGACCACGTCCATGCCGAGGTCGTGGGCGAGCGCAATGATCGATTTGAGGATCACCGGGCGCGTGCCGCGGCTGGTGGTGCGCACAAAGGACTGGTCGATCTTGATGGTGTCGAACGGGAAACGCTGGAGATAGGCCAGCGAGGAATGGCCGGTGCCGAAATCATCGAGCGACAGGCCGGTGCCGAGCTCGCGGATGCGGGTCAGCATCTGCGCCGCGTGCTCCGGATTCTCCATGACAAGCGATTCCGTCAATTCCAGCTTCAGTGTGCCGCGCGCCACGGACGAGCGCGACAGCACGGTGCGGATGTCGTGGATCAGATCGTGGCGCAGCAATTGCCGCGAGGAGACGTTGACGCTGGCAAAAATCGGCTCGCGCGAGCGCATCGCGCGCTGCCACACCGAAAGCTGCCGCGCGGTCTGGTCCATCACGAACATGCCGAGATCGACGATCAGGCCGATCTCCTCGGCGATGTTGATGAATTCCGACGGCGACATGCGGCCGAGCTTTGGGTGATCCCAGCGCGCCAGCGCCTCGAAGCCGGCGACGGAACGGTCTTCCAGCCGCACGATCGGCTGGTAGAGGATCGATATCTCCTGCCGCTCGATGGCGCGGCGCAATTCCGATTCCAGCGTCAGGCGGTCGGTTTTCCGCGCGCGCATCGCCGGCTTGTAAACGTCGATGCGGTCGCCGCCGATGCGCTTGGAGTGATACATCGCCAGCTCCGCATCCTTGATGATCTCCTCCGAAAGCTGCGCCTGCGGATCGGACAGCGCCAGTCCAATCGAGGCGGTGAGGAAGATCTCGCGGTCGTTGAAGGCGATCGGCGCGCGGATGGTTTTTCGGATGGTTTCCGCAAAGGCGGTAATGCGCGCGGAATCCTGCTCGGAGAGCAGGATCAGGCCGAACTGGTCGCCGGCGAGCCGCGCCAGCGTGTCCTGCGGCTTGAGAATGCGCGTCAGGCGCCGCGCCAGCGTCAGCAGGATGGAATCGCCGACCGCGATGCCGACGGAATCGTTGACCTGCTTGAAGCGGTCGAGGTCGATCACCATCAGCGTCGGCCGCAGGGTCGGCACGGTTTTGGCGAAATTCGCCACGGCGTTGAGGCGGTCGAGGAACAGCTTTCGGTTCGGCAGGCCGGTGAGATTGTCATGCACGCTGTCATGCAGCATGCGCTCCTCGGCGTTCTTGATGTCGGTGACGTCGGTGAGCGTGCCGACCACGCGCGACACTTCGCCGTCGGAGCCGACCACCGGCCGCGCCTTCAGCGCGAACCACATGAAATGGCCGTCCGGCGTGCGCAAACGAAAATCCTGCACCAGCCGGCCGCGGCGCTGGTCGAGCACGCTGTCGAGCGCGGCGCGGAACCGATCCTGGTCGAGCGGATGCAGCACTTCCAGCCATTTTGCGGCGGGGCCTTCCAGCGTGCCGCGCCGCAGGCCCAACAGCGCCTCGGTCTCGGGGCTGGTAAACACCTTGTCGGCAGAGACGTCCCAGTCCCAGATCAGATCGCCGGACCCGGCGAGCGCCAGCGCACGGCGCTCGACATCGGAAACCACGCCGGTGGTGGCGCCGCCGCCGGCAAACGCGTGCTGCATCACCGTAAATCCGATCAGCATCACGATCAGCACGAGGCCGCCGAGCAGCGCGGGGCCGACGATGTCGTTGGTGACAGAGCCCGCCACCGTCATGCCGGCCGCGATCACCCACACCACCAGCAGGAACCAGGTCGGGATCAGCAGCACCGCGCGATCAAAACCGTGGGTGGAGAGATAGACGATCAGCGCAAAGCCCGCGAAGGCGATCAAGACCAGCGACATGCGCGCGATGCCGGAGGCCACCGCAGGATCGAACAGCGCGAGCGCCACCAGCGAGCCCAGGAAGGTCAGCCAGCCGATGGTGATGTGCGAGTAGCGCACATGCCAGCGGGACAGGTTGAGATAGGCGAACAGGAACACGAGCAGCGTCGCCGCCAGGATCGCCTCACCCGCCGCGCGCCAGATGCGCTCGGCGTTGTTCGACATGTCCAAGACCTTGCCCCAGAAGCCGAAGTCGACGCCGATGTAAACGAGCACCGCCCAGGCAAGCGCGGCCGCCGCCGGAAACATGATCGAGCCCTTGACCACGAACAGGATCGTGAGCACGAGAGCCAAGAGTCCGGAGATGCCGATCACGATGCCATGATACAGCGTGAAGGAGTTGACCTTGTCCTTGTAGGCGTCGGGCTCCCACAGATAGAGCTGCGGCAGCTTGTCGGTGCGCAGCTCCGCGACAAAGGTGACGACGGCGCCGGGGTCGAGCGTGATGCGGAAGATGTCGGCGGTCGCGCTCTCCTGCCGCTCGGGGCGATCGCCCACAGACGGCGTGATGGTGGCGACGCGCGACAATCCAAGATCCGGCCACAACAGGCCGGACGAGACGATGCGGTAATGCGGCGCGACGATCAGGCGGTCGAGCTGATCGTCGGTGTTGTTGGCGAGCGCAAACACCACCCAGTTCTGGCCGCCCTCGCGGGCGCGCACCTCGATGCGGCGGACGATGCCGTCGGTTCCAGGTGCGGTGGAAACCTGGATTCGGTCAGTATCACTGCGCTGATGGTCGAGGACGGCGGTGAGGTCGATGGCGGGCGCGTCACTGCGGACGCTGACGGCGTCGATCGCGCGCGCGGGCGCCGCGACAGCAACAATCATGAGGCCCAGCGCAACGAGCGCAAGGCGCCTGATCAGACGCAATGTCAGTACTCCGCGAAAGCGTTCATGCCGGCCAAGCAACCGGCCCGGCGTGTCGCGATAGATGCCATGAAAGCGAGGGAAATCAAAGGGTTTCCGCCCGCCGATCTCTGGCGAGAGTTAAACGGCCAACACAATTTTGCCAATATGTTGGCTGCTCTCCATCCGCCTGTGCGCGTCGACAGCCTTTTCCAGCGGGAAAGTGCTGTCCATCACGGGTTTGACGCGGCCTTCGCGCAGGAACGGCATCACCTTGGCCTCGATGGCGGCGACCATCGCCGCCTTATCCGCATTCGTACGGGGTCGCAGCGTCGAGCCGGTATGGGTGAGGCGCTTCACCATCAGCTTGGAGAAATTCGCTGTCGCCTTCGGCGCGTTGGACAGGAACGCGATCTGCACGATGCGGCCATCGACGGCGGCGGCATCGTAGTTGCGGTCGATATAGTCGCCGCCGACCATGTCGAGGATGACGTTGGCGCCCTGGCCGCCCGTCGCGTTCTTGGTTTCCGCGACAAAGTCCTGAGTCTTGTAGTTGATCGCGACATCGGCGCCGAGCTTTTTGCACGCATCCGCCTTGTCCTCTCCGCCGACGGTGACGATCACCTTGGCGCCGAACGCCTTCGCCAACTGGATCGCCATGGTGCCGATGCCGGAGGAGCCGCCATGGATCAGCAAGGTCTCGCCGGGCTTCAGCGCGCCGCGCTCGAACACATTGTGCCAGACCGTCATCAGCGTTTCCGGAATGGCGCCGGCCTCCGCCATCGTCAGCGACGGCGGCACGGTCATTGCCTGGCCGTCTTGCGCAATGCAATATTGGGCGTAACCGCCGCCGGCCACCAGCGACATCACCTTGTCGCCGACCTTGTGCCTGACCGCGCCGCTGCCCACGGCGACTACTTCGCCGGCGATCTCCAGCCCAGGCAGGTCGCTGGCGCCGGGCGGCGGCGGATAGGAACCGGAGCGCTGCGCCACGTCAGGCCGGTTGACGCCGGCGGCCATCACCTTGACCAGGAGCTCGCCGGGGCCGGGCACGGGCAGGGCGCGCTGCTCGGGGATCAGCACCTCCGGACCGCCGGGCTTGCTGATGGCGACAACGGTCATTTGCGCAGGCAGCTTTTCCATGATTTGTCCTTGGGAAATGCGGGAAATCCGGACGCCTGCTTAGCCAGCCGCATGGCGGCTGGCAACCGCTCCGGAGCGCATATCACGGAGGCGCGCGATGCCCATCGAAGACGACGACCGCCCGCGGAAGAAGATCAGCCACGAGTTCGGCCAGGATTTGTCGCTGCTCTCGCTCGAAGAACTCACCGAGCGCATCGCGCTGCTCAGAAGCGAGATCGAACGGCTGGAGGCCGCCGCCACCAAGAAGCGCGCCTCGAAGGATGCGGCGAACAGTTTTTTCAAGTCGTAGAGAGCTGTCGTCCCGGCCAAGCGAAGCGCGAGCCGGGACCCATACGCCGCGGCCTGCGTAAAGGCCACGCGGCAAGACGGCTTACCTCGCCAACCAAGTCCTGTGGTTATGGGTCCCCGCTTTCGCGGGGACGACCCGTGGAGAGAACTCGGCCAATGGCCGACATGGCAAATAAAGCCTCAATAAATTCGCTCGTTTACGATCAATTAAGCTTTCTCGAATATGACTCGGGGCGTCCTCGTTTGGACACCGAGTGGCTCCTGTCCACTCTGTTTGACGCCTCCCTGTTATCAACTTCAAAAGCCGCCGATTGCTTCGGCGGCTCTTTTTTTGGCCGTCTTCCTCACCGCCGCGGAAACCATAATTCGCGTTGCGACTGGACTCCGCACCCCACTCCGAGCAATGATTTGTTCATCATAACCCGGGGGGCGGCACCGGGATCTGGCGTAAATCGGTGGTGTGAGGGCGTTAACCATGGCGGAGCGTTCGCAGGGCGAGGGCGGGTTGGTGCAATTGAGCGAACGGCTGACCAATTCTGCAGCGTTCAGTACTCTGTTCCGGGAAGGCATGGACCTGGTCGAGGAGACCGCCGCCTATCTCGATGGCGAAGGGCGCACCGAGGCCAAGGCGCTGGAACGTTCTGTCAGCCTGACTTACGCAACCGAGAGCATGCGCCTGACCACGCGGCTGATGCAGCTTGCCTCCTGGCTGTTGCTGCATCGCGCGGTCAAGGAAGGCGAGATGACGCTCACCCAAGCCAACCGCGAAAAGACCAAGGTGAAGCTCACCGCCGCCGATCCGGGGCCGGAAGACATGATCGCCAAGCTGCCGGCGCAGCTGCAGGACCTGATCGCCCGCTCGATGAGTCTGCAGTCGCGGGTGCGCCGCCTCGACACCACCATTCACGCGCCGCCGCCGGAGCACCCGACCATCGGCAATCCGCTGGTGCCGCAGCTCAACCGGCTGAAGGCCGCGTTCGAGCAGTAAGCTTCTGCCAGATTGAAGCCGTCATTCCGGGGCGATGCGAAGCATCGAACCCGGAATCTCGAGATTCCGGGTTCGGCTCTTCGAGCCGCCCCGGAATGACGGCAAAACAAAAGCGCCCCCGCTTGGCAGGGGCGCTTTTCATCGTGAACCGCCGCGAAGCGCGGCAGTTGCTACTTCTTGAGGAAACCCTCGAACTTTTTCTGGAAGCGCGACACACGGCCGCCGCGATCCATGATCTGCTGGGCGCCGCCGGTCCAGGCCGGGTGCGATTTGGGATCGATGTCGAGGTTCAGCTTGTCGCCGGCCTTGCCCCAGGTGGAACGGGTCTGGTACTCGGTTCCGTCGGTCATGACGACCGTAATCATATGATAATCCGGATGAATTTCGGCTTTCATGGCTTGTCCTCTGGCGCGCCGGCGCCCGTCTCAAAACTCGGGAATTGCGGATTTGGGCGGCTCTATAACGCATGCGACCGGCCAAAACAAGCCGCGGAACAGCTCTCCGGGCAGCTCCGGATAAGGGCTGTCCTGGATTTGCCAGCGCCCCACCGGAGGGCCTATCTGGAGGCGTCAACACGATCGGAACGGGATGAGCGCAGCCGAGCAGCTTGAAGACGGACGCGGCAAACAGGCCGCGCCCCGCGACGCGCTGATGGAGGCGGAAGCCGTCCTCGAGGCGCAGCTTGCGGAGACGCCGGCGCGACGGGCGAAACTGCGCCCGCTGCTGGCGCTTGCGCCCTACATGGCGCGCTATCGCGGCCGCGCCTTCCTGGCGTTCATTGCGCTGACGATTGCGGCGGCGACCACGCTGGTGGTGCCGGTCGCAGTCCGCCGCATGGTCGACTTCGGCTTCAGCCCCGAAGGCATCGTCATGATCAACAGCTATTTCAGCGTGATGGTGGCGATGGTGGCGGTGCTCGCCGGCGCCAGTGCGGCGCGCTACTACCTCGTGATGACCATCGGCGAGCGCATCGTCGCCGATGTCAGGCGCGACGTGTTCGCGCATCTGATCTCGCTGTCGCCGGCCTTCTTCGATTCCTCGCGCAGCGGCGAGCTGGTGTCGCGAATGACGGCCGATGCCGGCCAGATCAAGTCCGCGGTCGGCGCCTCGGCCTCGGTCGCGCTGCGCAACATCATGCTGTTCATCGGCGCCACCACCATGATGGTGATCACGAGCCCGCGGCTGTCCGGCTTCGTGCTGCTGGCGATCCCGGTGATCGTGCTGCCGCTGGTGGCGTTCGGACGCTGGGTGCGGCGGCTGACGCGGCGCGCGCAGGACCGGCTCGGCTCGGCGGCCGCCTATGTCGGCGAGCTGGTCGGCGCCATCCGCACCGTGCAGGCCTTTACCGGCGAGGGGCTGGCGAATGCGCGCTATGGCGGCGAGGTCGAGGACGCCTATGAGGCGGGGCGCCGCTCCCATATGGCGCGCTCGATCCTGACCGCGGTGATCATCTTCATCATCTTCACCAGCGTGGTGATCATCCTGTGGGTCGGCTCGCATGACGTGCTGATCGGCACCATGACGCCGGGCCGCCTCGGCCAGTTTGTGCTGTATGCGGTGTTTGCCGCCGCCGGTCTCGGCCAGCTCAGCGAGGTCTGGGGCGAGTTGTCCGCCGCGTCAGGCGCCGCCGAGCGGCTGTTCGAGCTCTTGCGCGTGCGGCCGGAGATCGCGGCCCCCGTCTCGCCGCGCGCGCTGCCGTCGCCCGCGCGCGGCGACGTTGCCTTCGAACGCGTCAGCTTTGCCTATCCGACGCGGCCGGATGCGCTGGCCATCGATGGCGTGTCGCTGTCGGTTAAGGCCGGCGAGAAGGTCGCGATCGTCGGCCCCTCCGGTGCCGGCAAGAGCACGCTGTTTCATCTATTGCTGCGCTTCTACGATCCGAAGAGCGGCAGCATTTCCTTTGACGGCGTCGCAATCGAGACCGTCGATCCGCACGCGTTGCGGGAGCGCATCGCGCTGGTGCCGCAGGACTCCGTGGTGTTTGCGGCAAGCGCGCGAGAAAACATCCGCTTCGGCCGGCCGGACGCCGGCGATGCCGAGGTCGAGCGTGCCGCAGATCTCGCGCATGCCACCGAATTCATCCGCCGCCTGCCCGGCGGCTTCGAGGCGCAGCTCGGCGAGCGCGGCGTGAAACTGTCGGGCGGCCAGCGCCAGCGCATCGCGATTGCGCGCGCCATCCTGCGCGACGCACCGCTGCTGCTGCTCGATGAGGCAACTTCCTCGCTCGATGCCGAAAGCGAGACGCTGGTGCAGACCGCGCTGGAGGAGCTGATGCGTCATCGCACCACGCTGGTCATCGCGCATCGTCTCGCCACCGTGCTGTCCTGCGACCGCATTCTCGTGATGGAGCACGGCCGCATCGTCGAGCAGGGCACCCACGCCTCGCTGGTCGCCGCCAACGGCCTTTATGCGCGGCTGGCGCGGCTGCAGTTCGAAGGCGTCTAGCTCAACGCGTCAGCGCGACTTCGCGGAACGCCTTCACCAGCGGCCGCTCGAGCTTGCCGTGCATGCTGCGCAGGATGTCGTAGGCTTGCTCGCGCGGCATGGTCGGCTTGTAGCTGCGGTATTCGATCAGCGCGGCGAAGATGTCCGACACGGTCAGCATCCGGACCAGATCGCTGATACCGGCTTCGCCGAGACCCTCCGGATATCCGCTGCCGTCGAGATATTCATGATGATGCCGCACGGCATCGAGGATCTCCGGCGAGATGCCCTTCTGGTCCTTCAACACATCCCAGCCGATGACCGGATGCGTCTCGATCAGTGTGCGTTCCTCGCTCACCAGGCTGCCGGGCTTGTCGAGGATGGCAAGGGGGATTTTCGCCTTGCCGATGTCGTGGAAGATCGCGGCTGAGCAGAGCCGTTCGACATCGGCGGGCGCAAGCCCAAGGCTCAGGCCGAAATCGACGGCGATGCCGGTGACCAGCAGGCAGTGCTGGAAGGTGCCCTCATGATGCTGACGAACTGCCGCCAGCCAGTCGGTCAGGCCGTGCTCGGCGATGTTGTCGGTGATGTTGCGGCCGACCGTCTTCGCGGCCTCGATATCGATCGGCGCGCCGCGCAGGATGGCGGCGAACATGGCGGCAAAACACGCCGCGCCCGCAGCCGCGGTGCTGTCGGACGTCGATCGGGAGGGCAGCTTGATTTCGGCCATGCCGGGTTCGAGAAGTTCCGCGAGCAGCGTCGTGGCGTTCACGGGACTGGTTAGCACGCTGGTGGCGCCGAGCGCGTAGGCCTGCACGATCGACAGCCGCGAACGCTGGTCGATGAGAAAAATCCGCTTCGACACCCGGCTCAGGTCTTTGGCGAGATGCTTCAATGCCGAAATGTTGTCGATGTCCCGCAGATCGGCTGCCACCACGACGGCATGCACATCATTGCCCTTGAGACAGGCCTTACCGAGCAATTGCGAGGCGATTGGAAGCTTCTCGGCAAGGAGGCCGCCGACCGTCGAGAGCTTCGCTGCGGAATCGCCGACAATATGGACGCACATGAAAACGATGTCTCAGTCCGGGCTGAAAAACGTCAGCATTGGCCCGAAACGAGACTTTTTCGTAAAGGAGTCCGGGTTCGGCCGTTGGTAGTTCTACGACCGGACTTCTACGGGCGCGGCGTTGACCCGCCTAGCGTTCCGTCAGCTTCAGCTCGATGCGGCGGTTGCGCTTGTAGGCCTCTTCCGTCGGCTGAGTGTCAAGCGGCTGGAATTCGGCAAAGCCGGCCGCGACCAGCCGCTGCGAGGGTACGCCGAGCGAGATCAGGTATTGCACCACCGAGATCGCGCGCGCCGAGGACAATTCCCAGTTCGACTTGAACAGCGGGCTGTTGGTGATCGGCCGCACGTCGGTATGGCCGTCGACGCGCAGCACCCAGGCGATCTCGGAAGGAATCTGCTTGTCGAGCTCGGTCAAGGCGGCCGCGAGCTTGTCGAGCTCGGCGCGGCCCTCCGGCAGCAGCGCGGCCTGGCCGGTGTCGAAGAATACCTCCGACTGGAACACAAAGCGGTCGCCGACGATGCGGACATCCGGGCGATTGCCGAGAATGGCGCGCAGGCGGCCGAAGAATTCGGAGCGGTAGCGCGACAATTCCTGCACGCGCTGGGCCAGCGCCACATTGAGCCGCTGGCCGAGATCGGCGATGCGGCCTTGCGATTCCTTGTCGCGCTTCTCGGATGCTTCCAGCGCCTCCTCGAGCGCGGCGAGCTGACGGCGCAGCGCGCTGATCTGCTGGTTCAACACCTCGATCTGCGCCAGCGCCCGCGACGTGACCTGCTTCTCGGAGTCGAGCGCCTTGCCCAATTCATTGGCGCGGCTCTGCGCGTCGCCGCCGGCGCCGGCAAGGCCTTCATAGAGGCCCTTGACGCGATCGCGCTCGCCTTCGGCCGAGGCGAGGCCGGCGCGCAGCTGCGAAACCTGGTCGTCGAGATTGAGCTTTGCCAGTTTTTCCAGCGACAGCAGGTCGTTGAGCTGCGCGATCTTGGCGTTGAGCTGCTCCAGCGCCTTGTCCTTGCCGGTGACTTCCTGCGACAGGAAGAATTGCACCACGAGGAACACCGTGAGCAGGAACACGATCGACAGCACCAGCGTCGAGAGCGCATCGACGAATCCCGGCCAGTAATTGAGTCCGGATTCACTGCGGCGGGCACGGGCGAGGGCCATTGGCGTCTCTCTTCAGCTAATTGGTTCAGCTCTTCTCGGGCTGGCGCGCGATGCGCTCCAGGAGTCGCTTGATTTCCTTGTTCTGCTCACCCTGACCGTCGGCCCATTCGCGGATCATCTGTTGCTCGGTGCGCATATGCGCGACCAGGCCCTGGATCGCCTCGGCGAGATTGGCCATCGCCGCGGTGGCGTTGCGGGTGGCGCCGCCGTCCTCCACGGCGTGGCGCAGCCGGTCGAGCGCATGCTGCACGCCGGACGTCGCGCCGCCGAACTCGTCGCCGGCATATTCGCGCACGGTGGTGGCGAGCCAGTCCTCGAGATCGGTGTAGAAGCGGTTTTGCGCCTGGCTCGATTGCAGATCGAGGAAGCCGAGGATGAGGGACCCGGCAAGGCCGAACAGCGAAGACGAGAACGAGATGCCCATGCCGCCGAGCGGGGCGGCGAGGCCTTCCTTCAGCGCGTCGAACAGCGAGCCGGCATCGCCGCCGACCTTCAGCCCCTCGATCACCTTGCCGACCGAGCCGACGGTCTCGATCAGGCCCCAGAAGGTGCCGAGCAGGCCGAGGAAGACCAGCAGCCCGGTCATATAGCGCGAAATGTCGCGCGCCTCATCCAGGCGGGTGGCGATGGAGTCGAGCAGGTGCCGCATGGTCTGCTGGGTGATCGTCATCCGCCCGGTGCGCTCGCCGCCCAAAATCGCGGCCATCGGCGCCAGCAGGGTCGGGTGCCGCTCCACCGCAAGGCCGGGGTCGGCGATGCGGAAATTGTTGACCCACGACACCTCGGGATAGAGCCGGATCACCTGCCGGAATGACAGGATGATGCCGATCAGGAGCACCGCGCCGATCAGGGCGTTCAGCCCGGGATTGGCGAAGAACGCGACGATGATCTGCTTGTAAAGCACGACCATCACCAGCGCGCAGAGCACCAGAAACACCAGCATCCGCACCAGGAAAATCCGGGGCGACGACAGTTTGGTGAGCTCGATTTCAATCGCGGCGCGGGCAGAGGGGTTTTGTGGCATTGGCCTTGCGTCATCCATGGCAAGCGCGGTCAGCCGCCAATATGGCACGGAAACGGGGTGAGAAAAGGCCGGATTGCCTGCTTTTGAGTCAGACCAAAGGGGAACCGGAAGTTGAAACCGGGCATTATCTCCGCGCGTATTTTGCCAATGTTCGATGTCTGGCGGTGAGATATCGGGATTTTGCATGACGCTGACCTACCTTGCGGCCCTCGTTCTGATTGCCGCCTCCCTTTCGCTCCTGATGGCCGGCGCCTTCCTGGTGCAGCAGCGGACCGGCAATTCCGGTTGGGTCGACACCATCTGGACCTTTTCGCTCGGCCTGGTCGGCGCAGCCGCCGCGCTATGGCCGATCGCCGGCGCACCGAACGCGCGGCAATGGCTGGTCGCGGCACTAGTGGCGATCTGGTCGCTGCGGCTCGGCATCCACATCGCGATTCGCACGGCAGGAATTACGGACGATCCGCGTTATGCCGCTTTTGCCAAGGAATGGGGCCTCAATGCGCCGCGGCGGATGTTCATCTTCCTGCAGAACCAGGCGCTCGGGACCATCCCGCTGGCGTTTGCGATTTTTGTCGCGGCGCGCGTTCCCAACGATGCGCTGCGGCTTCAGGATTTTCTCGGCGTGATGATCCTCATCGTCGGCATCGCCGGTGAGGCGCTGGCGGATGCACAGCTCAAGACGTTCCGCGAAAACCCCGCCAACAAGGGCCGTGTCTGCGACGTCGGCCTGTGGCGCTGGTCGCGCCATCCCAATTACTTCTTCGAATGGTTCGGCTGGCTCGCCTATCCCGTGATCGGCCTCTCGCTCGATTACCCCTGGGGGCCGGCCACCTTGCTGGCGCCGGTCTTCATGTACTGGATCCTGGTCCATGTGACCGGCATTCCGCCGCTGGAGCAGCAGATGTTGCGTTCCCGCGGCGAGCGCTACCGCGACTATCAGTTGCGTACGAGCAGGTTTTTTCCTTTGCCTCCGCAAGCATGATCCCGGAAGCGGGACTTCCTCCCGGACATGCGCACATAAGGGAGCGACGACATGAACTTCGTATCGTCAATCATTGGCACCGCCGAGCGCGTGCCGCTGCCCGACGCCATCATCCGCGCGGCGATCCATCGCCTGTGCTCGCGCACCGCGACCCGGCTCTCCACCTGCGACGCCAGGACCGACGCCCTGTTTGCCGACGAAATGGCGGCGCGCGCCATTGCCGAGTTCACCGACGCGGCAAACGCGCAGCACTACGAAGTGCCGGCGGCGTTCTTTGCAAGAGTGCTCGGACCCAATCGCAAATATTCCTCCTGCTTCTACAAGGAGGCCGCCTCCACCCTGCAGGAGGCGGAGGAAGAGGCGCTGCGCCAAACTGTCGAGCACGCCGAACTCGCCGATGGCCAACAGATCCTCGAGCTCGGCTGCGGCTGGGGCTCGCTGTCGCTCTGGATGGCGCGGCAGTTTCCTCAAGCGCAAGTCACGGCGGTGTCGAACTCCAATTCGCAGCGCGAATACATTGAAAGCGAGGCAACGAAACGCGGCCTCAACAATTTGCGCGTCATCACCTGCGACATGAACCGGTTCGATATCGGCATGCGCTTCGATCGCATCGTCTCGGTCGAGATGTTCGAGCACATGATGAACTGGCGCGATCTGTTGATTCGCGTGCGCTCATGGCTGAAACCCGGCGGGCGCTTCTTCATGCACATCTTCACCCACCGCTCCGGCTCCTATTTGTTCGACCGTGGGGATCGCGAGGACTGGATCGCGCAGCATTTCTTCACCGGCGGCGTGATGCCGAGCCATCATTTAATCCGGCAGTACGCCGGCACATTCGAGGTAGAGAAGGAATGGCGCTGGAGCGGCACGCATTACCAGCGCACCGCGCTCGACTGGCTGCAAAATTTCGATGCCCATCGCGACGACATCGAGCGGATTCTCCACGATGTCTACGGCAATGACACGGCGCTGTGGATGCGGCGCTGGCGCTGGTTCTTCCTCGCGACTGCCGGACTGTTCGGCTATGCCGACGGCAGCGAATGGGGCGTCAGCCATTACCGGATGAAGGCGGCGTGATTGTATTCGTTCTAATTCGCGCAGGAGATTCGGCCGCGCTGAGCATCAAATGGCGTTTCCTTAATCATTCGGTATGAATGGAACCCGGTTCACGCAGATTCACAATCCGGTGAATCCGAAAAATCCACGCGGTTTCAGTCTGCTAGCGTCGTGTGACATTGGGCCGCCACGAAAGACATTGCGCCGCAACAAACGCGCCGTATGTTGGCCCTATCGGCACACGACCACATCCGGTGACGCGGCTCACGACTCGTGTGTCGAAATTCAACAGGGGCGACTGGTTTCATCATGTCCGGCTTTCGTGTGCAATCGGCCTGCATTGCAGTGATGCTTGCCGTGCTGTCGACCATGCTTGCCGGATGCAAGGAACCTGCAGCGACAGCCACACCAGTGTCGGCGTCATCCGAACCCGATGTCAGCATCGTGGTGGTGCAGCCGCGCCCGCGCGCCGTGGTGCGCGAGTTGCCAGGCCGCATCGCGCCGACGCGCGTCGCCGACGTGCGCCCGCGCGTTTCCGGCATCATCGTCGAGCGCATGTTCAACCAGGGCAGCGAGGTCAAGACCGGCGATCCCCTGTACCGCATTGACCCGCGGCCGTTCGAGGTCGAGGTACAATCGACCGAAGCAGCACTCGCACGCGCCAAAGCCGTGCTGGATCAGGCCGCCTCGAATGCCAACCGCGTCGGTACCCTGTACCGGGAGAAGGCGACGCCGGAAGCCAAGAACGAGGAAGCGGTCGCCACGCTGCGTCAGGCGGAAGCCGACGTCGCCGCCCGCAAGGCCGACGTGGCGCGCGCGCGGCTCAATCTCGACTACGCCACCATCCGCGCGCCGATCGACGGCATCGTCGGCGCTGCTCATGTCAGCGAAGGCGCGCTGGTCGTGCAGAACGACTCGACAAGCCTTGCGACCATCCAGCAGCTCGACCCGATCTATGCCGACTTCACCCAGTCGGTGAACGAGATGCACCAGCTGCGCCGCGCGCTTGCCGCCGGCGAGCTTGTCGCGCCCGATGCGGTGAAGGTGCGCGTCGTGTTCGACGACGGCGAGCCCTACGCGCTGCCGGGCAAGCTCTTGTTCTCCGAAGCCAAGGTCGACGCCCATACCGGGCAGGTGACGCTGCGCGGCGAGTTTCCCAACCCGAAGCGCGAGCTGCTCCCTGGCATGTATGTACGCGTGCAGCTCGAGCAGGGCATCGACTCCGATGCCATCGCGGTGCCGCAGCAGGCGATCCAGCGCAACAGCGGCGGCGGCAGCGAGGTATTCGTGGTCGGCGAGGACGGCCGGGCCACGCTGCAGCCGGTGAAGACGGGATCGCTGCAGAACGGCACCTGGTTCGTCACCAGCGGCTTGAAGGCCGGCGACAAGGTCGTAGTTGAAGGCTTCCAGAAATTTGCGCCGGGCGACAAGGTCAAGACCCAATCCTGGGTCGAGGCGGACGCGGCTGCGGATCTGATCCAGCCGGCGAACCGGTGATTTCAGATGCCGGCCTTTTTCATCGACAGGCCGATCTTCGCCTGGGTCGTCGCGCTTTTTATCTGCCTGATCGGCGCGATCTCGATTCCGCTGCTGGCGGTCGCGCAATATCCGATCATCGCGCCGCCCTCGATCTCGATCTCGACCAGCTATCCCGGCGCCTCGCCGGAAAACCTCTACCACAGCGTGACGCGGCTGATCGAGGAGGAGCTGAACGGCGCCTCCGGCATCCTCAACTTTGAATCCACCAGCGACTCGCTCGGCCAGGTCGAGATCATCGCCAATTTCGTGCCGGGCACGGAAACCAGTGCGGCGTCGGTTGAAGTTCAGAACCGCCTCAAGCGGGTCGAGGCGCGGCTGCCGCGCGCGGTGATCCAGCAGGGCATCCTGGTGGAGGAAGCCTCCAGCGCCGTGCTGCAGATCATCACGCTGCGCTCGACCGACGGCAGCCTCGACGAGGTCGCTCTCGGCGACTTCATGATCCGCAACATTCTCGGCGAGATCAGGCGCATTCGCGGCGTCGGCCGCGCCACGCTCTATTCCACCGAGCGCTCGTTGCGCATCTGGATCGATCCCGCAAAACTCGTCGGTTATGGGCTCACCGCCGACGACGTCAACAAGGCGATCGCAGCCCAGAATGCGCAGGTCGCTTCCGGCACCATCGGCGCCGAGCCGAGCACGCCGGACCAGAAGATTGCCGCGCAGGTGCTGGTCAAGGGCCAGCTCTCCTCGCCCGACGAATTCGGCACCATCATCCTGCGCGCCAATCCGGACGGTTCGACGGTGCGGCTGCGCGACGTCGCCCGCATCGAGATCGGCGGACTCTCTTACCAATTCCAGACCCGTCTCAACGGCAAGCCGACCGCCGGCCTGTCGGTGCTGCTGTCGCCGACCGGGAACGCGCTTGCCACCGCAAAAAAGATCGAAACCAAGATGAAGGAACTGTCAAAGTTCTTTCCGGCCAACATCGCCTATGACATTCCCTACAACATCACGCCCGTGGTGAAGGCCTCGATCGAGAAGGTGCTGATGACGCTGGTCGAGGCCGTCGTGCTGGTGTTCATCGTGATGTTCCTGTTCCTGCAGAACATCCGCTACACCATGATCCCCACCATCGTTGTGCCGGTGGCGCTGTTAGGTGCCTGCGCAGCACTGATGCTGACGGGCTACTCCATCAACATGCTCACCATGTTCGGCATGGTGCTGGCGGTCGGTATCCTGGTCGACGACGCCATCGTGGTCGTCGAGAACGTCGAGCGCATCATGGCCGAGGAGGGCCTGCCGCCGAAGGAGGCGACGCGCAAGGCGATGTCGCAGATCACCGGCGCCATCGTCGGCATCACGCTGGTGCTGGTGGCCGTGTTCCTGCCGATGGCATTTTTCCCCGGATCGGTCGGCATCATCTATCGCCAGTTCTCCGTCACCATGGTGGCGGCGATCTCCTTCTCCGCGCTGCTGGCGCTGTCGCTGACGCCAGCGCTGTGCGCGACGCTGCTGAAGCCCGTCGAAGCCGGCCATGGTCATGCGAAGCGAGGGGTGTTCGGCTTTTTCAACCGGCTGCTCGATTCCGGCTGCCATCATTATTCCCGCACGGTGCAGGGCTCGTTGAAGCGCACCGGCCGGCTGATGCTGATCTATGCCGCGCTGCTGGTCGGCCTGTCCTGGGCCTTCGTGCGGCTGCCCGGCGGCTTCCTGCCGGTCGACGACCAGGGCTTTATCACCACCGACGTGCAGACGCCGTCGGAGTCCTCCTATGGCCGCACCGAGGCTGCAGTGGAGAAGGTGGAAAAATATCTGCTCGAGCGTTCCGGCATCGAGAACGTCACCTTCCTCACCGGCTTCAGTTTCCTCGGCCAGGGCTTGAACACGGCGCAGGCCTTCATCTCGCTGAAGGACTGGTCGGAGCGCCCCCCGAAGGATTCCGCGGCCAACATCGTCGCCGACATCAACAAGAACCTCGCCTCGATCCGCGACGCGCGGATCACCGCGCTGCAGCCGCCGCCGATCGACAATCTCGGCAATTCCTCCGGCTTCTCGTTCCGCCTGCAGGACCGCGGCCAGAAGGGATTTACGGCGCTCTCCGCCGCGGCCGACCGGCTGGTGGCGGAAGCGAACGCAAGCCCGATCCTGCAGAAGGTCTATATCGAGGGCCTGCCGCCGGCGCCGCAGGTCAATCTGATGATTGACCGCGAAAAGGCCGGCGCCTTCGGCATCACCTTCGAGGACATCAACAACACCATCTCGACCAATCTCGGCTCGAACTACATCAACGACTTCCCGAACCGCGGCCGCATGCAGCGCGTGATCGTGCAGGCGGACGCGGCGAGCCGCATGAAGGCCGAGGACCTCCTGAACTACAACGTCAAGAACAGCCGCGGCCAGCTGGTGCCTTTCTCGGCCTTCGCCTCGGTCGAATGGTCGAAGGGCCCGACCCAGATATCCGGCTTCAACTATTATCCCGCCGTGCGCATCACCGGCGAGGCAAGACCCGGCTTTACCTCCGGCGACGCCATCAAGGAGATGGAGCGGCTGGCGGGCCACCTGCCGCGCGGCTTCGGCTATGACTGGACCGGGCAATCGCTGCAGGAAAAGCTGTCGGGTTCGCAGGCGCCGTTCCTGCTGGGTCTCTCGGTGCTGGTCGTGTTCCTGCTGCTTGCCGCGCTCTACGAGAGCTGGACCATCCCGCTCGCGGTGCTGCTCACCGTCCCTCTCGGCATCGCCGGCGCCGTGACGGCCGCAACCATGCGGGGGCTGCCCAACGACGTCTATTTCACCGTCGGCCTGATCACCATCATCGGCCTCGCAGCAAAAGACGCCATCCTCATCATCGAATTCGCAAAAGACCTGCGCGCGCAAGGCAAGCCGTTGATCGAGGCGACGATCGAAGCCTGTTCGCTGCGCTTCCGCCCGATCCTGATGACTGGCCTCGCCTTCGTCTGCGGCGTGCTGCCGATGGTGATCGCCCACGGCGCCGGCGGCGCCAGCCAACAGGCGCTGGGCACCAGCGTGATGGGCGGCATGATCGCCGTGGTGATCCTGGCGCTACTGATGGTGCCCGTGTTCTTCGTCAGCGTGCAGCGCACGCTGGCCGGTGATCGGGAGAAGGCGGAGAAGACGGCAGAGGGCGCGGGCAAGCATGCGCCGGCGGAGTAGCGGATCACTCCGTGCACGCTACCGCGTTCGCCGGCAAGCTCCTCGCCTCCTTCTCCGCCCCGATAAACAGAGGCAGACCTTCGCCGCAGCTGCCGCCGGTCTTTAGCCGCTCGCCGGCCTCGAAGCGCACCGAGAGCGCGTTCCGGCCGATCTTGCGGAATACGGAAATACTGCCGCCGTCGCAGTCGATGTAGCAGAATAGCGCCGGCATGATCCGATCAATAGAACCGTCGCTCCGCTCGCAGATGGCCGATGCTGACAAGAGCTCCTCGTCCCCCAGGCGGGCGTCGATCTGCAGCGAGTAACGCCAGTCGTAGAAGCTGCCGGCGCGCTCGTCTCGGAAGGGACGCTCGTCCGGCGAGAAATGAATCTTGAGCCGCATCGATTTCACTTCGCCGATACTGCGCTTGTCGCGCCGCGGCGAGGAAAGGTCGATCGGACGAGGAGGGTTGTAGTCGGCGGCGAAGCAGGTGGTGCCGCCGCGCTCAGGGAGAATCGGCTCAATGCGCCAGAGCAAAATTGCCAGCGCCAGGGCCGAGAAGATCGCTGCGACCGAGATCGCGAACTTGCGCATGCGGCGCTGCTCACAGCGGCTTTAATATCTTCACCAGCTCGGCGTGCACGAATTCATTGCCGCAGACGACGTGGCCCGTGGTCAGCGCGTTGTCGTGGCCGTCGATGCCGGAGATGATGCCGCCGGCTTCGCGCACCATGATCTGGCCGGCGGCGATGTCCCAGGGGCTCAGGTTGCGCTCCCAATAGCCGTCGAGGCGGCCGGCGGCGACGAAGGCCATGTCGAGCGATGCGGCGCCGAAGCGGCGGAAGCCGGCGACCTTATCCTGCAGTGCGCCGATCTCGGCACGCGCCTGCTCATGGTCGCCGCGGCCGATATGCGGCATGCCGCAAGCGATCACGCATTCGTTGAGCTTGCGCCGGCCGGCGACGCGCAGCCGCTGGTCGTTGAGGAAGGCGCCCTTGCCGCGCTCGGCGATGTAGAGCTCGTCATTCGCTGGGTTGTAGATCACGCCGGCAATGACAGTGCCTTCACGCGACAGCCCGATCGAGATCGCGAATTGCGGGATGCCGTGCAGGAAATTGGTGGTGCCGTCGAGCGGATCGACGATCCAGGTGTGGCTCTTGTCGGTCCCATCGCGCGTGCCGCCTTCCTCGCCGAGAAAGCCGTAGCCGGGCCGCGCTTTTGCGAGATCGGTGTAGAGCATCTCCTCGGCACGCTTGTCGGCGAGCGAGACGAAATTGGCCGGGCCCTTCAGCGACACCTGCAGATGCTCGATCTCGCCGAGGTCGCGCTTCAGGCTGCGGCCGGCGCGGCGCGCGGCCTTGACCATGACGTTG
>Ga0081539_10001093_pt1 | contig 49316 bp, 49 predicted proteins | sample TabmetS4T2R2_FD_71023 | JGI IMG/M metagenome (GOLD analysis project Ga0081539, IMG submission 71023) | Tabebuia heterophylla rhizosphere microbial communities from the University of Puerto Rico - S4T2R2 | ecosystem: Host-associated > Plants > Roots > Rhizosphere ... | reverse complement strand
CGCCTGCCCCGGAATCCCCCCCGCCGGTGATCTACTCGCTCGAGACGCGCCAGAAGCTCGTCTACCTGATCGAAGCGCGGCCGGAAGGCGATGCCGGACCGCTGCAGCCCGGGCAGATCGTGGATGTGCGAATAGCGAATAGCGAATAGCGAATAGCGAATAGCGAATAGCGAATAGAACAGGTTCGGTCGGACATACGGGATGTCAAAGCTCTTCTTCCCTATTCGCTACTCCCTATTCGCAATTCGCTGGTGTCGGTCATGAACGCCATTGAAGTCCACGACCTCGTCAAGCGCTTCGGCAGCAAGACCGTCGTCGACCATGTGTCGATGAGCGTCGCCGAAGGCGAGATCGTCGGTTTTCTCGGGCCGAACGGGTCGGGCAAGACAACGACCATCCGCATCATGTGCGGGCTGCTGACGCCGGACGAAGGCTCGGGCAAGGTGCTCGGCTACGACCTCAGGACGGAAAGCCTGAGGATCAAACGTGAAGTCGGCTACATGACGCAGAAGTTCTCTTTCTACGAGGACCTGACGATTGCCGAGAATCTGGAGTTCGTGGCGCGGCTCTACGGGCTGAGGCCGGTCGGCAGGCATGTCGCCGACACGCTGGAAGACCTCGGGCTGACCTCGCGGCGCGACCAGCTCGCCGGCACGCTGTCGGGCGGCTGGAAGCAGCGGCTGGCGCTCGCCGCCTGCATCATGCACAAACCCAAACTGCTTTTGCTCGACGAACCGACCGCCGGCGTCGACCCCAAGGCACGGCGCGAGTTCTGGGACGAGATCCATAGCCTCGCGCGCGGCGGGCTCACGGTGCTTGTCTCCACCCACTACATGGACGAGGCCGAGCGCTGCCACCGCATCAGCTACATCTCGTACGGCAAGATGCTTGCCTCGGGCACGGTGGATGAGGTGATCGAGAATGCCGGGCTCACCACATTCGTCGTCACCGGCCCGGACCTCAGCGAGGTCGCGGCCTTCCTAGAGGGCAAGCCCGGCGTGGCGCAGGTGGCGCCGTTCGGCACCACGCTGCATATCGTCGGCTCCGACAAGGCGAAGCTCGAGGCGACGCTGGACGAACTCAGAGGACGCGAAGGCGTGAAAGTCACGCAGGGCGAGACCAGCCTCGAGGATGTGTTCATTCAGTTCATGGCCGGGTCGAAGGACAATATGGCGTGAGTGGCAGCACGATAAGTACGATCTTCTCCTTTCGCCGGCTCGGCGCGCTGCTGATGAAGGAATTCATCCAGATGCGGCGCGACCGGATCACCTTCGCCATGATGCTCGGCGTGCCGCTGATGCAGCTCCTTCTGTTCGGCTATGCGATCAACAACGACCCGAAAGGCCTGCCCGCGGCGCTGGTCGCAACCAGCAACGACCGCTTCACACGCGCCATGGTGTCTGCGCTGCAGGTGACCGACTACTACCGCTTCGACCATGTGGTGCAGAGCGCCGCCGAGGCCGAGGCGCTGATGGCGAGCGGCGAGGTGCTGTTCGTCGTCACCATACCCTCCGACTTCTCACGGCGGGTGGAGCGCGGCGACTATCCAACGCTGCTGATCGAGGCGGACGCGACGGACCCTTCCGCCGCCAGCGGCGCGATCTCCACCCTGTCGACCGTGGCGAGCCAGGCGCTGCTGCGCGAGCAAGGCATGCAGGCGGAGGCCAAGCAGAACGCCAATGACCAGCTCCAGGTGGTCGTGCACCGGCGCTACAATCCGGAGGGCATATCGCAATACAACATCGTGCCCGGCCTGCTCGGCGTCATCCTGCAGATGACCATGGTGATGATGACCTCCATGGCGCTGACGCGCGAAACCGAACGCGGCACGATGGAGAACCTGCTCGCCATGCCGGCGAGCCCAACCGAGATCATGCTCGGCAAGGTGCTGCCCTATCTGGTTGTCGGCGCCGTTCAGGTGGCCGTGGTGCTGACCGCCTCGAAGCTGCTGTTCAGCGTGCCCTTCATGGGCTCGCTGCCGCTGCTGCTGTCGGCCGTGCTGGCCTTCGTGCTGGCCCTGGTGCTGCTCGGCTATACGATCTCGACCATGGCGCGCACGCAGATGCAGGCCATGCAGCTCACCTTCTTCTTCTTCCTGCCGTCGATCCTGCTTTCGGGCTTCATGTTCCCCTATCGCGGTATGCCCGGCTGGGCACAGACCTTCGGCGAGGTGCTGCCGCTCACACATTTCCTGCGCATCATCCGGGCGGTGATGCTCAAAGGCGCGGACTTCCAGGCGATCGCCGTCGAGGTGGCGGCGCTCATCATCTTCATCTTCGCGTTTGCCGGGCTGGCGCTGCTCAGGTTCAGGCGGACGCTGGATTGAGGCGCTCGAGTGATCCCGCCACTGAGCAGCGCAGGTAACATCATGTTACGGGGCGGAACCACCTCTCTATGTCGGAGTTTGTTTGCCGGGACGGACGAACCGTCTCGAACAGGAAGCATTCCGAAAGGATACGTCAATGGCCAACCAAGGCGGAACCCACGACCAGCATGTGAAGGCGGGCCAGAAGAGCCACAAGAAGGAAGGTGATCGCCAGCAGCAGGCTGAAAGCGGCGGCAATCGTCAGCAGGGAGACGATATGGATCGTGGCGGCATGCACGACCAGCACCAGAAGGGCGGCCAGCCGAGCGACAAGAACAAGTAGCTTTTCCGAGACTTGTGAGATGAGCCCGTACCGGATGTGCCGGTGCGGGCTTTGTGTTGCAGATCAGCCGGCCATGGCGCTGGCGTAGACGTCCAGGTCGACATTGCCGCCGGAAAGCACGACCACCACGGTCTTTCCCTTGATATCGAGCAGACCGGACGCGATGGCCGCAAGACCCACGGCGCCACCCGGTTCCACGACCAGTTTCAGGTTGCGCGCGGCATCGCGCATCGCGGCCTCGGCAGCCTGGTCGGAGACCGCCACCGCGCCGGACAGCGTCTGGCGGTTTACCTCGAAGGTGATGGCGCCCGGCTCGTTGACAAGGAGGGCGTCGCAGATCGAGCTATGGCCAGGCGTGTTGGAAACGCGGTTGCCGGCCGCCAGCGAGCGGCGCGTATCGTCGAAGTTTTCCGGTTCCACGGCCCAGATCTGGATGTTCGGATTCGCATTCTTGACCGCAATCGAAATACCGCCAATCAGGCCGCCGCCGCCGCAGGGCGCGACCACAAGGTCGAGCCCGACACCCAGCTTCTCGGCCTGCGCGACGAGTTCCAGCCCGATCGTGCCCTGGCCGGCGATGATCGCCGGGTCGTCGAAGGGTGGTACGAGCACCCTGCCCTCGTCGAGGTAGGGCTTCACAAAGGTCATGCGGTCGTCGCGGACGCGGTCGAAGTGGATGACCTTGGCACCGGCTTTCTTCACGTTGTCCACCTTGATCGCCGGCGCGTCGGTCGGCATGGCGATCAAGGCATTGATGCCGAACAGCGCAGCCGAGGCAGCCACGCCCTGCGCGTGGTTTCCCGACGAGAAGGCAACGACGCCGCGCCTGCGCTCCTCGTCCGAAAGGGAGGAAATCTTGTTGTATGCGCCACGGAACTTGAACGAGCCGGTGCGCTGCAGGGTCTCCGGCTTGACGAGGACGCGGGCGCCAAAGCGCTCGTTGAGCGCCTGCGATTCGATCAGCGGGGTCTCGACGATCAGGCCGCGCAGGCGGTCGGCGGCGCTGCGAATGTCGGCGATGGTGGGCGGTGTGGGCGTGGTCATGGGCAAGCTCGAAAACGGGACCGCGCTATCGAGCATGGGCAAAGCGCTCGCGCCAGCGAAAAAATGTCATGGTTTCAATTGCGTGGCGCCTAGCGCCGGTCGAGCGCTCTGCCATTGTCGAAAAAGTCCGCCCAGGGGTCGGCGGCCTTGATGCGCTTCTTCAGGGCGTCGCTGCCGATGGCAAAATCGGCCGGCCCCAGCCCGTCGGCGATCATCGCCCAGGTGACCGGCACGGAGACGGTGGCGCCCTTCTTGGCCCGCGAGGAATAGGGCGCGACGGTGGTCGAGCCGCGCCCGTTGCGCAGATAGTCGATGAATATCCTGCCCTTGCGCGCCTTCTTCGAGAGCGTGGCCGTGTAGCGGTCCGGCGCCGCCTGCGCCATCGCCTCGGCGAAGTCGTGGGCAAAGCCCTTAATCGCGGCCCAGTCAGCCTTCGGCTTCAGCGGCACGATGATGTGATAGCCCTTGCCGCCGGAAACCTTGACGTAGTTCGGCAGATCAAGGTCATCGAGCTTCTCGCGGAATTCCAGCGCGGCCTTGCGCACGTCTTCCACATCGAGACCTTCGTCGGGATCGAGGTCGAAGACGAACTGGTCGGGTGTGCCGATCCTGTCGACCCTGGCGCCCCAGATGTGAAGTTCGACGACGCTGAACTGGACCAGTGCCGCCAGCCCGTCGAAATCCTCGATGTACAGGAATTCCTCGTTGTCTTCGGGATCGTTCGATTTCTTCACCGAAGGGGGCATGCCCGGCATGGCATGCTTCTGGAAGAAACGCGGCCCGCCCACGCCATCCGGCGCGCGCACCAAAGCCAGCGGCCGGTTGACGACAAACTGTGCCATGCGCGGCCAGACAAGCGCATAGTGGTCGAGCAGCTCCTGCTTGGTGACGTGCTCGACCGGCCAGAGTTCCTTCTCCGGATGCGAAAGCTTGACCGAAGTCTGCGCGGCAGGGATTTTGGCCGCCGTGCGCTTTGCTGGTTTCGCACCGGCTTTCGGCTTTTCGGGCGCTTCGGGTTTTTCCATGACGATCTCCGCGGCCGGCTTGTCCTCGCGCAAGCCCTGGAAGGAAGCCTGACGGATATTGCCGTCTCTCGTCCAGGAACGGAACTCGATTTCGGCGACGAGCTCGGGGTTGACCCAGACCACGCCGCGTTCCTTGGCGGCCGGTCCGGAGAAAGCCGACGTATCTGCGGTCAATGAGTCGAGCTTTTTCTTGAGGTCCGTCATGACGCGGCCCGAGAAACCGGTGCCGACGCGGCCGACCGGCCGGAGCTTTCCTTGCTCGTTCACGCCGAGCACCAGGGACCGGATGCCGCGCCCCGTCTTGTCCGACGGCACATAGCCGGAAATGACCAGTTCCTGGCGCAGCGTACACTTGGACTTCACCCAGTCATGGCCGCGGCCGCTGCGATAAGGCGCGTCGGCCCGCTTCGAGACGACGCCTTCGAGGCCCATGCGGCAGGCATGCTCCAGCATGACCTTGCCGGACTCGTGGAAATGTTCGCTGAAGCGGAGCTGCCCCTGTTCGTCGAGTCCCTGCAGAAGGTCGCGCAGCTTCTCCTTGCGGTCGACCAGCGGCTCGCGCCGCAAATCCAGCCCATCCAGCCAGAGCAGGTCGAAGGCGTAGTAGATCATCCTATCGTGGCGGGCCTCGGTCAGGGCAAGCTGCAGCTCCGAGAAAGACGCTACGCCATCCTTGCCGAGCACGACGATCTCGCCGTCGATGACGGCCGACCGCGCATCGAGGCTGGAAAGCGAATCGCCGATCGCCTTGCGGAAACGGTCGGTCCAGTCGAGGCCGGTGCGGGTATAGAGCCTTATCGTATCGCCCGCGATATGCGCCTCGATGCGGTAGCCGTCGAACTTCACCTCGTGCAGCCATTCGTCACCGGGCGGCGGGCTCTTTTCGAGTCGCGCCAGGCAGAGCGGGATGAAGGGCGGCAGCTTTGCCTCATCGGGGGACGCCTTACGGACGGCAGGCGCCTTTGCCCTGGCGGATTTGGCGCGGTTGGCAGGCGCCGCCTTCTTTGCCCTGCGGTCGGACTGCCATTGCCGGGCGTCTGGGTCCTTGCCGACCTGTTCGATGGTCAGGCCGGACTTAACCGATTGCGGCGCGTCCTCGAGAATGTCGCCCGTGCGGTCGGCATATTCGTCGTCGGACTTGATGAGCAGCCAGTTGTCCCGCTTCCCGCCCGCACGCGGCCGCAGCCTGACGAGGTGCCAGCGGCCCCTCAGCTTGTCGCCGTGAAGCTCGAAGTCGATATGGCCCTTTTTCATCATGGCAGCCGGGTCGTGCTCGGGTGTCCATGTGCCTTCGTCCCAGACGAGCACGGAGCCGGCCCCATACTGTCCGGCCGGGATCACCCCCTCGAACGAGGCGTAGTCGACAGGATGATCCTCCACATGGACGGCGAGCCGCTTCTCCGAGGGATCGAGACTCGGGCCGCGCGTGACCGCCCAGCTCCACAGCACGCCGCCATATTCGAGCCTGAGATCGTAGTGGAGGCGCGTCGCGTCGTGCTTCTGGATGACGTAGATGCCGCCCTCAGTCCTGGCGCTGCCCTTGCGGCCGCGCGGCTCGCCGGTGACACGAAAGTCACGCTTGGCGTGATATTGCTCCAGGCTTGCCATCGCGCACTAGTGTCCCGATTTTGAAATTCGCATGAGTTCAATATCGGCCGCCGAGCGAATTTCAGAATCGAGGGACACTAGCAACTCCTTGATTTCTAGTGTCGTTTTGATTCGAAGTTCGCTCGGAGCTCGATATGGAAATGAGGCGGCCTTCGAAATCACGACACTATGCCGACTTGCGCTGCCGCGACTTTCCTGCCGGCTCGCGCGAGCGGGCGGTTCGGCTGCGAGCCGCCGGCTTGCGTTTCGACCCGCGTCCCTGCCGGGTAGGCGTTTCGCCGTCTTCAGCCGATAGACTCTTCTTCAGCGCGTCGAACAGGTTGACGACGTTGGACGGCCTCGGCGCGGGCTTGGCGACCGGTGGCTTCTTGCCTGCCTTCTTGGCCTTGATCAGCTCCAGCAGTGCTGCCTCGTACTTGTCCTCGAACTTCGAAGGATCGAACTTCATCTTCTTCCGCTCGATGATATGGGTGGCGATGTCGATCATCTCGTCGTCGACCTTGACGTCCGCGATCTCCCCGAAGATTTCGTCGTCCTTGCGTACCAGCTTGTCGAAACGCAACGTCGTTAGCTGCATCCCTTCGCCGCGCGGCTCGATCACCACTGGCCGCTCGCGGCGATAGAGCACGATGCGCGTAAGGCCAGCCATCTTCTTTCTGGCGAGCGCCTCGCGGATCACGGCGAACGCTTCCTCCGATACTTCGTCGGCCGGCGCCAGATAGTAAGGCGTGTCGAGATAGACCGAGTCGATCTCCGATTTCTGCACGAAACCGTCCAGGTTCAGCGTGTGGTTTGACTCCACCTCCACCGCCTTGATCTCATCCTCGTCGAGAAGCAGGTATTCGTCGTCGCCGATCTCGTATCCCTTCGCCTCATCCTCGTCTTCGACCGGCTTGCCGGTGCCGGCATCGATATACTGCCGCTTCACCGTGTTCCCGGTTTCCTTGTTGATGATCTTGAAGGAGACCTTCTCGGTGTAGGTGGTGGCGTTGAAGAGCTCAACCGCGCAGGTAACGAGCGATAGTTTTAGGTAACCCTTCCACGCAGACCGTACGGCCATCGGCAGAACTCCCTCGGCGAGGCACGCCCAGGCAACGCTATGAGGCACGCCCAGGCAACGCTATCACGCTGCCGGTCGAGCTTGAACGTCCGCGGCGGCAAGGGAGTTCCGCCAAGGGGCGAATTGGAAAGGAGAATTGCGTTGACCACCGAGGCTAGCAGGCATAGTTTAGAATAATTCTAAACTAGAGTGCTGACCTCATGCTTTCCCGTGTCTTCGGCTTCGGGCGCCGCCCGTTCGCTTCCCTTTCCGAACAGGAGATTCTCGCCCTGGCGATTTCCTCGGAGGAGGATGACGAGCGCATTTACCGCGCCTATGCCGACGGCATCCGCGATGAGTTTCCGCAGTCGGCAAAGGTGTTCGACGCGATGGCGGACGAGGAGGACACGCATCGCAAGCGACTTATCGAGAGGCACAGGGCGCGCTTTGGCGAACGCATCCCACTGATCAGGCGCGAGCATGTGAGCGGCTATTACGAGCGCAAGCCGGACTGGCTGGTGCGGCCGCTGGGTATCGACAAGGTGCGCTCGCAGGCTGAGAAGATGGAGGCCGACGCGCAGCGCTTCTATGTCGAGGCTGCCAAGCGGACCAGGGACGCCGATACCCGCAAACTGCTCGGCGACCTGGCTGTGGCCGAAAAGGCGCATGAATCGCTGGCGCACCGGCTGGGGCTCAAACACACACCGGGCGATGTGCGCGAGGCGGAGGCCGAGACCGAGCAGCGGCAGTTCATCCTCACCTATGTCCAGCCGGGGCTTGCCGGGCTGATGGACGGGTCGGTGTCGACCCTGGCGCCGATCTTCGCCGCGGCCTTCGCCACGCAGGACACCTGGCAAACGTTCCTGGTCGGACTGTCGGCCTCGGTCGGGGCCGGCATCTCGATGGGTTTTACCGAAGCAGCACATGATGACGGCAAGCTGTCGGGCCGCGGCTCGCCGCTGAAGCGCGGCATCGCCAACGGGCTGATGACCTCGCTCGGCGGGCTCGGACACGCGCTGCCCTATCTCATTCCGCAGTTCTGGACGGCGACCATCGTGGCCGCGATCGTCGTGTTCTTCGAGCTATGGGCGATCGCCTTCATCCAGAACCGCTACATGGAGACCCCGTTCCTGCGCGCCGCCTTCCAGGTGGTGGTGGGCGGCGCGCTGGTGTTTGCGGCAGGTGTGCTGATCGGCAATGCGTAGGTGGTCGTCACCGACGCGAGGCGCCGATGCGCTTAATAATTTGCGAGTAGCCCGCCCCTATTCCGCGGCTTGCAGATTCACCCTCGACTCGGCCATTTCGGTCAACTTCTTGTCGGTCGCCTTCTCCTCGTCGAGGTTCTTCTGGAGGAGCGAGGCACAGTCGCTACGGCCCAGTTCGTTCGCCCACGCGATCAGCGTGCCGTAGCGGGTGATCTCATAGTGCTCGACCGCCTGGGCGGCAGCGACGAGAGCCGCGTCCATGACTTGCTTGTCGTCGATATCGCCAGCCACGTCGTCCGCTTCCTCGATGATGCCGTCGATCGCCGGGCAATCCACGCCCTTGGCCTTGACGCCATGCAGTTCGAAGACCTCTTCCAGCCGCTGGATGTGGCCCTCGGTCTCGCGCAGATGCTTCTCAAAACCCTGCTTGAGAGCGGGATTGGTAGCCTTGTCGATCATCTGAGGCAGGGCCCTCGTGATCTGCTGTTCGGCGTAGTAGATATCGCGCAGCGTATGCACGAATAGGTCGTCAAGCGATTTGATGTCCTTCGAGAAGAAACCCATGATTTTCTCCCTTTGGTCCTGGGTCGCAGACTTACCAGCGATAGCTTCGATGCTCGCTCGGTCCGCCTCTTTCCCAACGCGACGCAGCTTCAACCGTTCCGCGCGAGACCCGCGCGGTAGAAACGTGATTGGGAAGCGAAGCTGGGGGATGGGCTGACTGTGACCTTTATGTCACAGTACTCCCTTGAATCGCACTCGCGCCGAAAAGGCCCGGAAAACTCCGCATTTCAGCCATTCTCGACTGGCTTTTCAGGAAGACATTAACAACGCGTTCACCGACTATTCACTGGTGATTGCTAATATGCCCGCAATCGGAAGGGACATCCGACGGGACAGGGAAAGTGTCATGGAATTCTGGGCTCGCATCTCGCGGCTCGCAGTAGCCGTTCGCGAATTCGTTGCGCCGACATACCGGCCCGAACGCCATTATATGCGCGGCCCGGGACCCGCCTGCGCGCGTCGCAACGCCACGCTCTAAGCACTCTTTTCACTGACGCGGACTACTGATCATGAAGACTGCACGGCCGCACAACAGCCGGATCTGCCGGCCCCTTTCCGAAGGTCGCGCAACGACCTTCCGCGCAGAGCGTCCAGCCCTCGCCCGTCGCACCTGAGGCGGCGAGCGTCAGGCTCTGTCGCGGCGGCATGCGTGGCCGCCACACCCACCAACCAGCGCTGAGCATTGCGCCCGCCGGCGGGTCGACGCCGGCGCCTGAGCCCTTGACACGCGCTTCGACGATATCGAGACCGGCCGAAGTCACCAGCCAATGCTCCTCCCAGCGCGTCTTCTCGACCGAGTGGGTCCAGGCGAGCGTAAAGGCAGTGGCGGCGAAGACCGTCGTCTTGCCGGCGGCGAGTACGCAGATCACGGCGCTGCGGCTTTCGGCGACCCGCGTGCCCGCCACCAGTGCCCGCCGATCACGATCGCCGCCAGCGCCCAGCCGGCCTCGTCGGTCAGCGGCAGTGCTAGCACGAGCAGCACACCGGCCGCAAAGCATGCCAGCCGCTCCCACCAATCCATGCGCGAGATGAGGAAGCCGACCACCGCGGCGCCCCACAATACGATGCCGACACAGGCCTTGAGCACGGTATATGCCACTTCGACCGGGTAGCCGAGGCTTTGCGCGATCGCTCCGCCGTCCTGCAGCATCAGCGCCGGCGTGTAGACGGCCATGAAGGGAACGACGTACCCCGCAATGGCGAGCTTGGTCGCCTGGATGCCGATCTTCAAACCACTCTCCTTGGCCATGGGCGCGGCCGCAAAGGCGGCAAGCGCGACGGGCGGCGTGAGGTCGGCCATGATGCCGAAATAGAAGACGAACATGTGGCTGACGATCAGTGGCACGCCGAGTTCCAGCAGCGCCGGGCCGGCAAGCGACGAGGTGATGATGTAGTTCGGGATGGTCGGGATGCCCATGCCGAGCACCAGGCAGGTGAGCATGGTGAGTACCAACGACAGGAACAGATTGTTCTCGCCGATCGAGATGATCCAGCCAATGAAGGTCGAGGCGATGCCGGTCAACGTCAGCGTGCCTATGACGATGCCGACGATCGCGCAGGCAATGCCGACCGGCAGCGCATTCTTGGCGCCTTCGGCGAGCGAGTCGACGCAGATGACCAGCGTCTCGCGGCCGCCTTTGAAAAGCAGGCAAGCCACGATAAGCGCGCCGATGACCAGCGCCAGAATGTTGACACCGTAGCGCAGGAAGGCTGCGGCGGCGAGGCCGAGCGCCACCCAGAAGACGAGACGGAAGGCGAGCGGGCCGATCAGGGCCGCGAGCGGCATGCCGAGGATCAGCACGACGGTCAGCGCCAGCCCCATAGTGCCGGCGAAGATCGGCGTGTAGCCGGCAAAGAGGAGATAGACCAGCGCTGCGAGCGGCAGGATCAGCGGCCAGTGCTGCCGCACCGCCGCCCACGGGTCCGGAAGCGAAGCCTTGTCCATGCCATGCAAGCCCGCCTTGCCGGCTTCGAGATGCACCTGCCAGAAGCAGGCCCCGAAGTAGAGCAGCGCGGGAATGATCGCCGCCTTGACGATCTCGGTATAGGGGACGTTGAGCGTCTCGGCCATGATGAAGGCGACCGCGCCCATGACCGGCGGCATGATCTGTCCGCCCATCGACGATGTCGCCTCGACCGCGCCGGCAAAAGCGGAGCGGAAGCCGAAGCGTTTCATCAGTGGAATGGTGAACTGGCCGCTCGCCACGACATTGGCGACGCCAGAGCCGGAAATCGTGCCCATCAGCGCCGACGACAACACGCAGACCTGCGCTGGTCCGCCGCGCCATGCGCCGACGAGGCCGAGCGCGAAGTCGTTGAACAGCGCGATCATCCCGGCGCGTTCGAGGAAGGCGGCGAAGACCACGAAGATGAAGATATAGGCGGCCGAGACATAGATCGGCGTGCCGTAGATGCCTTCGGTTCCGTAGGCGAAGTTCTCGACGATCTGCGCGAAGTCGTAGCCACGGTGGATGAAGGGCGCCGGCAGATAGTTGCCGAAGAAGCAATAGGCCAGGAACAAACCGGCAATGATGGCGAGCGGCAGACCCATCAGCCGCCGCGCAGCCTCGAAGACCAGCACGATCAGCACGGTGCCGACGATCAAGTCGGACGTCGTGAGAAAGCCGGCGCGCTGGATGAGGTCGGGGTAGAGGATCCAGTTGTATATGCCGGTCCCGAAGCCGGCGATGCCCAGCGCCCAGAGCGCAGCCTTGGCGACCGGCGATCGGGCCTTGAGATTGGCGATCAGCGCGAAGCCAAGCAGCAGCAGGAAGGCGACGTGCATTGCCCGCACGACCTGGCTGGGCAGCGTGCCGTATGCCGCAGTCCAGAGCTGGAAAGCGGAGAAAGCGACGGCGGTCATGAAGGCCGCGCGCCCCGCCAGGCCTTCGCCGAAGCCGGGCGGAAGACCTTCGGTAGTGTCGGTGGAGGCGGGCGCAGGCTGGACCTCGGTCACAGCCCACTCGCGTTATTGATGGGCCGGCGCTCTACGTTGCCCCCCTCTGTCCTGCCGGACATCTCCCCCGCAAGGGGGGAGATTGGCTGTCCTTGAAGGTTTCGCCAATCTCCGACGCTGGCGATTGGCGAAAACCAAGCGGTCGTCCAATCTCCCCCCTTGCGGGGGAGATGTCCGGCAGGACAGAGGGGGGCGCGAAGGAACATAGGCGCAGCCGAAGGGCCGCAAACCTACTTCAACAGCCCCTTCTCCTTGTAATACCGCTCAGCGCCCGGATGCAGCGGGACCGGCATGCCTTCGAGCGCCTTCGCCGGGTCGATGCCCTTGGCAGCAGCGTGGGCGGCGGCAAGCTGGTCAAGGTTTTCGAACAGCAGCCTGGTCATCTGGTAGGCGGTCTCTTCAGACACGCCGTCATGCGTGACAAGGAAATTGCCGACAGCAGCAGTTGCGACGTCCGCCGTCTGGCCTTCATAGGTGCCGGCGGGAATGGTCGCGGCGAGATAAGGCAGCCCGATCTTGCCGACCGTCTCGGCCGGCACCGCGACCACGTTGATCGGCAGGGAGGTCGCGAGATCCCGGATCGAGGCGACGCCGAGGCCGGCCGACTGCAGCGTGGCATCGAGCTGGCGGTTCTTGATCAGCTCGACAGACTCCGCGAAGGGCAGGTATTCGACGCGGCCGAGATCATTATAAGAGAGGCCGCCGGCCGCGAAGATTGCGCGCGCGTTGATCTCGGTGCCGGACTTCGGCGCGCCGACCGACAGGCTGTTGCCTTTCAGATCCTCCAGCTTCTCGATGCCTGATTCCTTCGAAGCGACGATCTGGATGTAGTTCGGGTAGATCGCGGCGATGCCGCGCAGCTTGTCGAGCTTGGCCGGGAAGCCGGCATCGGTATTGCCTTCCCAGGCAAGCTTCAGCGAATCGCCCAGCGTGAAGGCGATCTCGCCCTTGCCCTGCTGCAAAAGGTTGAGGTTTTCGACCGAAGCTTTCGTCGCCTGCACCTGGGTATGGGCGCCCTCCATGCCCTTGCCGTAGATTTCGGAAAGCGCGACGCCGAGCGGGTAATACACACCCGACGTGCCGCCGGTGAGCACGTTGATGAACTCCTGCGCCTTGGCCGGCAATGCGCCGAGCACAAGCGACAGCGTAACCGCGCCGGCAACGAAAAGCTTCGTCCGAAAATGGATCATGCCAATTCCTCCCTGATGAGTCGCTTCGCCGGCGCGGCGGCAATAGATAGGCTAGGCGAGCCCGTCGAAAAGAACCGTCGAGAGATAGCGCTCGGCAAAGGACGGGATGATCACGACGAGGTTCTTGCCGGCATTCTCCGGCCGCGAGCCGACCACCACGGAGGCCTGCAGCGCCGCACCCGAGGAGATGCCGACCGGCACGCCCTCAAGGCGCGCGACGAGACGGGCGTTGGAGACGGCGGCCTCATTCGAGACGGTGACCACCTCGTCATAGACCGCAGTATCGAGAATCTTCGGCACGAAGCCGGCGCCGATGCCCTGGATCTTGTGAGGGCCGGGATTGCCGCCCGACAGGACCGGCGAGCCCTCCGGCTCGACGGCCACGATGTGGATGCCGGGCCTGCGGGACTTCAGCACCTGACCGGCGCCGGTGACCGTGCCGCCCGTGCCGATGCCCGACACCAGGATGTCGACCTCGCCCTGCGTGTCGTTCCATATCTCCTCGGCCGTGGTGCGGCGGTGGATCTCCGGATTGGCGGGGTTCTCGAACTGCTGGGGGATCACCGCGCCGGGAATGGACTGGATGAGCTCCTCGGCCTTGGCGATGGCACCCTTCATACCCTTGGCGCCCTCGGTGAGCACCAGCTCGGCGCCGAGCAGCACCAGCATCTTGCGGCGCTCGGCCGACATCGTCTCCGGCATGGTGAGGATCAGCTTGTAACCCTTGGCGGCGGCGGCAAAGGCGAGCGCAATGCCTGTGTTGCCCGAGGTCGGCTCGACCAGCGTCGTCTTGCCGGGGACGATCTTGCCGGCGGCTTCCATCGCTTCGATCATGGCGACCCCGATACGATCCTTGACGCTGGCGATCGGGTTGAAGAATTCGAGCTTGGCCAGGAGATTGGCGACGATGCCCTTCTCCTTTGCGAATTTGTTCAGCCGCACAAGCGGCGTGTCGCCGATCGTATCGGTGATCGAATTGTAGATACGACCGCGGCCGGGCGTGTGGGCGGCGGTGAGGGGCTTGTTCATTCGCTTCGCTCCCGAAATTCCGCCATATCGCTCCGGGCGGACGCGTTGTTCTAACAGGGAAGCGGGGCGCGAACCAAGCCTATTGTCGAGCGGCAATCGCGGCTGCCGCACCGCCATGAAGGCGGCAGCGGTGCGGTTCAGCGCCTTCAGCGCGCGGCGTCCTGAGCAGCCAGCGCGCCTTGGCGGCGAGCGCCAGATACGGAACCAGAACGGCAGTCAACACGACGATCGTACATGCAACGAGGAGGCCGAAATCGGCAACGGTCAGCGCATGCAGGTCGACCAGCGTCGGGACAAGCACGAGATAGAAGACCATGGTTTCGGGTTGCCGAGCGTCACGGCAAGGCCCGCAACGAAGCTTACCAGGACATCGGCCTCGCCCTTCCTGGCTTCGATCGTCTCCGGCTTGATGCCGGTCGTCCAGAACACATAGGCGAGGTAAGCAAGATAGGCGACGCCAAGCCACTTGACGATCAGCAAGATCGTGCCGAAGGTCTGGGCGATGAAGGCGAGGCCGAGCACGACGGCGGTGAGGTAGACGAGGTCGCCGCAGACCAGCCCACCGCCATGATAAGCGAGGAGCGGAAGCCGGAGCCGAGGGCGAGGGCGACCGACGCAGTGACGCCGGGACCCGGAATCGCCGCCGCTTGGCAAGCGCGCCGCAATAGGTGACGAGGCCGGCAAGGGTCATGGCACGTCCACGAAAGTTTGATGCCGGTCTCTTGTCACGACGAATACGACTTGGAAAGGACTCATTCCGCGGCGATATCTGCTCAGTGTCGGCAATCGTCATGGAAATGTTATGCGCCGGGGCTAGGGACCATCGCGTGACAATCTCCAGCCAGCTTCAGCAAGCAAGAGGATCATGACGATGCATCACGATCAGGCCTCAAACCCCTTCCGGACCAGCTTACTCGAGGAAAATGCCGGTCCTGGAACGAACCCCACCGACAACCCGACCATGGGCGAGATAATCTCGCGGCGCTTCTCCCGGCGCGGCTTCCTGCAGGGGTCGCTGGCGGTGACGGCGATCGCCGCGACTGTGAGCCCGATCGCGCTCATCACTGCCGACAAGGCGCGCGCGGAGACGCAGTCCGCCTTCTCTTTCAAGGAGCTCGAAGCCGGCATCGACGAAACCCATCACGTCGCCGAAGGCTATGATGCCGAAGTGCTGGTGCGCTGGGGCGACGCGCTCTTCGCTGACGCGCCGGATTTCGACCCGACCAGGCAGACGGCGGCTGCGCAAGCCAAGCAGTTCGGCTACAATAACGACTTTGTCGGCTATATTCCACTTGATGGTGCTAACGATCACGGCCTGCTCTGGGTCAACCATGAGTACACCAATCCGCACCTGATGTTCCCCGGCATCGTGAAGGTCGTCGAAAAGGACGGCAAGAAGGTCCTCGAAGTCGCGCCACTGTCGAAAGAGCAGGTTGACGTCGAGATGGCTGCGCATGGCGGCAGCATCGTCGAGATCAAGAGGGACGGCGGCAAATGGCAGGTCGTCAAGGACGGCAAATTGAACCGCCGCATCACCTCGATGACCGAGATGCAGCTCACCGGGCCGGCCGCGGGCCACGACCGCCTCAAGACAAGCGCCGATGCTACCGGCAGCAAGGTGTTCGGCACCGTCAACAACTGCTCGGGTGGTGTGACCCCGTGGGGCACGGTCGTTTCCGGCGAGGAGAACATTCACGGATATTTCTCCGGCGAACTGCCAGCCGACCATAAGGAAACTGCCAACTACAAGCGCATGGGCATCCCCGAGGGCGCCTATGAGTGGGCGGCGCACTACGACCGCTTCGATATCGGCAAGGAGCCGAACGAGGCGAACCGCTTCGGCTGGGTCGTCGAGATCGATCCGATGGATCCGAACTCGACGCCAAAGAAGCGCACGGCGCTTGGCCGCTTCAAACACGAAGGCGCCGACAACATCGTCGCCAAGGACGGACGCGTCGTGTTCTATCTCGGCGACGACGAGCGCTTCGACTATGTCTACAAGTTCGTGACCGCTGGCACGTTCAACGCCAATGACCGTGCCGCCAACATGGACCTGCTCGACAGCGGAACGCTCTATGTGGCGAAGTTCGAGGCAGACGGCTCGGTTGCGTGGCTGCCGCTGGTGCAAGGCGAAGGACCGCTGACGGCCGAGAACGGCTTTGCCACGCAGGCTGAAGTGCTGATCGAGACGCGCCGCGCCGCCGACCTGCTCGGCGCCACCAAGATGGACCGGCCCGAGGACATCGGTCCGAATGCCGTGAACGGCAAGGTTTATGTCATGCTCACCAACAATACGAAGCGCAAGGCCGACCAGGTCGACGCCGCCAATCCGCGCGCGGACAACGCCTTCGGCCACATCATCGAGATCGCCGAGGACGGCGGCGACTTCGCCGCCACCAAGGGCAAGTGGGAAGTGCTGCTGAAATGCGGCGACCCATCGGTGGCCGAGGTCGGCGCGTCCTTCTCCACCTCGACGACCGCGAACGGCTGGTTCGGCATGCCGGACAATTGCGCGATCGACTCCCAGGGCCGCCTGTGGGTCGCGACCGACGGCCAGGGGCCGAAGGCCACCGGCCGCACCGACGGGCTGTGGGCCGTCGACACGGAAGGTGAGGCGCGCACCACCTCGAAGCTGTTCTACCGCGTGCCGATCGGCGCTGAAATGTGCGGCCCGCAGTTCACGCCTGACGTCGAGACGGGGTTCGTGGCCGTGCAGCATCCCGCTGACGGCGGCGACGACTGGGAAGGTTTTGGACGCCCATCCTACTACGAAGATCTTTCCACCCGCTGGCCGGACTTCAAGGACGGCATGCCTTGCCGGCCGTCGGTGGTGGTGATCACCAAGCAGGGCGGCGGCAAGATAGCGGTGTAGAGATCGGATGCTTTCAAGAATCAACGGCGGCCGGGCACAAGCCCGGCCGTTTCGTCTGGAGCGTCAACGCACCAGAAACCCACGGCCCAGTTCGTCGCCCTCTTCGAGCCAGTATTCTGACCGGCCCGAGTAGAAGGCGCGGCCGCCGACACGGGCGATTATGGCCGGGTACGCGCCAGCGATGGTCGTGCGGACGATGGAGCCGGTGAAGCGCGAGCCAACGATGCTTTCGAACAGCCGCTCTTCGCCAACGGCCAACCCGCCCCTGGCGTGCATGGCCCCGAGCCGCGCCGTCACCCCGGAGCCGGTCGGCGAACGGTCGACCTCCGCCTCGGCGAAGACGCACACATTCTTCGTCGGCTTACTATTGGCGCCATCGCCTCCATCGGTCAGGATAGAGCCGTAGAGGAACTGGAGTTCTTCATGCATTCCCAGCGAAAGGTCGGGATGGTTCTTGACTGCGTCGGTTAAAGCGGTAGCTGCATCCACAAAATCTCGCAGTGGACTCCTATTCAGCTCGAAATTCCACTCGGGGTCACCGAATGACAAGCCGAACTGACGACAATCGGCAATAGCATAGAATGCACCGCCATAGGCGAGATCGAATTGGACACTGTGGCCCGATCCGCCAAAGCCGGGGATTTTCACAAACTCCGTCGCCACAAGAAACGCCGGAACGCTCTCGAAGGAAACGGCGCCGACCTTGCCGTCTTTCACCTCGACCGATGCAACGACCATGCCGCATGGGCACTCGATGTTGACGGTTGTCAGCGGCTCGCTCACGGCCACCAAGCCCTCGTCGACTGCGTAGCGGCCGAGCGCGATGACCGCATGGCCGCACATGGTCGAATAGCCCTCATTGTGCATGAAGAGCACGGCGATGTCGGCGCCCGGCAGGTCGGGCTCGACCGGCAGCACGCCATACATATCGTAGTGGCCACGGGGCTCGAACATCAGGATTTTGCGCAGGTGGTCGAGGTTGTCGCGCACGAAGGCGCGCTTTTGCAGGATCGTGCCTTTCGGGACCGGCGGATAGCCGCCGGTAACAATCCGCACCGGCTCGCCGCCGGTGTGCATGTCGGTGACGGTAAGTTTTTCCATGACGCCTCCGCAGACGGCAGGTCCGCGGACGCTCTAATCCGATGCTCGTCCCGAGAAAAGCGTCTGTAGCTTGGCGAAGGGCAATCCGGCCCGCGAGAAGCCGAACGTGCCGTCCTCCAGCATTTCGCGGGACGCCGTCTGCAGCATCCCGTAAGTAAAGGTGGTGAGCTTGGAGCCAAGCGAGATGCGCTTGGCGCCGGCATTCGACAAGTCGGCAACGGAAAAGCCCGGCACAGCCAGCACGTTCACAGGCCTGGAGACGGACTTGCAGATGGTCTCCACGGTCTCGACGTCGGTGATGCCCGGCGCGTAGAGCACGTCGGCGCCGGCCTTTTCGAAGGCCTGCAGGCGGCGGATCGTGTCATCGAGATCGGGGCGGTTCCAAAGGAAATTTTCGGCGCGCGCGGTAAAGACGAAATCGCGCCTCAACGAACGGGTGGCGTCGGCCGCCGCCGCAACACGTTCGACCGCGAGGCTGAACTCGTAGATCGGGTTGTCGGGGTCGCCCGAATGATCCTCGATCGAGCAGCCGGCAAGCCCCGCGGCCTCGGCGGCGAAGATGGTCTCCTCCGCACTTTCGGGCGAGTCGCCCTTACCTTTTTCAAGGTCGGCAGACACCGGCAGGTCTGTTGCCGCCGTCATCTCGCGGCAATGGTGGATCATCGCCTCGAAGCCGACGCCGCCGTCCGGCAGTCCGCGCGAGAAGGCAAAGCCGGCGCTCGTGGTGGCGAGCGCCTTGAATCCGAAGGTGGAAAGAAGCTTGGCTGTGCCGACATCCCACGGGTTGGGGATGATGAAGGCGCCCGGCGCCTGATGAAGAGCTCGAAAGGTCTGACCCTTGTCCATGTCAGTGGCTCCCTAGTCGGAAAGACCCAATCCTAGATCATAGACCCGGCCGGCGACAAACCCGCGACATGTTCTTTCCGGCCGGCTGCTGCCAATTTCAGAAGCGGGTCTCGTTTTCCCTGGCCAATACCTCGAACGCGTCGGAGCCGGCGACAAAGCGCGAAGAGACTTCGTCCCAGCGATACGCGACGGTTATCTTGCGCGCCGCCTCCTTAGGCGTGTCCTCGCCGCTGCAGATCTCGCCCGTCGGCTTTGTCGTCTCGGTGACAGTGGCGACAATGTCGGGATAGGTGCGGCCGTCGCGATCGTCCGCGCGGAACTCCGCCATCTGCTCACGCTCGAAGCTGCAAGATTTGTCGTTGGAGGTGAAGATGGTGTCGACGAGCTGCAGCCTGTCGTTGCGCAACAGGATCACCGCGGTCGTCACATATGCCTGGTTCGAATTGAAATGCGTGCTCATGGCGAGCGCGACGTCCTTGCCTTCACCAAGCGAAAGCCGGCCCTCCCCAAAGAAATAGCTGTTCCGGTCGTAGCCGACATTGGCCGCATCGACGAGCGTCGGCAAACCGACGAGGCTATAGAGCGCGAGAACGGCGAAACCCTCCGCCGCGTCGGCGTCCTGGCCGAGATCGAGCAGGAGGAGCAGGCGCTCCTTGCCGTCCGACCTCACGGGAAGTGCGGCCACATAGGCGAAGCTGATCGTGTCGGGCGGCGGGCTCTGCATCGCGTCGCCACCGAGATGGCGGACATCGATCACCTTTTGCCCCTGATAAACGCCGTCCACGGCTGCAATGTCGGGCACCACCTGCCGCACGAGGTCGAGATACGTCACCCCTTCGATGCCGGGAACGGCTTCAGCGAGATCGGGGAAACTCACTTCCTCGGCGCGCGCGGCCGGGAAACACCCGATGACGAGCAAGACGAGGAATGTTCTCAGCGCAAAGGCGAACACGCGCGGACTCCGGCAACAAGCAGGATAAGCCTATCACGGACCGCTAATGCTTACAGCAGGCAGGTGGCTCAGCCTGTGCCGGTCGAACCGAAGCCGCCGGAACCGCGTGTCGTGCCGCCGGCGGCGCCTTTCTCGATGACCAACAGGCGGGCAACCCTGGCAAAGACGATCTGGGCGATACGGGTGCCGCGGGTCACCACGAACGGGTCTTCTCCGAGATTGACCAGCAGCACCTTCACCTCGCCGCGATAGTCGCTGTCGATCGTGCCGGGCGTGTTGAGGCAGGTGATGCCGTGATTCAGCGCGAGACCGGAACGCGGCCTGACTTGTCCCTCGAAGCCTTCGGGAATCTCGACGACAAGTCCGGTCGGCACCAGCGCCCGCTTGCCCGGCAGCATCAGGATCGGCCGATCCTCCGGGACGGCGGCGCGCAAATCCATGCCCGCCGCGCCGGCGGTCTCATAGGCTGGCAAAGCCAGCCCCTCCGCGTGGGGAAGGCGCACAACTGCGATTGCTGGAAGGGAATCCGACGGCCCGGTCATGAAAAACCTTCTATCCGTCCGGCATGGCCGCGCGTCAACCGCGCCGACACATCCTCACGATCTTTTCAACCGGTTTTGGCCGTCAGCGAACTTCAACGGGAACCACCGTCGTCTCCTTTATCTCCTCCATGACGAAAGAGGCCGAAACGTCCGACAGAGGCACTTTGGCTATCAGCCGTTGGTAGAGCCGGTCATAAGCCTTCACGTCGGCGACGCGGGCCCTGAGCACATAGTCGAGATCGCCCGACATTCGATAGACGCCGGTGATCTCGGGAAAGGAGGTCGCGGCGTCGCGAAAACGCTTCAGCCAGTCGGGGTCATGGTTCGAAGTGCGAATGAGGATGAAGACCGACAGACCGAGACCGAGCCGGTCGGCATCGACCAGCGCAACGCGGCCGGTGATCACGCGCTCGTCCTCCAGCCGGCGCACGCGCCGCCAGCAGGCATTGCGCGACAATCCGACGCGCTCGGACAGGTCGTCGACAGACAGTGTGCCGTCACGTTGCAGCTCGGCAAGGATTCGCCGGTCAACCGTATCAAGTTCAGCACCCATCTGGGGATGAATGTCCCAAGACGATGCGATTTTCAAGGATGATTTGGGACCAGCGGTCTTGGCTGCGATGGCAGACTAAGCGGCATCGATACACTGAGGAGGCGATAATGACGCGTGGCATGGGACTGGCAAGACTGTTCACCAACCATCCGGCTTCGGTCGACGAGACCTATCTCGGCCATATGGCGTTCGCGGCCTGGTTTTCCAGCAGGCTGTTCATGGCGGGCGGCGCTGCCTTGATCCATGCCGTGCTGCCGTTCCTGTTCGAAACCACGGCAAGCAGGATCGTGCGCGAGCTTTGCGAACGCACCCATAATCGCCGCCGCGGAACGGCATCGACGACGCAAGCTTTCGACCTTTGACCGCTTCCCGCGGCCGCTCTTTCGGATAGACTGCAACGCGGAGCGCGGCGCGGCGGCTGCGCGAGGAGCCCGTCATGATGTCGCAAGTGCCGCACACCCGTGCAGAAACCAATCCTTGGCCCCTGGCGCTGATGCGCGTCGCCTGCCGTATCGGCGCAATGCTTGTCGCAATCGGTACCGCCGACCCGGCGGCTGCGGCAAACTGCAAATATGCGCCGGCGCCAAACGTCGACTGGCATGAGTGCAGCAAAGGCATGCTCATGCTCGGCGGCAGCGACCTGAGCCGGGCCAACCTCGCCGACGCCGATTTCACCTCTACGGATTTGCGGCAGGCAAACCTCACCGGCGCCAATCTGGAAAAGGCAACATTGGTGCGCGCCTCGCTGGCCGGCGCGACCGCCGACAAGGCAAATTTCGCGAGGATCGAGGCCTATCGCGCGAACTTCACCGGCGCTTCCGCGGTCGAGGCCTCGTTCGTCGGCGCCGAACTGCAGCGGGCGGATCTCTCAAAAGCGGACCTTACAGCCACCGACTTCGAGAAGGCCGAGCTCGGGCGGGTCTCCTTTGCTGGCGCGACGATCACCGGCACTAGATTTCGGCTGGCGAACCTGTCGCGGGCGGATTTCCAAGGCGCCGTTTTCGAAGGACCCATCAATTTCGAGGATGCGTTCCTGTTTCTGACGCGGTTCGACGGACTCGATCTGTCGGCGGCGACCGGGCTCACCCAGGCGCAGGTCGACCTGACATGCGGCAATGCCGACACCAAGTTGCCGGCAGGGCTGACGGCTCCGAAAGGCTGGCCCTGCACCTTCACTTTCGATTGAGGCTGACCGGCCGAGATAGCCACCCAAAGCAAGACAATCGCGTCGGCGTATCGACGGTCGGCCTGACAGCGGGAAGCGGCCCGCCAATTCCGTTCGACATGTCAGGCTGCCGTCGCTATATGCACGCGGCAAAGGAATCCTGACATGTCCGACGACATTTCCCGCGCGGTGGCGCGCCGCCGCACCTTCGCGATCATCGCCCACCCGGATGCCGGCAAGACCACGCTGACGGAAAAGCTGCTGCTGTTCGGCGGCGCGATCCAGCTTGCCGGTGAGGTGAAGGCCAAGAAGGACCGCATGAACACGCGCTCGGACTGGATGAAGATCGAGCGCGAGCGCGGCATTTCCGTCGTCACCTCGGTGATGACCTTCGAATATGGCGACAACGTCTTCAACCTGCTCGACACGCCCGGCCACGAGGATTTCGCCGACGACACCTACCGCACGCTCTCGGCTGTCGATTCCGCGGTCATGGTGATCGATGCGGCCAAGGGCATCGAGCCCCGCACGCTGAAGCTGTTCGAGGTGTGCCGGCTGCGCGACATCCCCATCATCACCTTTGTCAACAAGATGGACCGCGAGGCGCGCGACATCTTCGAGGTACTGGATGAGATCGAGCAGAAGCTGGCCCTCGACACCGCGCCCATCACCTGGCCGATCGGACAAGGCAAAAGCTTTGCCGGCACCTATCATCTCGCCGAGAACGCGGTGCGTCACGGCGATGCCGAGAAGGAGCGCACCAGGGTCAACGGCCCGGCGTCCGATCATGTGGCCGGCGTGTTGCCCGAGAACGAGCGCGAAGCGCTGATCGGCGAAATCGAGCTGGCGCGGGAAGCTTGCCGGCCTTTCGACCTGAAAGCCTTCCGCGAGGGGCACTTGACGCCGGTGTTCTTCGGCTCGGCGCTACGCAACTACGGCGTGCGCGACCTGATCGAGGCGCTGGGCGAATGGGCGCCGCAGCCGCGCGACCAGGAGGCCGACCGCCGGCCGGTCCACGCGACCGAGCCGGACATGAGCGCCTTCGTCTTCAAGATCCAGGCCAACATGGACCCCAACCACCGCGACCGCATCGCCTTCGTGCGGGTCTGTTCGGGCAAGCTGCAGCGCGGCATGAAGGCGAAGCTGGTGCGCACCGCCAAGCCGATCAGCCTTTCGGCGCCGCAGTTCTTCTTCGCGCGAAGCCGCATTACGGCCGACGAGGCCTTCGCCGGCGACGTGGTGGGTATCCCCAACCACGGCACACTCAGGATCGGCGACACGCTGACCGAGGGCGAGGACATCATCTTCCGTGGCGTGCCGAACTTCGCGCCGGAGATCCTGCGCCGCGTGCGTCTCGGCGACGCCATGAAGGCGAAGAAGCTCAAGGAGGCGCTGCAGCAGATGGCGGAGGAGGGTGTGGTGCAGCTCTTCCAGCCGGAGGACGGCTCGCCGGCGATCGTCGGCGTGGTCGGCGCGCTGCAGCTCGACGTGCTCAGGGAACGGCTCAACGCCGAATACGGCCTGCCGGTCGATTTCGAGGTGGCGCGCTTCACGGTGTGCCGCTGGATCAGCGCCGACGGCCCGCTCGAATTGACCCGCTTCATCGAGGCGCATCGCGGCGACATCGCCCGCGACCTCGACGGTGACCCGGTGTTCCTCGCCCCACACGAATTCGGGCTGAACTACGAGGCCGAGCGCTGGCGCGACGTGCGCTTCGCCGCGATCAAGGACTATCAGGTGAGAGAGGCGGCGTAGGCGCTCCTTACCTCGCCCCTTCTGGGAGAGGTCGGATTGCCCGGCGGGCGTGAAGCGCCGCCGTTGGCGATCCGGGTGGGGGTACGCAGGCGCTCTCTCCTCTGACCCGACCTCGGTTAGGCGGAATCATTGCGTTGGCCGTTCTACAATTTCTACTTGTGATCTCCATTTGTTCCCTATATGTTCAACACATAGGGTTGATGAGGAGTTTCTCATGTCTATGGAAACGCATGTGTTTTTTACTGGAAGTCTTCCAGGCAAGGCCGATCTCGAGCGTCGAATGGTGGAGCTTGGCTTTCCATTCAGGATTGTCCCGCCCCACGATTCCCTGGAAGCGCAGAACGGCTACTTGCCCATGACAAACGGAGAGGCCGAAACTGGCGTCGAGTTCGATGTTTTCGACGGTCAGTCCTCGTTCGATGATGTCGGCGCCGACCCGGACCTCGACCGAGTCGCCAATTTCCGTTGGGGCTCAGATTACCAGGAGGCCGTTGCCGGAATGTGCGGCGCGGCGGCCCTGGCCGGGCTGGTCGGCGGCGTCGTGTTCGATGAGGCAGAGGATCGGCTGATGTCGGTGGAAGAGGCGACGAAGCTGGCGCGAGAGAGCCTGCAGGTCCTGGCGAGCGGCAAGTATTGATGCACGCAGACCATCGCTCCTTATACCTTGCAGATCGAAGGGCAGCGGCGTCCATTGCCTTCCAACTGGACACGTCGATTTGCGACCCGCCGGCAAGAAGTGGTTGTCTGGGATTACCGCTACGGGGAGCCCCAGCGCAATGCGTGGTCTTTGAGCGATAGCCATCTCTCATTATTGACGTCACAACTTTGATGGCCTCACTTCAATAATAATGATCGTGCGATATCCTCTAGCAGCCATCCTTGATGCAAACTCTTGGATGCGCGTTTGATTCAAACCACGTCCTGTCTTTAGGTCGTAAATACAAACCGTGCTGTTGCCTCTATACTCAATTACGTCAACCTTAATTGAATCAAATACTGCCATAGGCTCAAAGTCTGTTCTCATAAACGACTTTTCAGCTTGCAACGTAGGATCACCCAGCTCGTCGACCAATTCCTTCAGCTTTATGTGCACCGCGGTGCCGTAGGCGCCCGCGTTAGGAAAACTGCTAGGCGGCTCAGTCAGTCGAACTGCTTGGTCGACGAGTTCCTGGACATCTTCGAGCCGCTTGCAAACTCCACCTGTTTCCTCCCGCGTTAGTGTCCCCGCGAACAGCAGCAAAGCTGGCAACTGCGCGTATTGCCACGCGCGAAACGCCAGATAGGCCTGCTCTTCGTACGTATTCTCAGTTGAAAGCCACTCGTAGAGCGTCCGGCCGGCCTCGAGAACTTGGTCCGCCTGAACCGCGCCCATCGCGACCTGCTGCACGATCGGCTGCGGCACGGGACCGTCCGGCGTCCAGACGGCCTCGCCGATCAGCGTCCCGTCCTTGTCGAAGATGCGCTGGGTCTTGCCGCTGTTCTCGAAGGTGAAGCGAGAACCGTCGGCGAGCGTCACTGTGTTACGCTGGTCGGTGCTGCCTGTGCCTTTCGGGCCGAACTCAGTTGTGATGCGGCTGCCGTCGCGGTTGAGGATGGTCCGGCCTTCGACTGAGCCATCCGGCCGATGGCGTTCGACATAGGTCCGCCAGGTTTCCTTGCCGGCATGATCGACGAAGACGCGCTCCTCTGCGCCACCGTCGGCGGCAGTTCCAGTTTCGGCATTGGAGGTGGATGCACGCCCCGCGCCGCTGCCGGCGCCGGCTCCCGCTGCGGCGCCAATCCGGGTCCATTGACCTCCGTCGGGATTGCCTCTCGGTGCGCGCGGCTGGTTAGGATCGAACCCGGCTTTCAGGCGCAGATTGTGGAGACGCAGCTCGAAAGCGAGCCGCGCGAGCTTCGCGCGCAAGCGAAGGGTTCCGTAGGAAAGTTCGTTGTGGGAAGGCATGCATTTGCTCCGGGAAGAGAATGAATGCCTATGAAAATATTCCTATTGCGTGGGGCGTGGATGAAATTTGAGGATTTGTTTCACGCTCAGAGGCGGCAGCGGGGGGCGAGGCCGGCGGGGCGCTGCCGCCGAATGCCGCCGAAGTGCATGGCAGATTGGCGCTTTCTCGTGATCGCGCTATGTTGAAGCTTCGGCGACCGGAGGTTCCTGCATGGACAACAACGCGGCGCAGTTCATCGGCAGCATCCCGCAGTTCTACGATCAGGGCCTCGGGCCCGTGATCTTCGTCGACTATGCAGCAGATCTGGCGCGGCGGGTCGCCGCCGCCGGGCCGAAGCGCGTGCTGGAGACGGCGGCCGGCACCGGCATCGTCACGCGCCGGCTGCGCGACCTCCTGCCCGGCGGCGCGCATCTCACAGCGACAGACCTCAACCCGCCGATGATCGAGATCGCGCGGGAAAAATTCCGGGCAGGCGAGCAGGTCGATCTCATGTCGGCCGACGCCACGGCGCTGCCCTTCGCCGACGACAGCTTCGACGCGGTGGTGTGTCAGTTCGGCGTGATGTTCTTCCCCGACAAGCCGCAGTCCTTCCGCGAGGCGTTCCGCGTGCTTTCGCCCGGCGGCCGCCACCTCTTCAACGTCTGGGATTCACACCGCTACAACCCGTTCGGCCGCATCGCGCACGAAGTCGCCGGGCGCTTCTTTTCCACCGACCCGCCGCAATTCTACCAGGTGCCGTTCTCCTACCCGCATATCGACCCGATTAAGGAAACGCTGATCGATGCAGGCTTCTCCGACATCGGAATCGCGGTGATCCGGCTGGAAAAGGTGATCCCAGACCTTGCCGTGTTCGCGCGCGCGGCGGTCTACGGCAACCCGCTCGCCGACCAGATCCGCGCCCGTGGCGGCGTCGCGCCCGACGAAGTCGTCGGGGCGCTGCTCGAGGAATTCCGCAAGGAATTCGGCACGGGTCCGAGCCGCATGCCGCTGCAGGCGATCATGATCACGGCGGCAAAGCCGGGGTAAACGCCAGAGATTGCTTGCTTTTCGCGGCCCGGCCGGCCGCGCGGCGGCGGCGGCGGCTTTTTGCGCGCCGAGGGGCGACGCGCGACCCCTGACGTGCTAGGCTCCCCGTGCCGTATTTCTGCGGCCCTTCGAGCGCGAAAGTCAGAGTTTGTCACAATCACACGCAGCTAGGGGCCGGCGATTCCAGCTTATTCTCATCAAGCCGTCGCATTATGACGACAACGGCTATGTGATCCGCTGGTGGCGGGCGATGATCCCATCGAATTCGCTGGCCGCACTCTACGGCATCGCGGCCGACTGCGCGGAGCGTGAAGTGCTCGGGCCGGGCGTGGCCATCGACATCGCGGCCATCGACGAGACCAACACGCGCGTCAACATCCCAAAGCTTCTGGCGCAATTCCGGAGCCGGGGAAATTTCGGCATGGTGGCGCTGGTCGGCGTGCAATCGAACCAGTACCCGCGCGCGCTCGACATCGCCCGGCCGTTCCGCGAGGCGGGCGTGCCCGTGGCGATGGGCGGCTTCCACATTTCGGGGTGCCTCGCCATGCTCGACGGCAAGGCCGTCGGCCTCGACCGGTGCCGCGAGATGGGCATTTCCATGTTCGCCGGCGAGGCCGAAGGCCGGCTGGACACTGTGCTGCGCGACGCGGCGGCTGGGAAGCTTGCGCCGCTCTACGATTTCATGAAGGACCTGCCCGGCATCGGCGGAACGCCGGTGCCGTTCCTGCCGAAAGCCTATGTCGAGCACACACTCGGCCTTTCCACCAGCTTCGATGCCGGCCGCGGCTGCCCCTATCAGTGCTCGTTCTGCACGATCATCAACGTGCAGGGGCGCAAGTCGCGCTTCCGCTCGGCCGACGACGTGGAAACGCTGGTGCGGATGAACTGGGCGCAAGGCATCCACAAATTCTTCATCACCGACGACAATTTCGCCCGCAACCGCGACTGGGAAGCGATCTTCGACCGGCTGATCGAACTGCGCGAGAAGGACGGCATCCCGCTCGGGCTGATGATCCAGGTCGACACGCTCTGCCACAAAATCTCGAATTTCGTCGAGAAAGCCAAGCGGGCCGGCGTGACGCGCGTCTTTATCGGCCTGGAGAACGTCAACCCGGACAATCTCGCGGCCGCCAAGAAGCGCCAGAACAAGATCACCGAATATCGCAAGATGCTGCTCGCCTGGAAGGCGCAAGGCATCATCACGATCGCAGGCTACATCCTCGGCTTCCCGGCCGATACGCCCGAGACAATCAGACGCGACATAGCGATCATCCAGCACGAACTGCCGCTCGACATCATCGAGTTTTTCTGCCTGACGCCGCTGCCCGGCTCCGAAGACCATCAGGTGCTGTGGAAGAACGGCGCCGAGATGGATCCCGATCTCAACATCTACGACGTCGAGCATGTCTGCGCGCCGCACGCCACGATGAGCAAGGCGGAGTGGGAGGGCATCTACCGGGAGGCGTGGTCGCTTTATTATACGTCACAGCACATGCGGACGCTGCTGCGCCGCGCGGTCGCGACAGGTGTGCCGCTGCATAGCCTCGTCAAGCTGCTCGTGACGTTCGGAACCTCGGTTCCACTCGAGGGCATGCATCCCCTGCAGACCGGGATTCTGAGGCTGATGCGCCCCTCGGAGCGACGGCCTGGCATGCCGCGCGAAAACCCTCTTGTCTTCTGGCCGCGCTTCCTGTGGCAGACGCTCAGCAAAAACGCGCGCATCGGGGCCCAGATCGTCCGCCTGATCATGGAAGCGCGTTCAATCTCGCGACAGAACGGCGCGCAGCGGTACATGGATCAGGCGCTCGCGCCAGTTAGCGACGAGGGCGACGAGACGCTCGACCTGCTCACCAAGACGGCCGGCAGCCGCGCCGCCATCAGCCATGCGAAAAAGGTCGCGCGGCTGGTGGATGCCGGCAGGGCGGCGCTGTGAAGGTCTAGCGTTTCTTCAAATCGCGGAAATGCCCTATCTCTTTGCGGCGCGAACTCCGGCTGTCTTCTTGACAGTTTTCGCGGGAGGCTCGTGCTCCAGCGCCTCCCTGGCGAGCCTTGCCGCACGCAGCCTTGCTGTCTTCTTGTCCCTGGCCGTCGTCTCGGCATCGATGATCGAGCGAGCAGTGTTGTCCGTCTTCTGGAATTTCGTCTCTGCCTTCGACAGATTGAGTATGCCCGGCGTGGTAACTGTCTTGATCATTCCAATCTTTCTGCGCGACCTGAAAAACAAAAAAGGCCGGGTCATGAACCCGACCTGTTCCACCTTCCGGTTGGCGCGCCAGCTCGTCCGCGTCCCAGCCAAATAAAGACTACTCGGCCTCACCCGCTAACATATAGGCATTGCTGGCCTTTTCGGCAAGTTGACTTGGCACGCGCGCGCAGCCAAGTGCCTGTAGCCTCTCAATATTTATGCGGCACGTAGAGTTCCGCCGGCAGCACCTGGCGCTCGTAATTCGGGTCGAAGACGCGGTCGGGCAGCGTGATCTCCTGGTGCGGCACGTCCCCGTAAGGCATCAGGGACAACAGATGCGCGATGCAGTTCAGCCGCGCCTTCTTCTTGTCGTTGCCCTCGACGATGTACCAGTGCGCCTCGGGTATGTTGGTGCGCGCGAACATCTCTTCCTTGGCCTTGGTATACTGCTCCCAGCGCACCCGCGACTGCAGGTCCATCGGCGAGAGCTTCCACTGCTTGAGCGGGTCGTGGATGCGCATCAGGAAGCGCATCTGCTGCTCCTCGTCGGTGATCGAGAACCAGTATTTCACCACGACGATGCCGGAGCGCACCAGCATGCGCTCGAATTCCGGCACGTCATTGAAGAACTGCTCGACCTGGTCCGGCGTGGCGAAGCCCATGACGCGCTCGACGCCGGCGCGGTTGTACCAGGAGCGGTCGAACAGCACGATCTCGCCGCCGGCGGGCAGATGCGGCACGTAGCGCTGGAAATACCACTGCGTGCGCTCGCGCTCGGTGGGCGCCGGCAGCGCCACGACACGTGCGACGCGCGGGTTGAGCCGCTGGGTGATACGCTTGATGACGCCGCCCTTGCCCGCCGAGTCGCGGCCCTCGAAGAGGACCACAACCTTGGTCTTGGTGTACACTACCCAGTCCTGCAGCCTGATCAGCTCAGCCTGCAGCTTCAGAAGCTCGCGCAGATAAGTGACGCGGTCAATCGTCGGCGGATGCGTCTTCTTGTAGATCTGGGCGATCGCTTCGGAAAGCGCCGGCTCGGAGATTTCCAGCTCGTAATCTTCGTCCAGCGTGTCGGCGAGCTCGGCCTCCAGCCAGTCCATGCCGTTGCTCTTATCGGTGTCGGCCATCGCTTGCTCCCCTTGTTCGCCGGCTAGAGGCTTCAAGCCTCATCTAGGACAGTTCAAGGTAATCGGCGAGTTCGATGAAGCTTTTATGGCAAGCCGGCGTTCACACGTGCGAAGCGCCGTGATTCTGGTAAGCTCGCCGCAGGCCGAAGGAGGAGTCGATGAGATACGCTGCTGCCGTGCTGACCTTGTTTGCCGCGGGCCCGGCGCTAGCCGCCTCGAAGGTCACCCTGAATTTTCCCGGCGAAGGCGCCACGGAAATAATGCCCAAGATCTCCTATAAATGCGACGACGGCCGCAATATCGAAGCCACGTACATTAATGCCCCGGGCAATTCGCTGGCCGTCCTTGTCCTTGACGGCAGTACGGTGGTGACAGTCAGCGTGCTGGCCGCATCCGGCGTCAAGTATGTCGCCGGCAAATATGTCTGGTGGACAAAAGGCCCGGAGGCCGACCTCTACGACGTGACCAATGGCGAGAATGCTCCGGGCACGCATTGCGCCGAGGCCAAATGAGCACCACTTTGGTGGTGGCTTGAGTAGTGTCGGAGGCAGGTTTGCGGGTGATCAACCAGAAGGCGATAGACGAGCTCATCGACTGGATGGTCGACGGCGCCCGGCCGGCCGCCAACCCGCGCGAGATCATTGAGGGCATCTGCACAAGGCTGACGACCGCCGGCATCCCGGTCGACCGCTTCGCGCTGTTCATCTACACCCTTCACCCGAACCTGATAGGCTGGCGCTTCACTTGGACTCCGCAAGCCGGCTTCGAGCGGGCCGAGGGCAAGATCGGCCTGTTCGCGACCGACGAATACATCATCAACCCGCTGCCGACGGTGATCGAGAAGCAGGTCTCGATCCGCCGCAAGCTCGCCGATCCGACCTGCTCGCACGACTACAAGATCGTCGACGAGCTGATCGCCGCGGGCTTCACCGACTATTTCGTGCAGCCGATCATCTACACGACCGGCGAGACCAATGCGGCGAGCTGGTCGACCAAGGCCGACGGCGGCTTCAGCGACGAGGCGATCGCGATCCTCGAACGGGTGAACAGGCCGCTGGCTAGGCTCACCGAGACTTATCTTCTGCGCCTCAACGCGGCGACGATCCTGTCCGCCTATGTCGGACGCAATGGCGGCGACCAGGTGCTGAAGGGCAAGGTGCATCGCGGTGACGGCGAGGAAATCGAGGGCTCGATCCTGTTTACCGACATTGCCGGTTTCACCGCGCTCTCCAACACGATGGCCGGCCCTGAAGTTGTGGCGCTGATCAACGAAGCTTTCGATCTGATGGTGCCGGCGGTGGAAAGCCGCGGCGGCGAGATCCTGAAGTTCCTGGGCGACGGCTTCTTCGCGATCTTCCCCCATGCTGGCGCCCACGGGTTGACGCGTACGGCGGACGCCGCCCGTGCGGCCGTCACCGAGGCGGAGGACAAGGTGGCAGGCGCGACGGTAGGCACGCGTATCTCGTTCCGCTCGGCAATCCATGCCGGACGCTTCCACTACGGCAACATAGGCGGGGCGAACCGGCTCGACTTCACGGCAATCGGCCAGCCAGTGAATTATACGGCCCGGCTTCTCGCAGCGGCCTCAGCGATGAGCCTCAAGCGCGTTGCATCAGAGCTGGTAGCGCCGCATCTCGGCGTGCCGGCCAAACGCGCAGGCGTGGCCGAATTCAAGGGATTCGAAGGCAAGCAGCCGGTCTACGCGTTTTGAGGCTGCCGCCGAGCCAAGTCTAGAGCACGATGAAATGAGCGGAGTCATTTATCCTGCTGTAACTCTTTGTTTTGCAGCACGATCTTGTCCGAAAAGTCTGCAACTTTTCAGGATCATGCTCTAGTCCGCCGCGCCGGACGGCGGCTTGGCGTACAGGCCCTCAAACATTTGCCGCAGCAGGTTTTTTTGCACCTTGCCCATCGTGTTGCGCGGCAATTCGTCTACGAACAACACGCGCTTGGGCTGCTTGTAGCGCGCGAGCCGGTGCTCGAGGCCGCGGATCACCGCCGCCTCGTCGAGCGCGGCGCCCGGACTCCCGACGACCACAGCCGTGACGCCTTCGCCGAAATCAGGATGGGCGAGACCAATCACCGCGCTCTCGATCACGCCCGGCAGCAGGTCTATCTCGGTTTCCACCTCCTTGGGATAGATGTTGAGGCCGCCCGAGATGATCAAATCCTTGCCGCGCCCAACGATCCGGATGTAGCCGCGACCGTCGATCCTGCCCAAATCGCCGGTGATGAAGAAGCCGTCCGGACGGAACTCTTGCGCGGTCTTTTCCGGCATGCGCCAATAGCCCTTGAACACGTTTGGACCGCGCACCTCGATCACGCCGATTTCGTCGACACCCACCAGCTCACCCGACGTCGGCTCCGTAATCCTGATCTCCACGCCCGGCAACGGCATGCCGACAGTGCCCGGCACCCGGTCACCGTCATAGGGATTGGAGGTGTTCATGTTGGTTTCGGTCATGCCGTAGCGTTCCAGGATGTCGTGGCCGGTCTGTCTGCGCCAGGCAAGAAAGGTCTCCGACAAGAGCGGCGCCGAGCCCGAAACGAACAGGCGCATGCGGTCGAGCTTCGCGGAGGCAAGCCCGGGATCGGCCAGCAGCCGGACATAGAAGGTCGGCACGCCCATCATGGTCGTCGCGCGATCGAATGCGGCGATGACCTCGCCCGTTTCGAAGCGGGGGAAGAACAGCATCGATGCGCCCGAGAGCAGGACCACGTTGGATGCCACGAACAGCCCGTGCGTGTGGAAGATCGGCAAGGCATGGATCAGCACGTCATTGCTGGTGAAACGCCAATGCTCGACCAGGGCGCGCGCGTTTGAGGCAAGATTGTCATGGGTTGGCATCGCCCCCTTCGAACGGCCGGTGGTGCCGGACGTGTAGAGGATCGCCGCCAGATCGTCCGGGCCGCGTTGCCGGTCCGCGAAATCGGCCGGTTCGGTCGCGGCGCGCTCCATCAGCGAGCCGTCGCCTCGCTGGCCGAGCGTTTCGACAAGGGCGGTGCCCGCTATGCCTTCGACATGCTGCTGTTTCGTCGGCGGACAGACCATAAGCCGCGGTTCGGCGTCCTGCACGAAATATTCGACCTCGCGCAGCGCATAGCCGGGGTTGAGCGGCAGGAACACGGCGCCGGCTCGAACGCAGGCGAGATAGAGAAGCAGCGCCTCCGGGCTCTTCTCGACCTGCACGGCCACCAGGCGACACACCGAGCCGGACGAGCACATTGGCCAGCCGGTCCGATCCGGCGAGGACGCCGCCATAGGTCAGGATCTGTCCGGTCTCCGTCTCCATGCAGGGTTTTTCCAGCTCCGGCATGCGAGCGCGGATGAGATCGAACAGGTGGTTCATCGCAATCCCTCGAAGCAAGAAGGCTGATGTACACTGGCGCTTACCCCTATTCCGTTTTCACTTTCAAGGTATGGGAGGCACGCCTAGCGACTCGGCTTGCCGCACAAACGCTTCATCGGGCATAGATTCAGGCAGCATGGCCGGCCGGTTCGGGAGGAACATGAACAAGATAGTCGCGGTGCTGGGCACGCTCGATTCCAAGGGGGTCGAGTTCGCCTATCTGAAGAGCCAGATCGAGGCGCAAGGCGTCTCGACGATGGTGATCGATGCCGGCGTGTTCGGCAACCCGCCATTCACGCCTGAAGTCGCGGCCGCTGAGGTCGCCGAGGCCGGGGGCGGCGATCTGACCGCCCTGGCCGCCGCCCAGGATCGCGGCGAGGCTGTTGCCGTCATGAGCCGCGGCGCAGCCGTCATCCTTGCCCGCCTTGCCGAAGAGGGTCGCATCCATGGGGCGATCGCCATGGGCGGAGGCGGCGGCACGACGATCGGCTCCGCGGCCATGCAGGCGCTGCCGGTCGGTTTCCCGAAGCTGATCGTTTCGACGGTCGCCTCTGGCGACATCAGCGCCTATGTCGGGGTGAACGACATCACCATGATGCCCTCGATCGTCGATGTTGCGGGCATCAACCGGCTGTCCTCACGGATCATCGCCAACGCAGCCGGCGCGATCGCCGGTATGGTAAAGATCGAACGGCCCGAGGCTGCGGAGGCGAAGCCGCTGATCGCCGCCACCATGTTCGGCGTGACGACGCCTTGCGTGACCACGGCGCGCGAAGAACTGGAAAAGGCCGGCTACGAGGTGCTCGTGTTCCACGCCACCGGCACCGGCGGGCGCATCATGGAAGAGCTGGTTCGCGCCGGCTTTATCGCCGGGGTCTTGGATATCACGACTACGGAGCTGGCCGACGAACTGGTCGGCGGCATACTGAGCGCGGGACCGCGTAGGCTGGAGGCCGCCGGGGAAAAGGGCGTGCCGCAGCTCGTGTCGGCGGGAGCGCTCGACATGGTGAATTTGGGCGCGCCGGAGACGGTGCCCGCCAAATTCGCCGAGCGGACCCTTTACCGGCACAACCCGCTGGTAACGCTGATGCGGACGACGCCGGCCGAAAATGCCGCGCTGGGCAAGATCATCGCCGAAAAGCTCAGCAAGGCAACCGGCCCGACCGTTTTCATGATTCCGAAGAAGGGCGTCTCGTCGATCGATGCCGAGGGCAAGCCATTCCATGACCCTGAGGCCGACGCCGCGCTGTTCGACGCGCTACGCGCCAGCCTCGCAAGCAATGTCCGGCTGGTCGAGATGGATATCAACATCAACGACGGCGCCTTCGCGGTCGAAGCGGTCCGGCTGCTTCTTGAAATGGTCAAGCTCGGCGCCCCGTGAATCGGGACCGTTTCCGCCCCCCGGCCGTCGAGCAAGTGGCAGCCGGCTACCTGCCGCTTTCGCGGTAGCCTGTGCACCAATACCAAGGATGGCCCGAGGGGCAGTTCGTCCCTGTTTGCACGGCCGGCGCCGCTGGGTTTACGGGGCCGGCCCGATCCACGGACGTGCAGGCCGCCAGAACGGCGAGCGGCAGCAGAACACCGGCAAGCTGACGCCGCCAGGCCCTTGCGTCCTTGCCGATCCGTTTATGGCCGATCCGTACCCTGCAGGTTAGCAATTCTGGCGCCAACTGGTGCACCGCTCATACCGGTATCCGAGCGGCCAGGAGCGTGGGCCGTAGTAGCGGTAGCGGGGGCCATAATATCCCGGCGCCACGAGCGCGCTGCCGATGATTGCGCCGGCCACGAAGGCGCCAGGGCCCCAGCCCCAACCGCCACCGCAGCAGCCGCCGCCGCGCCAGCCGCGATGGAAGCCGCGGCGAGGACCCCATCTGTAGAATCGGGGGCCACGCATGCCGCGCCGGAATTGGATCTGCTGCACATCCGGCGCCGGTGTTGCGACGCTGAGGGGTTGCACTGGTGCGGCGATCGCTTCAGGTGCGCTCAGGCTCCCGATCGTCATCGCCGCGGAACAGATAATCGCTGCGAGCTTTTTCATTGCCAACATCCCATCCCATAGAGCCCCGTCGCCCGACGGAAACCCCAATATGAGTGCTGCCCAAGAGGGGCAGATTATCACTTCAACCGCTTTGGGGAAATCTCGTTGCGATGCTCACGGTACTTTGATGAAATCCGCAAACCACCATCCGCAAACGTATGATCGGAGGCCAATATTGAGATGGCGAGAGCGCCGCGGCCAGGCCCGTTCATACCGGGCGATGCGCTAACGGCAGAGGTTCACATAACGTCTGCCCTTAGGTAAGCTCGCCGCAGCGGCGGAATGAGGCCCGCTTCGGGGTTTCTGGCCGTTTCGCTGTGCGGCGGGCCACGGGAGCGGCGTATGAGATTTCTGGGATTGGCGGCGCTGATGGCCGCGCTGGTGGGCATCGGCGCCCCACTCAGCAGCGATCCGGCCCAGGCGGAGGAAATTTACAGCAAGACCAAGTTCTGGCTCTGCAGGCTCCCGGATCAGGAAGGTGGAATGATCACCGCCGCAATATCCTTCACTGCCTTCAGTCAGGATGGAACGCGTGTCGCCATCGCCGCCGAGGGACGCACCATCCATATTTGTGAGACCGCCACCGGCAATGAAATCGCATCGCTTGTCGTGCCATCGTCAGCCGATGACGACGACTACCTCAACTTTCTCGCCTTCAGCCCGGACGGCAAGCGCCTCGTCACGGCATCCAAGGACAAGGCGATGCGCCTTTGGGACATTGCCAGCGGCCGCGAACTGGCCCGTCTGGAGCACCAGTCGCCGACCTACTTCGCCACCTTCAGCCCGAACGGCGCGCGCCTCGCCTCGTCAGCCGGCGACGCCACGGTGCGCCTCTGGGATGTTCCAAGCGGCCGTCGGATCGCCGCGCTGGAGCATCCCTCCGGGGTCGCTTCCGTCGTCTTCAGCCCGGACAGCGCGCGTCTCGTCGCAGGCAGCGCGGACGGCACGGTCCATATCTGGGACGCGGCCAGCGGCAGCGAGATCGCCGTCCTTCGGGCGCATGCGAAAGCCGTGCGCGAAGCCGGCTTCAGCCCGGACGGCGGGCGTATCGTCACGGCTTCCACCGACGGCACCGCGCGCATCTGGGACGCCGCAAGCGGCCGCGCGCTCCTGACCCTCAGGCACGAATCGCCGGTCCTTTCGGCCGCCTTCAGTGCGGACGGCACCCGGATCGTGACGGGCGCCGGCAATGACGGGCATGTCTTCGACGCTGCGCTGGGGCGCGAGACCGCTGTCCTGAAGGGGCACGAATACGAGGTAATCGATGCAAGCTTCAGCTCGGACGGCACGCGCATCGTCACAGTATCCGGCGACAACAGCGTGCGCGTCTGGGATGCCGCCAGCGGCGGAGCGATCGCCGTGCTGGAAGGTCACCTCAGCGGCGCCACTTTCGCCGCGTTCAGTTCCGACAGCCAGCGCATCTTCACCACGGGCGGCCCCGAGGGAATCATCTGGACGAAGCTCACGGCCGGGAGGCTGCCCGATGGTGTCGCCGGGCTTTGGTTCAGCGATTTCGGCACCCCGGAGGAGCCCCTGCCGGCGGAGATCGTCAAGACGATGTGCGTGGCGAGCCCCATCAAGATCAACAGTGACGGGCTGATCGTCTTCTACGAGGCCTTGGATAGCACCCACCCACCCCACCCGATGCTGCACATGCGCTGCGCGTCGGACCTGACTTGCCAGATATTCCCGGAGGCGCCGGGTCAGGGGCTGGAGTCGCAAGGCATCGGCAGTGTCAGTTTCTCCGAAAATGCCGGCGATCTGTGCCTAGCCGGGGAATGCCGTCCCATCGCCCGCTGCCCGGCGGTCGCCTGGAGCGCCGAGGAGCGCAACAGCGGCTTCGTCGAACGATGGGAGGCCGCGCTCGGGCTGCAATAGAAAGGCGGTTGGGGTGACACCGCAGTCACATGAGCGTCTGCTCGATGTGATCGGCCAATCTCCTGGACGCCCGCCTTGGCGTCGGGAAGCAATTTCTTGGCAGCAGAAAGCAAGCGCCCTTGTCGCTGTGTGGAATACAGACCCGCGCACTTTGACATGTCGTCAAAGGAGGTCAGCAGAGACAAAGGGCGAGTTGTGAACTGCTGGCGATAATGACGGGTGCGGTCAGCGCCGCTTGTCCGCACCATTGCTGGCGAGGTGTCGGCGCTTGAGTTTCGCGCTGCGCCTCGCGCCTTTTCGAAATCCCGCCCTTCAAGAACCGGCTCGCGGCGCAGATGTCCGCCGTTTGAGGCCGGCGGCGCGAGGAAATTGCTATAACAGGCAACCCGCGCCGCCGTGCCCCGTGGCCGCCTGACCCGGTCGACATTCCCTGGCGCAAACGCTCGAGCACGATGAAATGAGCGGAGTCATTCATCTTGCTCTAACTCTTTGTTTTGCCGCATGATCTTGTCCGAAAAGTCTGCAACTTTTCGGGATCATGCTCTAGCGCCCAGATTGTGAAACTCGCATGAGTTCGATATCACGTCGGTAAGCCGATGGGCTTTTCCGGAACCAGCGATGGCAGGCATGGCTGAAGGCGCTCGGCTGGTGAAAGCCAAGCAGCCACGCCATTTGCGATACCTGCAGGTTCGGTTCTTCCAGGTAGCGCGCAGCGAGATCGCGCCGCAGGTCGTCGAGTATCCCCCCAAAGCTCAGCCGCTCGGCCGCAAGGCGACGGGCAAAAGTCCGCTCGCTCAGCCCAAGCTTCTTCGCCACCACCTTCGCATTGGCTTCGGCATGAGGCAGGAGTGGCGCGACGATGTTCTCCACGGTCGTGCGCAGCGGACTGACATTCGAGGGTCGGCCCGCCATGGCGGCCTCGCAGGCCGCAACCATCAGCTCGTTGAGATAGGGATCTTCGTCGACCAGCGGCAGTTCTGCCACGACCGCGTCAAAGCTGATCTCGTCCGTACCGGCGTCGAATTGGACTTCACCGCCAAACAGGCCTCGAATGCGCTGCAGATCGTCGGACCTGTGGTGAACGAAATGGACGAAACGTGGCATGAGTCTCTGCCCGACAAGATGCCGGCATAGACGCAACAGCCCCGCCATGAGGAGTTCGATCTGATGCCTGTCGAGGTGCCTTGATATCCCGGCGTAGGCAAAACCGATGCTGCAGGCGCCGCCCTTGCGTAGCTTGATGATCAGCGCTTCGTTCCCGACACGAGCATACCGCTCCAGCCGCCTCAGCGCGTCGCCCAGGCCCGGCGACGACGCGGCGACGTAGTAGAGCATGCCTAGTTCACGCAGGTCGACGGTCTCGGCGAGGGTCAGTCCAATCCAATCATCGCCCACCGCCTCGGCGGCCAATTCCAGAAACCTGACTTGAGAGCTGACGCTGATTCGCTTGCGGCTAGCGAGCGCGACCGCCGAAATGCGGCATCGCGCCAACAAGGGGGCCGGATCGATATTCCGGCGTTGAAGTTCTGCCACAGCCAGGCGGGCGGCTAGCCCGACAGCCGTCGGTGGGGCGGTAATATCTCCCAAATTACTTTCGACTTGCATCGCCATGGCGTCGGCCAACGGAAATTGTGGAGACACCTGGTAGCTTAGCACAAATCTTTGTCATGCCATGGCAAGTGTAGTTTAGGAAGCAGCGCCACGTCCGCCTGGCAACGGTCTTCCGCCATGCAGCAAAGATCGGCTGGCGCGAGACTCTCAGCCGGTACGCCAACCTCGCTCTGGCAGCGGAGGTCGATCCGCTGCCAGAGATGTTTCAAACGGTGGCCCGCTTAAGCTGTCGGGGATTTGTAGGAAGATGCTATTTTGCCCGCCTTCTGCTGCGCGGCCCTAAATTCCGCGCCCATGTAGGCTCGCACGGTTTTGACATTCGACACTGCCCCCGATGCGCCGACGACGAGAACTGCGGGGATCAGATCGGCGCCGTCGGCGAATTCCACGATTGCCATCCAATCCGTCTCGCCGGTCGTGATGTAGAAGGAATGTAACTTCCCGCCTGCCGCTTCCATGATTGCGCGGGCCGCCTCTTCGCGGTCCGAAGGGTTGTCGATCATCCCCTTCGCTGCCGCGGCCGAATAGCACCCTGTGAGTATGAACCGAGGCATTTGACGTCCTCCCTCAATTGGGCAGATCAACCTGCCGACTACATTATATCTCAAATCTCTAATGTATGGAATTTGCTATTGTGACGTCAGGCTTGCGCGTGACGGTAGACATCCGCTGCTCATCGGGGCCAGGCCCACAGCCCTGCCTCGCTACCCCTTCGAGAGTATCATGCTTGGCGCCAACGGACCCACCAATCCTGCGAAGCTCGAAAAGCGGGAATGAGCGGCCTGAGACATAGGTGACGTTTTGTACCGGACACATGGGTAACACTTTTCGGTTTTTGCCGGGAGGTGTTGATGCCGTTTAGAGTGTTCGGTGATGGAGGAACGTCTTCGTTTTGTGGCTCGCCTTCTCGACGGAGAAGGCATGAGCGAGGTGTGCCGGGAGTTCGGCATCTCGCGCAAGACCGGCTACAAGATCTTCAACCGCTACCAGGATGAAGGGCTGGAGGCGCTTTGCGATCGCTCGCGCCGGCCGGTGCGCTATGCCAACCAACTGCCTGAGCAGATCGAGCGGCTGATCGTCGATTGCAAGAAGGACAAGCCGCATTGGGGCGCCAGGAAGATCAGGGAGCTGCTCGTGCGCAAGCTGGCCGGCGATGTGCGCATCCCGGCCAGGAGCACCGTCCATGCGGTGCTCGACCGCCACGGCCTTGTGAGCCAGGCCCGCAAGAGGAAGGCGGCGAACAAGGCCGTGGGCACGCAGTTGTCGCAAGCCGTCGCGCCCAACGATCTGTGGTGCGCCGACTTCAAGGGCGAGTTCAAGACGGGCAATGGCGGTACTGTTACCCTCTGACGGTGACCGATCAGGCCTCGCGCTACCTGTTGCTCGTCGAAGCCCTTGAAGCGACGAAGGAAGCGCCGGTCATCGAGGCCTTTGTCCGCCTCTTCAAGGAACACGGGCTGCCCGCCGCCATCCGCTCCGACAACGGGCTGCCCTTCGCCTCCCCCAACGGCCTCTACAATCTGTCGAAGCTGTCGGTCTTCTGGCTCAGGCTCGGCATTGCCATCGAGCGCATCAAGCCTGGCCACCCGTACCAGAACGGCCGCCACGAACGCATGCATCTGACCTTGAAGCAGGAAACGACGCGGCCACCGGGCACGAACGCGCTTCAGCAGCAGGACCGCTTCGATCGATTCATCAGCGAGTTCAATGACGAACGACCGCACGAGGCGCTCGCCATGAAGTGCCCGGGCGAGCTCTATGCACCCTCTTCAAGAGCCTATGAGGGCCTGCCGGAACTGCAATACCCCTTCCACGACCGCGACATCCTCGTCACCGCCTGCGGCCGCATCTGCATGATGAGGAAGAAGATCAACATCTCCACCGTGCTGGCCGGTCACAGGCTCGGCATCAAGGAAGTCGACGACGGCATTTGCCTCGTCAGCTTCATGCGCTACGATCTCGGATATATCGATTTGGAACAGAGGACATTGCAAACCATCGACAACCCGTTCGGCACGAGGTTGTAACCTATGTCTTAGGTACAATCTGTTACCTATGTCTCCGGGCCGGACAAACGCAGGATGGCGGAGAGAAAGGGATTCGAACCCTTGATACGGTTTCCCGTATACACGCGTTCCAGGCGTGCGCCTTCAACCACTCGGCCACCTCTCCGCATCGCTTTCGCCGGCCGGTTGCGCCGGGCGGGTTGAGGGAAGCGAACCCCTTGCTGGCATTGTGATTGGCTTATTGAAGCCATCGCGGCCGTCAACCAGCGGCCGCTGCCCGCTCGCTCCGGAAGAGCCGGAGCGCGCTCCATCTAGTCGATCGGTTCGCGGTTGCCAAGCCGAAAGCGCTGATGCGACAGTCTCGTCCGGCCTCCTTGCCCAATCGCACTACGACGAATGCCCGGTGGGCCTGGCGATGCCCTCAGCGCTAGTGTCGTGATTTCGAAGGTCGCTCAGCCGCTGATATCGAAGTGAGGCGGCCTTCGAAATCACGACACTAGGCGTCAATAGTATTTCCAATTGGGATCTATGATCGTCAGTAAATAGACGGTCATGCTCGCGCGACCGATCGGGGTTCCGAACGGCAGCAGGTTGCCCGCCTTGTCCACATATATGGTTTCCATCAGTATGCCGAGCTTGAGTATCTTCGGTCCGGAAGTCGTGTTCTCCTTGGGGCCGGCATATGTCAGGCGGCATCCGGGCATTGCCATGCGCTGAATTTCGAAGATCGTGCTTCTGGGCTTGATCCTGCCGATCTTCATGTCGTCATCGTCATAGACCGGCGCGGATCGCATGAATATGTCGCTCACCGAATGGTCGGGAACCCCGCCCCCGCTCGGGTCCTCCCACGTGAACGGCATCTTGCCCTTGACGTTTTTCGCATATTCGGGGTCGATGGCATAATCCTTGAAGCCGTCGTAGTCCGTCTCCCCGTCGCCATAGATGTTCACCATGTTTCCCCAGCCCTGTGGCCGGATGGGCGTCGCCTCGTGAGCGCCGGCCTCCAGCGGCGGGCAGGCTGCATGGTTGTGGTCGAGCCCCTTCCTCGACGGAGATATTAATTGGCTGAAGCGCTTTTTTTCGAGCTCGACCATATCCCGATCGAGGCGCTCGATCGTTATTCGGCCGACGATGTCGTCGGGTAGCTGCTGGTATCGCCTGTTGATGATCTGGCGTTTCGTTTTGTACTGTTTCACGCTGCGGGCAGTACTTGTCCCGTAATGCATTTCGGACAACTCCTTGGCGGCGATTACGCCCTCGCCCAGCTTTACCAATGCCTCCTGAATGAGCCCGACATAGTCTCCGCTGTCGCCCAGCAAGACATGCGAGGCATCATCCTCGAGGCAGTCCTGCAACGCTGTCCTTGAAGTGCTCGGAAACCAGAGGCATGCCACCCACCGCACAGTTGAACCCAAGAGGCCAAGCTCTAGCATTCTGGCGGATTGGCAGGGAGTCGCCATTTTACGACTGTCCTCCGCCAGGAAGCGACGGCCGCGGTCGGATCGTCCTTGACTTGCCCGCCCAAGGCCGTATCGCTGTTAGCCGGCTGGGGAAAAATCGCATGGCGGAGCCGGACCTCTTGGGAACTCCATCCGGTACGCCGCCCGGCGGCGTGGGGCCGGCAACGCTGCCGCCCGTCTGGGTGGGCGTGAACATCGTGCTCGCGGTGTACGGCATCTGGTCCGCCTGGCCGGCGACATACGCCTACGACATCCCCGACAGCGCGCTCTATCTCATATATGCCGGGCTGGTCGCCGACGTCGTCAACATCCTGTGGGGACTCTACCTGGTTGGCCTGGCGGTCAGCGAGTCGGCGCGATTCCCCAGGAATTTCATGGTCTGGCAGATCGTCAACATTATCTGGATCGTGCTTCGCGAAGCCTATGTGCTCGTCGCGCCCGACTTCGTCGTCACGCTGCCGCCGCTTCTCTACGCCGCCGGCGAGATCGCCATCGGCGTGGTCTGCATCCTGCTTCTGCGCCGCCGGCCCGAGACGGCAAGCGCCTATTCCAACACGGGCAGCGAGCCGCCGCCGCTCATCGTCTCGGTGATCGCCGGCTTTCTCGGTGTGGTCATCGGCGGCGCGCTGGGCTTTGGCGCCGGCCTTGGGCTGGGCATATTCATCTCGGAGGCGACCGACATGAGCTGCTTCGAGGGCGCCTGCGGCTTCTTCGCCTTCTTCATGGGACTCGGCGGCATGCTAGTCGGCGCAATCGCCGGCGGCATTTTTGCTATCTGGCGGACCAACCGGCGCAAAGCGGCCCCCGGCATCGTCAAATCGTGACTCAATTTCGCCCATGACAATTGCGAAACAAGGGTTCCGATCCTATTTCATGGCTTGGAGGAAGGGCGCGTCGCCCGGCGCGCGGAGTGCCCGATAGCAGGCTGATGATCCGTTTCCTGTTCCGGTTCCTGGCCACCGTTGTGCTGGCGATCGCGGTCGTCATGTCCGTGCTCGACGCGACGCGAACGATCGCGGCCGGGGATTGGGTGCTGACGCCGCTCGGCGCGAGCTGGATGTCGGCCTCGCCCGATACGCTGGAACGGACCCAGGCCACGCTCGAGGCCCTGCACCCTGCGCTTTGGGATCCGGTCGCGCTCTCCGTGCTCAGGCTGCCGGGCTTCGTGGTGTTCGCGCTGCTTGCGCTGGTTCTCTATGCGATCGGCCGCAGGCCAACGCGCCGTCTCGACCCGTTCGCGCACAGCACGTGAGCGATCGACGCCAGAATAAAGAACAAGAATCAAGAAGGAAAATGGATGTTCTTCTTGGCTGACGTTTCGAACAAGAAAACGCAGATGCCGACGGCATCGGACGCGCTGGCCGGCCGCGACCGGCCAATCTCCACCGCGGCGAAGCACTATGTCTCGGACCTGCCGCTGAAGGGCCCCTATCCCGAAGGGCTGGAGACCGCTTTTTTTTGGCATGGGCTGCTTCTGGGGTGCGAAGCGCCTGTTCTGGCAGACCAGGGGCGTATGGGTGACCGCAGTCGGCTATGCCGGCGGCTTCACGCCCAACCCGACCTACCAGGAGACCTGCACCGGGCTCACCGGTTATGCCGAGGTGGTCATGGTCGCCTACAACCCAAATGTAGTCTCCTATGCCGACCTCCTGAAGATGTTCTGGGAGGCGCACGACCCGACCCAGGGGATGCGTCAGGGCAACGATGTCGGCACGACCTACCGCTCGGCGATCTACACGACGAGTGGGGAGCAGGCGCGCCTGGCCGCCGCCTCGCGCGACGCCTATGAGGCTGAGCTCAGGAAGGCCGGCCGCGGGGAAAGTGACCACGGAGACAGCGCCGGCGTCGGCCTTCTACTTCGCCGAGAGAGACCACCAGCAACATCTGGCGAAGAACCCTTATGGTTACTGCGGCCTGCAGGGCACTGGCGTGAGCTGCGCAACTTCTGCCGCGACGGCAGCGTGATTTCCATAGAATATCGTGCGGCTGCGGCCGCCCGTTCTTTTCCAACGGGTCAAAATTCTTCGTGAAATTTGCATTGGGCCATGCCAGAGTGGACCCTGAGCGGGAGGGGATCACTCCTGCCGGCATCGCGGCCGCCTGGGAGAAATGGCTGGCTGTGCTGCCCTCAACTTAAAAACAACCGACAGGGTGTGGATCACATGAAGCGTTTCGTTTTGGGCCTCCTGGCCGCCGCGGCGATGACCGTTCCGGCCTTCGCCGCGGATATCAAACCGGCGATCATCTACGATCTCGGGGGCAAGTTCGACAAATCGTTCAACGAAGCCGCCTTCAACGGCGCCGAGAAGTTCAAGACCGAGTCCGGCATCGAGTATCGCGACTTCGAAATCCAGAACGACGCCCAGCGCGAGCAGGCGCTGCGCAAGTTCGCCGAGGACGGCAACAACCCGATCGTGATGGCCGGCTTTTCCTGGGCCGCGGCGCTGGAGAAGGTCGCCGCGGATTTCCCGGACACCAAGTTCGCCATCATCGACATGGTGGTCGACAAGCCGAACATCCGCTCGGTCGTCTACAAGGAGAATGAAGGCTCCTACATCGTCGGCGTGCTGGCCGGCATGGCCTCGAAGTCGAAGAAAGTCGGCTTCGTCGGCGGCATGGATATCCCGCTGATCCGCAAGTTCGGTTGCGGCTATGTCGGGGGCGCCAAGGCTGCCGGCGCCACCGACGTGATCCAGAACATGACCGGCGACACGCCGGCGGCCTGGAACGATCCGACCAAGGGCGGCGAGATCGCCAAGGCGCAGATGGACCAGGGCGCCGACGTCATCTACGCGGCGGCCGGCGGCACCGGCGTCGGCGTGCTGCAGGCTGCAGCGGACGGCGGCAAGCTCGGCATAGGCGTCGATTCCAACCAGAACGGCCTGCAGCCCGGCAAGGTGCTGACCTCGATGCTGAAGCGCGTCGACGTGGCCGTCTACAACGCCTTCAACGATGCCAAGAACGACAAGTTCTCCGCCGGCATCAACAATCTCGGCCTCGCAGAGGGCGGCGTCGACTATGCCATGGATGACAATAACAAGGATCTCGTCACGCCCGAGATGAAGGCGGCGGCCGAACAGGCGAAGGCCGACATCATCGCCGGCAAGATCCAGGTCCACGACTACATGTCGGACAACAACTGCCCGTATTGATGGCAGCAGTTCCGAAATGATAGCCGCCGGGTGTGAGCCCGGCGGTTTTTACAAACTAAACGCCCCAGATCGCAGTGAGATAGCCCAGCGCGAATGCCGCGATCAGCCCGACCGCATAGATCGCGGCGCGCCATGACGGCACGGCGTGCAGGCCCTGGCCGACCGCCTTGACCTTCCGCTTCGGCATAGCCACCACGGCCGAAACCACCGGCATGTCGCCCAGCCCGCGCATCTGCGGCATCCCGCCGATCCGCTCGGCGATCAGCTTCCAGCGCTCGTCAGGGGTCGATGTCCCGCTGGGGCGCGAAGTCGAGCAGGCGCATGCGTTCGGCGACCCTCAGCACGGCTTCGCGGAAGGCCGGATCGAATTCCAGGTCGCGCTCGGCGCGCCGGCGGTCCGTCTCGCTCATCAGGCCCAGCACGTAGTTGCCGGCCCGCGACAGCCTTTCGCCTTCCCCGTTCATGCCCTCCCCCCGACGACCTTAATAATGCGGCGGCTTGGCCGCCTCGATCGGCGGGGCCGCCTGCTCTTCCAATGCGAGAAATCGGTCGGTAAGCGCTTCGACTTTCTTCTGCAATCTCTCGATCACCTTCCACTGCTCGGCAAGCTCGCCGGAAAGCTCCTCGATCGTCCTCTCCTGTTCTGCGACACGGATTTCCAGCGTCGTCAGTCGGTCGGCCGGCTTGATCATGATCGCCTCCCGTAATCAATCGGCCGCAGACGCGGCCCTCAGCTTGGAAATTGACAACCATGCCCGCTTTTGTCGAGAGTAGCTGAGCCGCTGGAATGGGGAACGCTGGCGTGCTAGGCCTTTTGACCAAACGATAAAAAATCAAGAGGTGGGACTCCGCATGGCGGAACCGGCAATCGAGTTGATCGGCATCAACAAGAGTTTTGGCGCGGTGCATGCCAATCGCGACATTCATCTGGCGATTCCGCGCGGCACGATTCACGGCATCATCGGCGAGAACGGCGCCGGCAAGTCGACGCTTATGTCGATCCTCTACGGCTTCTATCACGCCGACAGCGGCGAGATAAAAGTCGCGGGCAAGCCGACCGTTATCCACACGCCCAACGACGCCATCGCGGTCGGCATCGGCATGGTCCATCAGCATTTCATGCTGGTGGAGAATTTCACCGTGCTGGAGAATGTCATTCTCGGCGCGGAGGGCGAGCCGCTACTCAATGCAAGCATCGCCAAGGCGCGCGGCGAGCTCGCCCGGCTGGAAAGGGAATATGGGCTCGAGGTCGATCCGGACGCCGTCATCGAGGAATTGCCCGTCGGCCTGCAGCAGCGCGTCGAGATTTTGAAGGCGCTCTATCGCGGCGCCGATATCCTGATCCTCGATGAACCGACCGGCGTGCTGACGCCGGCCGAGGCGGATCACCTGTTCCGTATTCTCAAGCAGCTCAAGGAACAGGGCAAGACTGTGGTGCTGATCACGCACAAGCTGCGCGAGATCATGGCCATCACCGACAATGTCACGGTCATGCGGCAGGGCACGGTCGTCGCAACCCGCGAGACCAGCAAGACCACCGTAGAGGAACTGGCCGAGATGATGGTTGGCCGCCGCGTGCTGCTGCGCGTCCACAAGGACGAGGCAAAGCCCGCCGCCATCAAGCTTTCGGTGAAGAACCTGACGGTGAAGGACCAGCGCGGCGTCACCATGGTCGACGACGTGTCTTTCGAGGTGCGCGCCGGCGAGATCGTCGGCATAGCGGGCGTGGCAGGCAACGGCCAGTCGGAGCTGCTGGAGGCGATCTCCGGCATCCGCAAGGCTGTCTCGGGCACGGTCGAGCTCGATGGCCAGCCGATCCATGTCACGGGTGAGGCCGACCCCGGCGAGCTGCGCGAGCGCGGACTCGCGCATGTGCCGGAGGACCGCCACCATGTCGGCCTGGTGCTGGCCTTCGAGGAGAACGAGAATTCGATCCTCGGCTACCAGGACCAGGAGCGATATTTGAACGGCGTCTTCCTCGACATCGGCGCGATCGTCAGGGATGCCAGGGACAAGATCGAGAAATACGACATCCGCCCCGGCAACCCGCGGCTGAAGACCGCGAATTTCTCCGGCGGCAACCAGCAGAAGATCGTGCTCGCCCGTGAGATGGAGCAGGACCCCGGCGTGCTGATCGTCGGCCAGCCGACGCGCGGCGTCGATGTCGGCGCGATCGAGTTCATTCACCGCCGCCTGATCGAGATGCGCGACAAAGGCAAGGCTGTGCTGCTGGTCTCGGTCGAGCTCGACGAGATCCGTTCGCTGTCGGACCGCATCCTGGTCATGTTTGCCGGCCGCATCGTCGGCGAGCGCGGCCCCGACTCGAACGAAGGCGAGCTCGGCCTGCTGATGGCCGGCGTCCATCAGAAGGAGGCCGCGGAGTGAGCGATGCTTCCGGCGAGTTCGGTCGCACGATTCAACTCTTTCTCGTTGATGGGTCGGCAAATGGCCTCATCATTGCGACACTGCACGGATGGACCGGTGCTTTGGTCGTGTGCAAGCAGTCAACGTTTGACAGATTGCTAAAGCGACACGAACTCGACCGGACCGGGGTGTATATTTTGTATGGTCCGGATCCCGATAACCCATTGAAAATGAGGGCATATATTGGTGAGGCGGACAGCGTAAAGGAGCGGATTACTCATAGCGCCAGTAGCCACGCCTTTTGGGAAACGGCCGTCGCAATCACGACCTCGGACGACGCGCTGACAAAGGGACATGTCCGATACCTAGAAGCGAGGTTGTGGGAACTTTCAAACGAGGCTGGGCGAGTGACGCTCGCAAATTCTCAACAGCCAGGAGCCGAACGTCGCCGTCTCCCGGAAGCTGACCGGGCTAATATGGAGTCGTTCCTAGCTAACTTACGGACAATCTTGCCAGTTGTAGGTCTTAATCTACTCAAACCTCAATCAAGAGTGGTGCAAACTGCACAGCGAATGACGACGACTAAAAATTCTGACGCACAGGTGACCGAAGCGGCCCAGGTAAAATTTGAAATTAGGCACAAATCAGGGGTTAAAGCGACTGCAGTCGAAGAGAACGACGAGTTTGTTGTTCTCAAGGATTCCGAGGCTCTTAGAGACACAGGTTATGTACAGCAGAGCTATGGAGAACTGAAGGCGGATTTGCTCAAACAATCAGTGCTGGTAAGCAGTTCAACAAACGACCGATATATCTTTGTGTCCTCATTTCCCTTTAAGAGTCCGTCTGCTGCAGCCGCGATCGTATTGGACCGGAATGCTAATGGTCGGCTGGAATGGAAGGTGGTGGGGAAGCCAATGACCTACCATCAATGGCAGGAACTGAAATCGGGACAGCCCTCGGAGGCCGCCGAATGAGCACGCCTTACGCCAAGCTGCCGGCCTGGGCCGATTACGGCCTGATCCCGCTCGTCAATCTCTTCGTCGCCTTCATCGTCGCAGGGCTGGTTGTTCTGCTGGTTG
>Ga0081539_10001092_pt1 | contig 49318 bp, 34 predicted proteins | sample TabmetS4T2R2_FD_71023 | JGI IMG/M metagenome (GOLD analysis project Ga0081539, IMG submission 71023) | Tabebuia heterophylla rhizosphere microbial communities from the University of Puerto Rico - S4T2R2 | ecosystem: Host-associated > Plants > Roots > Rhizosphere ... | reverse complement strand
GTCCTCAATGGCCTGCGGAGCAGGGCTTAGCGGAGTCGTTGCCTCTTCGGCCTTCAGCATTCTGACGAGGGTTCCGGCGCGGGCGTTGGACACGCCGTACCCGTCGTCGCGCATCGCATTGGCCAACGCATCCCGTGAGAGCGACAGGCCGTCCTTGGCCAGCGCCGCGCGGGCTGCCCGCGCCGCCAGGATCAGGTGCGCAACGTCCCGCACGTCGACCGGCGCGGCCCGGTCGTCGCGCGCTGCTGGCCGGTCCGGGGCGGGCTCGGCGGGCCGGGTCAGCTTGCTCGCGGACGCGCCGCTGTCGTCCGTCCGGCTGGCCTGGACGGTCCCGGACGATCGTCCGCCGTCCCGGTCAGTCCCCGGGACCGTCCCGGGGACGGCCGGACGATCAGCGGACGGCCGCTGATCGTCCCGGACTGCCGTCCGCTGATCAACACTGCCGTGGTCGATCATGCTGAACAACAGCTTCACCGCGGCGAGCATCGACAGCGCTGGCCACCCGGCCAACGCCTTGCCGATGAGGTCGTCTCCGCCTACCGCGACGTTCGCGGCGAGGCTCGCGAGCGTGCCGACCACGAGCGCCACCCACGGCACCCAGCCCGTTGGCCGACCGGCGCGACGCTGCGCCACCAGGTACAGACTCGCCACAATCTCCAGCCCGTCCACGCTGATCGGGAACGCGTACGACTTCCACCCCAACTGATCATGATGGAGAGCAAGCTCCCGCATGTGAGAGAAGGAGATTGCCCCCGCCACGATGGCCAGCCCGGCGACGGTCAACCCAGTCAGCACGCGCAACAGCTTGTCCGTTTCGCTACTCATCGCAGGTCACCTCCTCATCGGTGCGGGCCGACGCGAGCAGCGTCGACAGGTCATCAAGGACCCGCTGAGCGTCTTCAGCAGGCATGAACAGATGCAGGTCACCGACCCGCACCCGCAGGTACGGCTCGCACCGCCACGGGGCGCACGCCTCGGTCAGCCAGGCGGTACCGTCGCGTGCCGGCAGCCAGGACGCCGCCCCGAGGCGCAGCGAGATCGGCGCTGACCGGTGTTCGCCAGCGGCGCCCGCGCGGTACCCGTCGCGGGTCGTCGCGGCCGGATCAGCGGTGCATCGGGTGTGGTCGCACCAGGCCGGATGCGTTACGGCACAACGGTTTCCGGCAGGAATGACACCAGATCGAAATGTCTGGCTTTTTTCGGTCATTGACTACGGTCAAGAGCCAGACCTCCCGCGGGCTGGCCACACTGCGGCGCCTGCTCGGGGAGCGGGAGCTGGCGGGGTTCTCCACCAGGCAATGAGGAGCCGATAGATGCCATCCGAAGTAGATCTGCTGCGGTCGCTCGACGCCGAGCCCCGCACACCGTCCACCGTGGACGTCCGGCGGGCGATCACCGACGGGCGCCGGCGCAAGACCCGGCGGACCGTGGGGTACGCGGGCGCCGCCACCGTGACCGCGCTCGCCGTCGCGGGCGCTTCGGTCGCGGGCGGGCTCGTCACCGACTCGTCGCCGCGGGCCGGCGCGACCGGTGAGCCGCCGCCCCCGACCGCCTCGGCCGCGCCGAAGGGGGAGTTCACGATCCCGGGCACGCCGGGATGGAGCGCGCCCGTGTCGCCGCCCCCGTCCGCCTGCACGCTCGAACGGCTGCCCACGCCGGACGGCGAGCCGATGGCGCTGATCTCCGGCGGCGACCCCGCCGGCCGCTACCACGTCGGGCGCTCCTACCCCAAGGGCGGCGGCTACCAGGCGGTCATCTGGCACGACGGCGAGCCGGCGAAGGTGATGCTCCCCGGCGACCTCGAGGAGTCGCTGGGCGACGTCAACTCGTCGGGCACCGCGGTCGGCTGGAGCTTCGCCGGCGGTGGCGACAGCGGCCCGGTCCCGTACGCGTACCACGAGGGCAAGGTCTCGAAGCTGCGGGGCGTGCCGCGCGGGTCGGCGCTCGCGGTCAACGAGGCCGGCGCGATCGTGGGTGACGACGACAGCGGCCAGCCCCTGGTCTGGCCCTCGGTGACCGCCGAGCCGATCCGGCTGCCGCTGCCGGCCGGCGCGTCGGAGGGCACGGCCGTCGACATCGACGAAGACGGCACCACGGTCGGCAACGTCGACAACAGCCGGGCCTACGTGTGGTTTCCGGACGGCACGCACCGCGCGCTTCCGGTGCCCGACCTCGACGGCAAGCCGGGCGTGACGACCCGCGTCTTCGCCGTCCGCAACGGCTGGGCGACCGGGCTGGCCTCCGACGGGGAGGCCGCCAAGGGACGCGCCGCCGGCGCCGGCAGCGTCGTGGCCGTCCGGTGGAACATCCGCACGGGCGAGGCGATCGCGTTCGACGCCGTCAAAGGCTCGGCGGACGCGGTCAACGCGCAGGGGTGGCAGGTCGGCATCGGCCAGCGGGACCGCGCGGTGCTGATCGCCGGCGAGCGTACGGTCACGCTGCCCGACCTGGCCGAGCCGGGCCAGCTCTCCACCATCGCCAACACGTTGAGCGACGACGGTCGCACGATCGCCGGCCAGTCGGACGACGCGACCGACACGATCCAGGCCGTCGTCTGGCACTGCCAGTAACCAAGGATGGGGGGGGCGGCCGCCGGCCGCCCCCCCATCCACGTCCCGTCACTTGCCGGCGAAGTCGCGCAGCGCGGCGGCGAGCACCGGGGCGGGCGCGGCGTGCTGCTGGCCCTCGACCGGACGCAGGGTCGCGGTCGGCAGCAGCTCGGCGATGGCCCGCGCAGCCGGGACGATGAACGGGAACGTCTCGTTGCCGTGCATCACCAGGACCGGCACGTCGACGGCGGCCCAGCGGTCGCGGGGGAGCGGGTTGCCCGACATGGTGGTGCCCATGACGCGGCCGTCGTACGAGATGGTCGGCGCGACCGCCTCCATGATCGGCCAGAAGTCGCTCTTCCGGAGCGCCTCCACGTCCTCGGCGGACCCGCCGACCGCGTCGGTCATGAAGATCGCGGCGGCGTCGCCGGGGCGCCCGGCGGCGATGGCGGCCTCCAGGCGCTCCACGTAGTCGGCCGGGAGCGGCGGGCGGCTGCCGTCGACGACGAACGGCGGCTCGAACAGCGCCAGCCGCTTGATCGGCAGCCCGGCCGCCGCGGCGTCGAGCGCCAGCACCCCGCCCGAGGACCACCCGAACACGGTCGCCGGCTCGCCCGCCACCTCGATGAGCGCGGCGAGGTCCTCGATCTCGCGGGCGATCGCGTACGGCGGCGAGTCCGACGACCGGTGCTCGTTTTCCAGCGGCATCCGTCCCCCCGGATGAACGTCTCCGCCGAGTCTGCCACGCCCGCGCCGATCGCTCGCGCCGCAGGTCTTGTCCCGCGGGCGTGGCAGCGGACGGCCGGGGGTTTCGGCGAGCCCTGGCGAGCCGCCGGCCGGGAGCGGTGCCCGCGGGAGCATACGGTCCGCAGGTGACGCGGACGGGGGTAAATGGCTTCTGGTCGTCAGAGCTGTCTTAGCGGGGCCCTGACCACGAGCATGGGGGCGCGCGGCGGGGTGGTGGTCGCGGGGAGGAGGGGGCCGAGCAGGTCGCGGAAGTGTCGGGTGGGGGCGATGCCCAGCTCGCTGGCGAGGATGCGGCGGCACTGCTCGTACTGGCGGATGGCCTCGCAGACGTTGCCCTCGGCGAGGTGGACCCGGGTGACGGTGCGGTGGGCGCTCTCGCGGAGTGGGTTGAGGCGGACGGCGGTGAGGCCGGCCTGGAGCGCGCGGTGGTAGTCGTTCTCGCGGGTGAGTAGCGTCGCCAGGTGCTCCAGGGCGTGGAGCTGTAGCTGGTGCAGGCGTTCGCGGTGGAGCATGACCCAGTCGTCGTACCAGCCGGGGAGCAGGTCGCCCGCCGAGAGGACGGCCAGCGCGTCCGGCGTGGTGCGGCCGTCCTCGAGGATGCTGGCGGCCCGGCTGACGATCCGGTCGACGTCCAGGCGGACGGCGGGGTCCAGGGCGATCGCGCCGCCGGCGGCACGGACCAGGCCGGGGTGCTGCTGCCGGATCCGCCACAGGGCCGAGCGGAGGGCGCCGTGCGCGTGCCGTTCGTTGCACTCGGGCCAGAGCTGGCCGGCGATCCAGGCGCGGTCGTGCGGGCCCTGCAGCGCGAGCAGGGCGGTGAGCCGCTGCACGGCCGGGGTCGTGGCGACGGGGATCCCGCCGCTGCGCAGCTCCCAGCGGTCGATGAGGGTCATCGCCCACACGACAGCGGGCGGAACGCCGAACATCAGACTAGATTTGTCCGTATTTGTCCGTGGGTCAATCGACCGAACGTGGCCCCTGCTCCCACGGACGTCCCGCTTTTCTGACCGGTCACCGTCCCGTTATCCGCGATCCGGTGACTACCCGGCGGTAGTCGCCGATCGTGACGGCGCGGTGACGCGCCCGCCGCTTCCGGGGGAACCCCGCGACCCCGGAGCGACGGGTCGCGCCCCTAGGAGAGGCTGACCGTGTACTCGTGGGCGCCGGTGGTGGGTGCCGTGGCGGTGAAGCGTGCGACGCCCGCCTCGTCGGCCGTCACGGTCGCCAGCACCGCGCCGTCGCGGCGGACCGTGTACCGCGCCTGGGAGTGCAGGCCCGACACGGTGAACGCGATGGACGCGCCCGCCGCCTGGCCGGTGACGCGGACAGCCGCCGGGCCGGTCGCGGTGACCGCGGCGGTGCCGGACGACGGCATGACCGTGACCGGATGCGGGGTGACCGCCGCGTCGCCCGTCAGGCGCAGGCGGGTGCCGGCCGGGGTGGCCGTGGTGGCCGGGCCGCCGGCGAAGACCCGCCCGCTCGCGCTGGTCAGGTCTGCGGTGCTCGCCGCGTCGAGCGAGAAGCGGAGGGGGCCGCTGGGTTCGGCGACCGTCACCGAGGAGCCGACCAGCTCGACGTCCTGCCGCGCGGGCAGCCGCACGCCGGCCAGCACGGTGCCGGCGGAGTTGACGAAGACGAGCGGCCCGCCGCTGGCCGTGGCGCCGGCGATCCGGTTGCCGTCCGCGTCGGTGAACTTGACGAGGTCCGCGCCGGCGCCCTCGATCGTGTTGGCGTCGAAGACGTTGCCGGTCGGTCGGCCGCTGCTCGTGCTGTAGGTGGGTACGTCCGTGCCCTTGAAGAGGAAGACCCCGTACCTGCCGCTGCTCCGGATCTCGTTGTGGCTGATCGTGTTGCGGGCCGAGCCGACCGAGAGCCGCACGCCGACCATGTTGCCGTCGAGGTGGTTGCCCGTGACGGTGTTGCCGGCGCTGTCGAAGATGGCGATGCCGGCGCCGTGCGGGTGGTTCCACACCCGGTTGCCGGAGATGACCGTGTTGGTGACGCCACGGTGGATCATGATGCCGTGCACCTGGCCGGGCACGTCGGAGTCGCCGGTGGGTCCGGCCCACGGCCGGCGGCCGTTGTCGTGGCTTTCGTTGTCGACGATCCGCAGGCGGTCGCAGCGCTGCGAGCAGATCACCCCGTGGTTGCCGTTGTAGGCGAACGTGTTTCCCTCGATGACGAGGTTGGACGAGGCGTCGTGCGGGTCCAGGCCGTACGACTCGTTGTGCTCGTACCTGTTGCCGCGAAACGCCATGTCCCGCGCGCCCCAGGTGTACGTGCCCATGTAGTTGTGGTGGAAGCGGCTGCCCACCTGCGATCCGCTCACCTTGACGCGCGCGCAGAGCTCCGGCGCGGTGCGCGCGCACGGCCGCGACTTGTAGATGATGCCGTAGCTCTCGGCGCCGTAGTAGCCGAGGTACGACACGTCACTGTCCACGATGTCCAGTCGCGACTCCAGCGGCGTGCGGCCGTCGGCGGCCAATGTGGACAGCGCCCGGATGAACGCGCGGCCGCGCGTTCCCCCGGCCGGGACGCTCGCGTCGCCGTCGGGGCGCCCGGCCAGGTCGTCCCACGACGTGACGCTCGTGGAACGCAGCTCGATCGTGCCGTGGTCGGCCATGATCTGGCTGACCTCGGTCGCGGCGCCGCTGGGCCGGCTGCGCAGGCGGAGCGTGTCCACCTCGCCGCCGTGCAGCCGCAGCGTGCCGCCGTTTCGCAGCACGAGGTCGGCGTCGAGCTGCCACACCCGCCGCGCCGGGTCGACCTGGACGATCGGGGCGGTCGGGCATGCCTGCTTGATGGAGCCGAGCGTGTATACCTGCCGGGCCACGAGGTAGATGGTGTTCGTCGACGCGGCGTACCGCACCGGTGCGGTGCAGGCGGCCGCGGATGCCGGCGCGGGCAGGCCGGCGGGGGAGAGCACGACCGCGGCGGTGGCGGTCAGGACGGTGACGGTGCGAGCACTACGGCGAATCACGACAGCGGTTCCTCGGCTATGCGGTGTTGGTCACGTGGTCGGGTGCGGAGACGGTGCGTTCGTCGCGGCGTTCGCGGAGCCGGCGCAGCACCTCGAGGGTGATGGCCGCGGCGACGACGAGCAGGCCGAGCAGGGCGATCCAGCGCACCGGCATCGCGGGCAGCTCGGTGGTGCCCTCCAGCCGCACCGAGCCGACCACGGCGGCGGTGGCGTCGCCGCCGATCCGTACGCCGGTGCGGGCGCCGGTCACCGAGGTGTCGAGGACGCTCGTGCGGTCACCGTCGATGGAGACGGCGACCGCGCCGCCGTGAAACGCGCTGGACTCGATCCGGGCGTCCGGCACCCCGGGCGGTACGCGCAGGCCCACCGCGCCGGGTGCTGACTCGACGGTCAGCTGGCGCAGCCGTACCCCGCCGGCAGCCACCATCACGCCGACCCGCCGGGCGGCCCGCACCGTGCCGCCGGTGACGGAGCTGCCCCGCGACTGGCGCTCGACCAGGATGCCGGTGCGGTCACCGGTGGCGTCGACGCCGGCGAGCACGCAGCGCGGGCAGCGGTCGAGGGCGATACCGGACCACCTGTTGCCCGCCGTGCGCAGCGGGCCGACCGGCACCCCGCCGAGCCGGGAGAGCTCGACCCCCGTGCCGTTGCGCTCGCTGGCGACCCGTTCCAGCCCCGGCGCGCGCAACGGTCCACGTAGGACGATTCCGGTGCCGGTGTTCTCGCTGGCGGTCACGTCGGTGAGCCGCACCGCGCCGGCCTGGTTGACCAGGACGCCCGCCTCGGTGTTGCCCTCCGCGCGCACCCGGGTGAGGCTGACCCGGGCCGCGCGGTACACGTCGATGCCCCGGCTGCCCGCGCGGAACGTGCTGTCGACGGCGCTCAGCACGCCGCCCGCGCCGACGGTCACACCGTGGTTGCGGGTCGACGCCGCGCCCAGCCCCTCGAACGTGCTGGACACGATCGAGACCGTCGACCGGTCGAGGTAGCGCAGGTAGGGCCGGTGCGGCGACTCCGGTGCCGGCCGGCCGCCCGGCGCGGGCGCCGACGTGACCGTCACGCCGCGGAAGTAGACCCGGGCCCGGGTGCCGTTCAGGAACGCCGCCGAGTCGGCGAGGCGCACGGTCCGTGCCGGCGCCCGGACGTACAGCTCCGTGCCCGGCCGCTGGGATATGCCGGCGCGCAGCACGACATCTCCGCCGCCGGACATGCTTGCCCACGCCGGATCGCCTACCGCCCGTACCAGCGTGGCGATGGTGACCGCCCCGCGGGGCAGGGGCACGGATCCGCGTACGACACCGTCCTCGACGAGCTGGGCGTGGCCCGGGCGCAGGACGATCACCCGGCCGCCGCCGGCAACGGCCGTGGCCGGCGCGGGCGGGAGCAGCGCCGACGCGACGCCCACCGCGGCGGCGAGGACAAGTGCCGCTCTCACACCTTCTCCAGGACGGGCTCGCCGGTGCGGACCACTGCGCCGTCGACGACGGCCACCTGGCGGGTCAGCCACCGCTGCTTGCGGATCGTGGCCAGCGCGACGATCCGGATCGCCGCCATGCCGAACGACAGCAGCACGAACGGCGGGATCAGGAAGAACGACGACGGCCGCCGCCGCAGGTGCGGCAGCATCTTGACGGCCCGGCTGAACCACCACCACGCGGCCAGGAGCGCGACGAAGAACCAGTCCTGGCGGATCACCGCGAGCGTCATGAACACCGGCGAGGCGAGCAGCGTGAAGCAGCCGATCGCCTTGTCGAGCATCGTGTACGCCAGGAACGGGTACCGCCACGCCCACCGGTCGACGAACAGCGCCCGGATGTCCGACCGCCAGGTGTTGCGCGACCAGCGCAGCCGCTGCCGGAAGAACGTGCGCGGGCTGCCCGGAAACGTGGACCAGACCCGGGCGGTGCGCTGCAGGACGGTGCGGTGGCCGCGCTTGAGGATCTGCGAGGTCAGGCACTTGTCGTCGCCGGACATGCACGGCACGCCGAGAAACCGCTCCGCCATGAAGTCGTCGGCGACCTCGAGCAGCAGCTCCCGGCGGTACACGGCGGTGCGGCCGGACAGGCAGGAGATGGCCTGGCCCACGACGGTCTGCGCGGCGTTCTCGTCGAAGTAGCGGTAGTCGAGGTACATGTCGTTGACCCGCTGCAGGAAGCCGACCGGGTTGTAGACGTTCTGCCGGGTGCTGACCCCGCCCACGCCCGGGTCGGCGAACGGCATCCGCACCCGCGCCGCGACGTCGTCGGCCCAGATCGTGTCCGAGTCGACGAGCGCGACGAGCGGCGTGGTCGCCGCCTCCCAGCCGCGCCGCAGGGCGTCCCGCTTGCCGGGCACGTCGGTGACGAGCACCCGCACGGGGTAGCGGTCGGCGACCGCGCGGCAGGTGTGGTCGCTGGCGTCGACCACCAGGATCACCTCGGCCACGTCGTTGCGCAGCCAGGACTCGATGGCGTACCCGAGGATCAGCGGGTCCTCCTGGTAGACCGGCACGACCACGGTCAGCGGCTCGCTGTGGTCGTTGAGCACGGGCCGGTAGAAGGCGGCCGGCACGCGGCGGACCAGCCAGCCGACCCAGCGCAGCAGGCCGATGGTCGCGATCGGCAGGTAGTACAGCCAGTCGCTGAGAAACCGCACGTCGGAGCGCATCAGGGCCGCCTCAGCGCGCCACGCTCGAGTCCGACTCGGCCTGTAGTGTGGCCAACTCGCGCTCGACGAGGTCGGCCATCTGCTCGTTGACGTCGACGACCGCGGTCAGCAGGGGCATGTCGATCTCGTGCTGGGCCGCGAAGCCGAGGAACCCGTTGGTGTCCTTGGGCAGGCACACGCCGCCGTACGGGGCGCCGCCGCGGATGCCGTACTCCTGGTTGTACGAGGCCTCCGCCGAGCGGGCCACCGTGGTGGCGACCTCGTCGTGGTCGACGCCGATCGCCTGGCAGACCCGCCACATCTCGTTCCAGAAACTGATCTTCGCGGCGTTGAAGATGTTGTGCGCGCACTTGATCATCTCGGCGGTGGTGGGCTGGTCGAAGACCCGCAGCTCCCCGCCGAACGGGGCGAGCAGGTCCGCCAGCCGCTCGCGCACCCGCTTGCTCCGCGCGCCGACGACCGTCATCCAGGGCCAGCGGAAGTCTTCCACCGCCGAGGCGGCGCGCAGGAACTCCGGGTTGCTGGCCAGGCAGAAGCCGGTGCCCTCCACCTTGCCGGAGGTCTGTTCGAGCAGCGGCCGGACGAGCTCCTCGGTGGTGCGCGGCGGCACGGTGGAGCGGACAACGACGGTGTGTACCGCGTCCGTCCCGGCCAGCGCGGCACCCACGTCGCGGACGCCCCGCTCGAAGGCGGACAGGTCGTACCGCCGGCCTCGGTGCGGCGTCGGCAGCGTCAGGAAGACGAACGACTCCGGCTCGCCGCGCAGGTCGAGCCCGATGCGGGCGTCGAGCCCCTCGGCCCGCAGCGCCGCGACCCGCTCCGGCAGGACGTCGACGAGCGTGACCTTGTGTCCGCGCTCCGCGAAACCGTGGCCGGTCGCCTTGCCGACGACGCCGGCACCCACAACGAAGACACGTTCCATTACAATCCGTCCCCCGTGGCATGAATAGGTTAAATCCGCCTATAACCTATGGAGGCTCGGCCGTACTTTGTGGATTGCCACGCTTGTTTACGTCGAATTTGCTTTTACGGCGCGGAGCTTTCCGTTGGCTCGGGAGCCGTGGCGCCGAGGACGAGCCGCCCGGGCCCGGCCAGCCGGAACGTCGTCGTCTCGCCGTCGCTCTCGCCGGTCACCCCGGCACCGCCGAACGTGGCCGTGGCGTACCGGCCGGCGACGCTGAGGGCGTACTCCCGGCCGGCCGGCGCCGCGACGTCCACCGTGGGGTGCCGGGCCGAGAGGTCGGCGGTGAGCGAGAGCCGCTCGCTGACCGCCGCGTAGACCCGGCCGCCGTAGGTGAGCCGGGTGCCGTCGACGAGCTGCCAGGCGGCCAGCGCCTTGCCGGTCTTGCGGGTCCAGCCGAGGCGGCCGTCGGTGGTGAGGTCCCCGGCCGTCCGCTCGGCGTCCTCCAGCTGCTTGAGGACCGTGTCGGTGTGCCCGTCGTACGCGACGGTCGCGGCCAGTACGCCGGGCTGGCTCAGGTCGGCGAACACCGGTGCCGCCGCCGACGCCGCCCGCGGCACGGCGACGCTCAGGAACTGCGCGTCCGCCCCTCGCCGCTGCGCCCGCAGGTAGGTGGTCTCCTCGGTGTCCGGCGCTTCCTTCTTGGCGCCGAAGAGGTTGGTCCAGCCGGTGCCGATCGACTCCTGCCCGCCGCCGGGGAGGGTCAGGGCATAGAGCTTGGCGCTGTCGCCGAAGACGTTGTCCGGGGTGGTCCAGACCGCGACCGCGCCCCGCTGCTCGAACGTGCCCCGCGCGCGCAGGTAGCTCGTCCACTCCTGCTCCTGCGGCGAGTGCAGGCTGTCCGCGATCACCACGTAGTCGTGGGCGGGGAAGAGCACGCCGCGGCGCCACGACTTCGTGCCCGGCTCGCCGGCCACGGTCTGGTCGTAGTAGGCGAGCTTCTCGCTGTAGTCGCTCGCGGCGCCGCCGAGGTTGACCGTGTTGGCGAAGACGTCCCGAACGCCGGCGCCGTCCATCGACACCACGTTGTGGCGGTCCGGCGGGGTCCACGAGGAGCGCTCGGAGTACCGCTTCGGCCCGTAACCGCTGTCGTTGAGCAGCACCGTGTTCTCGGCGTTGAGCAGCACCTGCATGACGTCGCAGTGGTCGTGGTTGTTGGACTGCGGCGCGCCGTAGAACATCACCCAGCGGGTGGCCCGGTCGCCGTACCGCCAGTCGCTGCGCATCACCGTGGAGTTGCCGCCGCGGTCGTAGAAGTCGAACCCGTCCGCGTCCGGCGCCACCTCGGCGATGTCCTGGTCGATGTGGACGATCTCGTCGGGCCACACGTACGCCTGGTCGGACGCGCCGGTCCAGTTGTCCGGGTAGCGGGTGGCCGCCCAGTCCTGCGCGAAGAAGCGCCACTGCAGCACGTTGCCCAGCTTGGCGGTGCCGCTCAGCCTCGTCCCGGTGTCCCGGTAGGGTCCGGCCACCACGGCGGTCCAGGCGGTCTTGACCCAGGCGTCCTCGACGTTCATCAGCCAGCCGCGCGGCCCGCTGTCGCGGACCATCCACTCGAAGACCGGCCGCATGACGTCGAACGCGTCGACGCCGGCCGCGTTGCGCGCCGCGTAGAGGAACGGCACGACCTGGAAGATCTGGTACGTCCAGTAGTACGCGTAGCCGTCCAGGTAGACGCCGTCCCGGGTGAACATGTACCGGTACACCGTGTTGACCTGCTCCACCGCGAGGGGGAGCCAGTCGCGGGCGGCCGGGTCGGCGGAGAAGGTCAGCGCCCACAGCCCGAGCGCGAGGGCCGCCTTCGAGCGGTGGTTGTGCGGGCGGGGGTTGCTGCCGTGCGGCTGTTCGCCTTCGAGCCATTCGGCCAGCCACCGCGCACCCCGCTTGATCGACTCGCGCGCCTCGCCCAGGTCGAGGTCGCCGGCGCCGCCGGCCAGGTAGTCGTACGCCTGCGTGTAGTTGGTCAGCTGCGCGGCGATGTACGGGTCGTCGGAGTCGAAATCGTCGAAGGCGGACACCATCGCGGCCAGCGCCTTGTCGCGGAAGCCGGGGTTGCCGGTGACCACGAACGCGAAGGCGTACGCCTTGGCCCGCCGCGAGCCGGTGTCGTCGGGGTGGTCGCCGCCGAACTCGCCGGTCGTCACGTCGGCGAGGATCTTCTGCCAGTTGCGCGCGTAGAGCCGGTGCGGGTCGGCCGCGCCGCCCGTGACCCGGTCGCGGATGCCGGCCACGTCGGACTCGGTGAAGTCGAGCCGCGGGTGCCGCTCCTCGGCGGGCAGCGGTATCTCCGGCAGCGTTATCCCGCGGTCGGGGTACGACGCCAGCTCCGAGTCGGAGTCGCCGCAGGTGAGCAGCGAGGTGTCCGCGGGGTCGGGCGACGGCGTACCGGGCGACGGCGTGCCGCCGGTGCCGTCGCGGTGGCCGTCTCCGGTGGAGAGGATCGCGACCTGAGGCGTGTAGTTGGCCGCGACGACGGCGCCGATCAGGAGCCCAACACCGATCCCGAACAGCACCAGACTCGCCCGGCGCCGCTTCAGCGGTCCCAAGGCTCGAGTTCCATAATGTCGCCCTTATCTCAGATGCCCGGTTTGCCCAAGCTAACAGCGAGGGCGCGGCGCCGAGGCCAGCCACGCCGGGCGTTCAGCCGCGGCGGTGGGCCAGAGCGGAGAGGGCGAGCGCGGCGGCGGCCGTCGCGGCGGCGGACCACATGACGGCCGTGAACGTGTGCGGCAGGAGCCACTCGGTCGCCACGACGAGCGCGGCGCAGGCGGTCCACAGTGGTGCGGACGGCCAGCGCGCGCCGGCCGCGACCTGGGCGTTGACGACCACGAAGACGAGCGCGTAGAGCGCGCCGGTCAGCGCGAACACCGGCGCGTACCGACCCAGCCCCGCGTAGTCCGCCCCGCCGGCCAGGCGGAAGGCGAGCGACCCGGCGACCGCCGAGGCCCCGACGAGCACGGCGCCCGAGGCCGCCACAAGGCCCAGCGCCACCATCAGGCTGCGCCGGCTGCCGCGGGCCAGCCGGGGCAGCGCGATCACCGTCACCACCTGGGGTGCCCAGATCGCGCCCTTGGTCAGCACGGTGCCGACCGCGTACGCGCCCGACGACGCGGCCGGCAGCAGATGGCGGGCGAGCAGCAGGTCGGCGTACGAGACGACGAGCATCGCCAGCGTCGCCGAGCAGGCGGTGACGACCTGTCGCGCGGTGATCCCGCCGCCGCCCTCGACCGGAGCCGGCGCCGACCGGGTGACCAGCGCGAGCGCGGGTGGGATGAGCAGCGCGGTGGCCGTGCCGGCCAGGACCGAACCGGTGAGGCCGGCGCCCAGCAGCAGGCCGGCGACGAGCCCGCCGTACCGGCCGGCCGCCAGGATCGCCATGCCGAGGGCGAGGCGGGCGAACCGCTCGTCGCCCTGCGCCTCGCCCAGCCAGCGACCCGCGACGACGACCGCGCCGGTATAGAGCGCGAGCGGCGGGACGGTGGCCACGGGGAGGTCGAGCAACCCGCCCGCGACCGGGGTCAGGGCCAGCACGGCGGTGGCGCACGCCGCCGAGGTCAGCCAGCCGACCCGCCCGGACGGCGCGCCCGGATGCCTGGCCCGGTGCACGGCGACGGCGATCTGCAGCCCGAGGCCCGGCACGCCGGCGATGGCCGCGACCGCCGAGATCGTGGCGAGCGCGCCGAGGTCGCCCGCGCTGAGCTGCCGGGCGCCGAACACCGGGACCAGGTACGCGACCGCGTTCGTCAGGACACCGGCGAGCCACACCCAGGCGGCGGCCGCGCCGACGCGTGGGCCGGGGGAGCGGACCGCCTGGGCCTGTGCCATCGTGGCAGGTTACTGGTGGGAAACTTTGCGGTCCACCCGGTACCTGAAAAGCGAGCGGGGAGGCTAAGGTTCCCCACCATGGCCGGCAGCTTGTCATCCACCCTGAGCGCCCGGTTCGCGGCGGGCCTGCCGGCCGGCCTGGTCGGGTCCGCGATCCGCGCGGTGTACCCGCGGGTCGAGCCCGAGCTGGCCCGGCTCGCGTCCTACGTACCGCGTGGCGGCACCGCCGTCGACGTCGGCGCCTGGTACGGGCCGTGGACCCGCGGGCTGCGGCGCGTCGCCGACCGGGTGGTGGCGCTGGAGCCCGCCGCCGACCTGGCCGGGCTGGTCGCCGCCGCGTACCCGGACGTGCGGGTGGTCCAGGCGGCCGCCTCCGACCACGTCGGCACCGCGACGCTCTACCTGCCCGACGGCGGCGCCGGGGTCGGCACCTCCTCGATCGAGGGAGAGGGCGGCGAGGGCCGGCCGGTCACGGTGCCGAGGGTGAGCATCGACAGCCTCGACCTCACCGGCGTCAGCTTCGTCAAGCTCGACGTCGAGGGGCACGAGATGCCGGCCCTGCGCGGCGCCGAGCGGACCGTCCGGCGCGACATGCCGCTGCTGCTCGTCGAGCTGGAGGAGCGGATCCAGCCGATCGAGCCGATCCTCGCGCTGCTGGGCGGCTGGGGCTACCGGCCGTACGTGATGCCCGGCCGGCGCTGGCTGCCGCTCGACGACTTCGACCTCGTGGCACACCAGAAGGCGGCGGTGGGGCGGGTGCGGCACAGCTTCGCGCGGCGGGTGGTCGCGCCCTGGCCCCGGTACGTCAACCTGGTGCTGTTTCGCCCGGAGGGGCGGCGATGAGCGTGGAGACGCCGGCGCGGACCACCGTCAGCGTCAACGTCAACGTGGCGGTGCCCGCCTGGCTCCGGCGCGACCCGCTGCACGTCGTCGCGGCCCTGCTGATCACGGCCAGCCTGGTCTGGCGGGCAAGCATCACCATGCGCGGCTACCTCGCCGCCGACGACTTCGTGCTGATCTCCCAGGCCGACTCGGCCAGCCTCAGCGCCGGCCACCTCTTCGAGCTGTACAACAACCACCTCATGCCGGCCGGCCGCCTCGTGATGTGGGTCGTGCAGCGGGTGACCGAGCTCGACTACTGGCCGTACGCCACGCTGATGATCGCCGGCCAGGCGGCCGTGAGCATCACCTTCTACCGGCTGCTGCGCCTCATGCTGCCGCCGACCTGGGCGCTGCTCGCGCCGCTGTGCCTGTTCCTCTTCTGCCCGCTCACGCTGGAGATCACCGCGTGGTGGGCGGTCGGCGTCAACCTGCTGCCGATGCAGCTCGCGCTGATCATGGCGGTCACCGCCCAGGTGCGGTACCTGCGGACGCGCCAGCCGCGGCACCTGCTCGCGCTCGGCGGGTGGGTGGTGTTCGGGCTGCTCTTCTTCGAGAAGTCGCTGCTCGTCGTCCCGCTCGTCGCGCTGCTCACGGTCTGCCTGTACGGGCCGGGCGGACCGGTCCGCGCGGTGGTGACCGCGATCCGCCGCTGGCCGCTGTCCTGGCTGGTGCTCACCGGGGTATCGGTGGCGTTCCTGGCCGTGTACCTGACGCTGTCCACCTCGTCGCTGCGCGAACCGTCGTCCGGCCGCGAGGTGGGCACGTTCCTGCAGCAGTTCTTCGGCCAGTCGGTCAGCTCCGGGCTGGTCGGCGGCCCCTGGACCTGGCTCGACACCGGTGACGGGCCGGCGGTCGCCGCGCCCACAACCACGGCGCAGCGGGTGTCCTGGGTCTTGGTGCTGGCGCTCGTGGCGCTGACCCTGTGGCTGCGCCGCGGCACCGCGCTGCGCGCGTGGACCCTGCTGCTGCTCTACTCCTCGCTGTCCGCGGCGGTCATCGGCGCCACCCGCCTCGGCTCGGCGTACAGCGGCGTGGCCGGCCTCGTCCCGCGCTACATCGGCGACGTCCTCGTGGTCGCGGCCATCTGCGTGGGGGTGGCGCTCTGCGGGCTGCGCCCTCTCGACCAGGAGAAAGCCGAACCGCCGGCCTACCCGCGGCGGTTCGGTGCGGCGCTGGCGGCGGCCACCGCCCTGCTCGTGGCCAGCAGCCTCTACAGCGGCGTCGACTTCGGCACCGACTGGGCGTCGAAGCTCGGCCGCGACTACGTGAAGACAGCCAAGGCGGGCCTCGCGGAGGCCCCGGCCGGCACCGTCTTCTGGGACCTCCGCCTGCCGCCGACCATCGTCGACCCGCTCTCCTATCCCTGGAACATGCAGTCGAAGTTCTTCGCGCCGCTCGACCACGACCCGGTCTTCGTGACCCAGGGGCGGCAGCTGTGGGTCTTCGACACGTCCGGGAAGGTGCGCCCGGCGTGGGTGAAGGGCGTCAAGGCCCGGCCGGGACCCGCGGAGGGCTGCGGCTACCAGATCGCGGGCGGGCAGACCGTCACGATCCCGCTCGCCGGCACCGTCACCGAGTACTGGCAGGCGGTGCGGGTGGCGTACATCGTCGACCGGGACACCAGGGCCACGATCCGGCTGGGCGGCGGCGAGGTCCGCTCGTTCGACGCGCACCGCGGGCTCAACGCGGCGTTCATGCTTGTCTGGGGCGGCGGCAGCCAGGTCGAGCTGACCACGCTCGACCCGCGGGCCACGTTCTGCACCGACGAGATAGAGATCGGCGAGATCGTGCCGCAGCCGGTCGGTTAGCCGGTGCGCGCAAGGCTCGTGCCGCACGCCGCCGCGGCGCTGATCACGGCGGTGGTGCTCGCCCCGCTCGCCAGGCCCGGCTACGTCCTGCGGTACGACATGGTCTTCGTCCCCCGGCAGCGGCTGAGCTGGGAGATGGTCGCGCCGGCCGACGAGCTGCCCAGGGCGGTGCCGCTCGACGCGCTCGTCTCGCTCGCCAACCTCGCCGTGCCGGGCTGGCTGCTGCAGCGGATCGCCCTCGCCGCGATCGTGTACCTCGCCGCGCTCGGCATGGCGCGGCTCGTGCCGACCGAGCGCACGCTGTCCACAGTGGTCGGTGCGTTCGCGTACGCCTGGACGCCGTTCCTCGCCGAGCGGCTGCTGCTCGGGCAGTGGGGGCTGCTGCTCGCGTACGCCGCGCTGCCCTGGCTGGCGGCCGCTGCGCGGGACGTGCGCGCGGGCCGGCCCGGCGCGACGGCCCGGCTTGTCCTCGCGGCGGCGCCGGCCGCGGTGACCCCGACCGGCGGCCTGATCGCCGTCGCGACGGTGGTCGCGCTGACCTGGCCGAAGCTTTGGAAAGGGGCCGCCGCTGTCGCGGCGCTCAACGCGCCGTGGGTGGTCGCCGCGCTGACCAGCGCCGCCGGCGGCCGGTCGGACCCGGCGGGCGTCGCCGCGTTCGCCGCGCGCGGGGAGAACTGGAGCGGCGCCTGGGGCGCGCTCGCCGGCACGGGCGGGATCTGGAACGCGCAGACCGTACCCGGCAGCCGCTCGTCGGTGTTCGTGCCGATCGCCACCGCCGTGGTGCTCGCCGTCTGCGTGGTCGGCTTCGTGGAGCTGCGCCGCAGGTGGCCGGACGGCGCGGTGCGCCTCGCCGTGCTGGCCGGGGGCGGGTTCCTGCTGGCCGTCGCCGGCACCGGACCCACCGCACCGGCGCTGGAGTGGCTCGTGGTGCACGTCCCCGGGGCGGGCCTGCTCCGCGACGGCCAGAAGTTCCTCGTCCCGTACGCACTGCTGCTCGCCGTCACGCTGGCGACCGGCGCCGAGGCGCTCGCCGACCGGCTCGCCCGCCGCCTCGACGCCACGGCCGGGCGGGTGGTGCTCGTCGCGGCGGCGCTGGCGCCGGTGGCGATCATGCCCGACCTGGCCTTCGGCGCCGCGGGACAGCTGCGGCCGGTGCACTACCCCGCGGACTGGCAGGAGGTGTCGGCCCGGGTGGTGGACGGCGACGTGCTGTCGCTGCCGTTCCACGGATACCAGCGCTACCGGTGGAACCACGGCCAGGTGGTCCGCGACCCGGCGCCGCGCTACCTCGGCGTACCCGTGCTGATCAACGACGCGCTGCGGGTGGGCGACGTGACGGTCGGCGGCGAGAGCCTGCGGGCGGCGCGGGTCCAGGCCCTGCTCGACGCCGGCGAGCCGGTCGCGCGGACCGGCGTCCGCTGGGTCCTGGTGCGCAAGGAGCCCGGCGTGGAGGTGCCGGCGGGCGCGCTGGCCGGGCTGCGCCCGGTGTTCGACGGCCCCTATCTGACGCTGTGGGCGAACCCAGCCCCCGCCGCGGAGCGCCGCGACCCGGCCCGCCGCTGGCCCGCGGCCGCCGCGCACCTGCTCGCCGCCCTCGTCGTGCTCGCCGCCGGAATCTCACTGCTGCGCACAGTGCGTACTCCGTGGTAACGTCCGCACACTCGTGAATCCGAGGAGGGGTCACCATGGCCAAGCTGGCCACGTTCGTCGTCGCGGCCGTCCTCGGTGCGGCGCTGGGCTTCATCGGCATCTACGCGACGGTCGGCGCGGTGAGCCCGTCGGCCGACACGGTCGCCGACGAGGTCAAGCAGGACCCGGTCGAGACCCTTTACGGCACCCGCTGATCCTGCGGCGTCCCGAGCGCCTCGCCCACCAAGCCGGCGAAGGCGTCGCCGGACGCCTCCCACGTAAAGCCCCGCGCGTACACCCTGCCCGCCCGGCCCATCTCGGTGCGGCGGTCGGTGTCGCGCAGGAGCCGGCGCACCGCCCGGAGAAAGTCGAGCTCGTCGTCGACGAGCAGGCCCGTGCGGCCGTCGAGGATCGCCTCGGAGACGCCGCCCGCCGACCGGAACGCCACCGACGGCGTGCCGTGCGCGGCTGCCTCCACAATGGTCAGACCCCAACCCTCCTTGATGGACGGCGTCAGCGCCACCCACGAGCGGCCGAGCAGCTCGTGCTTGTCCGCCTCGGACACGAAGCCGGCGAACCGGACGCGGTCCTCGATGCCGAGGTCGGCGGTCAGCTCGCGCAGCGGCGCCTCCCACCACCCCTGACCGGCGATCACCAGCTCGATCGCGGGCAGCTCGCGGGCGAGCAGCACGGTGGCGCGCAGGGCCAGCTCCACCCGCTTGTGCGGCACGAGCCGGCCGAGCACGAGCAGGCTCGGGTGCTCGGTGCGGGGAACCGGCGAGGTGAGCACGGCCGGCGTGCCGTTGCGGATGACGGTGATCCGGCCGGCGTCGACGCCGAGGCCGACGAGCTCGGCGCGGCTCGACTCGGACACCGTGACGTACGGGCAGGAGCGGTAGACGCGCACCGCCAGCCGCGACTCGATCCACCAGCCGATCCGGGCCGGCACCGGACCGAAGATCACCCGCCACTGCTCCCGGTGCACGTGGTGTACCAGCGCGATCACCGGCCGCCGCGCGTACACCCGGCTCAGGAACGGCAGCCCGTTGCACACGTCGACGATCACGTCGGGGCGGCCGAACCGGCGGGCGGCCAGCGGGCCGAAACCGAGCGCCCCGGCCAGGTAGACCAGCGCGGCGAACAGGTACACCGTGTGGCGGCCGCCGCGCCGCACGACCTGTACCCCGTCGGGTTTGACCTCTTCGGCGAGGGCGCCGGCGTAGGCCTGGCACAGGATCGTGGCACGATGGCCGCGCGCGACCATCTCGGCGGCCATGCGCTCGATGTAGACCTCCGAGCCCCCGCCTTCGGGGTGGCGCGTGTCCCGCCAGTTCAGAAACAGTATGTGGCGACTCAGGGCCTCGGTCATGGTCCCTCGTCACCCCTACCCACGAGTACGATATGCGGTCGCGTCACACTAGGGCGCTCACCACTCGATCCGCAATGGGAGGCACAGCAGTGACGGACGGCGGCAGCCGGCGCCGGCCGGAGTTCTGGCCGGTCGTCCTGCTGAGCGCCGCCCTCGTCGCCGTGCTGGGCGGCTGGACCGCCGTCACCTACCTCGACCGCACCCGCAACGACCCCGCCTGCACCGGCCGCACGTCGCTGCGGGTGGCGGCGGCGCCGAGCGTGGCGGCCGCGGCGCAGGAGGTGGCCCAGGGGCTCGCCGCCCGCGACCGCTGCCTCGACCTCATCGTCGAGTCGCGCGAGTCGGCCCAGGTCCTGCGCGACCTCGTCGGTGCCGCACCGGCCGGGTCCTCGCCCAGCGCGGCGCCCCCGCCGACGGCCGCCGCCGCGCCGCCGCCGGACGTCTGGCTGCCCGAGTCGACGCTCTGGCTGCGCCGCGCCCGCGACGGCGGCGCGTTCCAGGTGCCCGAGGCGGGCGTCTCGGTGGCGACCACGCCCGTCGTGCTCGCCCTCGACCGGCGCACGGCCACCCGGCTCGGCTGGCCCGCGCGCACCCCGGACTGGACCGCTCTCGTCGCGGCCGAGCGGCCGCCGGTGCCCGTCGTGGTGCCTGACCCGGCGGTCAGCCCGCTCGGGTTCGGCGCCCTGGTCGGCATCCGCGCCCTCGCCGGCGACCGGGCCGGGCCGGCCGCCGCGATCATGCGCCGCCTCGCGCCGCGTACCGCCGTGGTGTCCGGCGAGGCGCCACCCGCGCCGGGCGGGCCGGGCGGTGCGGAGACCGCGGTCGTCAGCACCGAGCGGGAGGTGCTGCGCGCCGGCACGCCGCAGGTCGCGGTCTACCCGAAGGCACCGGTCCCGGGCCCCGACTATCCGTACTCGGTGCTGTCGTCGGCCGGTTCGGAAGACGCGGCGGCCGCTTTCCTCCGCGCGCTGCGCGCCGACGAGGGTGGCGCGGCGCTGGGCCGGCACGGCCTGCGCACGGCCGCCGGTGCCGCGCCCACCGGCGCCTCGACGCCCGGCCAGATCCGCGAGACCGCCTACCCGCCCGCCCCGGTGCCGCCGGCGGCGCGGGTGGCCGCGCTGCTCAACGCCTGGGGCGGCGTACACCTCACCGCCCGGCTCCTCGCCGTGCTCGACGTGTCCGGTTCGATGGCGGCGCGGATCGGCCCGGGGGAGACCCGCCTGTCGGCGACCGTCAAGGCCGCGCAGGGCGGCGTTCAGCTGCTGCTCGGCGCGACCGAGATCGGGCTCTGGACGTTCTCCACCGACCTCGACGGGCAGCGCGACTACCAGCAGATCGTGCCGGTGGGGCCGGTCGGGCCGCGGCGCGCGGAGATCATCGCGCGGCTCGGGCAGGTCCGGGTCAAGCCCAACGGGGGCACCGGCCTGTACGACACCACCCTCGCCGCCTACCGTGACGCCGCGCGCAACTGGACCGCCGGCCGGATCAACCTCGTGCTCGTGCTGACCGACGGCAGCGACGACAACGCCAGCGGGATCAGCCGCGCGCGGCTGCTGCGCGAGCTGGGCGGGTTGCAGGACAAGCGGCGGCCGCTGCCGATCCTGTTCATCGGCGTGGGTCCGGACATCGACCGTGCCGAGCTCGACCAGATCGCCAAGGCCACCGGCGGGCGGGTGGCGCTGACCGCCAACCCGGCCGGCATCCGGCAGATCTTCTTCACCGCGCTGGCCGAGTTCAGCTGCCTGCCGCCGAAGTGCCGCCGATGACCGCGGTGCTGGAGAAACGTGCGGTGGCCCCGGTCGCGACCGCCAGGCCCGCCGTCAGGACCTCACGACGAGGCGCGATCGCGGGCGCCCTGCTGCTCATCGCCGTCGCGGCCATGCAGCGGCCGGGCGAGACCACCTTCGACACCAAGCTCGACCTCGCCGTCGACCCGCTCGGCTTCATGGGCCGCGCGCTCCACCTGTGGAACCCCGAGGCCACCTCCGGCGAGCTGCAAAACCAGGCGTACGGGTACCTGTTTCCGATCGGGCCGTTCTTCGCCGGCGGAGAGCTGCTCGGCGTGCCGCCGTGGATCACCCAGCGGGCGTGGTGCGCGCTGCTGCTCTGCACGGCGTACTTCGGCGTGCTGCTGCTCGCGCGGGCGATGCGGATCGGCTCGCCGTCCGGGCGGCTGGTCGGCGCGCTCGCCTACGCGCTCGCGCCCCGGATGCTGACCGAGGTCGGGCCGCTCTCCTCCGAGATGCTCCCCGTCGTCATGCTGCCCTGGGTGCTGCTGCCGCTGGTGACCGCCCGCCGCATCGGCTCGCCCCGCCGCGCGGCGGCCCTGTCCGGCGTGGCCGTGCTCTGCATGGGCGGCATCAACGCGGCCGCCGTCGTGATGGCCCTCGTGCTGCCCGCGCTGTACCTGGCCACCCGACGCTGGGACCGCCACCTCGCGGCGCTGGCCGCCTGGTGGGCCGTGTGCGTGGCCGGCGCGACGCTGTGGTGGATCGCGCCGCTGCTGCTGTTCGGCCAGTACAGCCTCCCGTTCCTCGACTACATCGAGACCTCGGCGACCACCACGGCGGTGACGTCGCAGTTCCAGGCGCTGCGCGGCACAAACCAGTGGGTCGGCTACATCGTCCAGGGCGAGCCGTGGTGGCCGGCCGGCTGGGTGCTCGTCGACCAGCCGTGGCTGATGGCGGCGACCGCGCTCGTCGCGGTCACCGGCCTCGCCGGGCTGGCCCTGCGCGACCTGCCCGAGCGGCGCTTCCTCGTGCTCGGCGCGATGACCGGGCTGACCCTGCTCACGGTCGGCTACCTCGGCACGCTCGACAGCCCGCTCGCCGCCACCGCGCGCGACCTGCTCGACGGGCCGCTCGCGCCGCTGCGCAACGTGCACAAGTTCGAGCCCGTACTGCGCCTGCCGGTCGCGCTCGGCCTCGCGTACGCGGCGAGCCGGCGGCTCGGCCCGCGCCGGGTCCGGGTACCGGCGGCACCGGTCGTGGTGTGCCTGCTGCTCGCGGCAGCCACGCCGGCCTGGATGGGCCTGCTGCGGCCGGGGCCCGGCTGGTCGGACGTGCCGGCCCACTGGCGGCAGGCGGCCGGTTGGCTCGCCGCCCAGGACCGGGACGCGCGCACGCTCGTCGTGCCCGGGCAGGGGTTCGCGCAAAACACCTGGGGCCGCACTGTCGACGAGGCGATCCAGCCGCTCGCCGGGGCGCCGTGGTCGACGCGCCACCAGATCCCGCTCGGCTCCGAGGGCAACATCCGCGTGATGGACACGGTCGAGGCGGTGCTCGCCCAGGGCCGGGGTTCGCCGGGGCTCGCCGACTTCCTGGCCCGTGCCGGCTACCGCTACCTGCTGGTGCGGCACGACATCGACCGCGGCGCGACAGGCGCGCCGCCGATCGCGGTGGTGCGCCGGGCCGTCGCCGGCTCGCCCGGCCTGACCCCGGTGGCGTCCTTCGGCCCGGCGGTCGGCACCGGAAGCAACCCGGTCGACGCCACCGCCTCCGTCCCGTCGATCGAGATCTACGAGGTGCGGTCACACACCCCGGTCGTGTCGGCGACCGCGCTCGCCGCCGTGCCGGTGGTCAGCGGGGGCCCTGAGTCGCTGCTCAGTCTCCTGGAGCAGCGGCTGGTCGACGGGGGCCAGCCGGTGGTGCTGGCCGGCGACGCGGCCGGCCTCGACCTGGCGGGCCGCTCGTGGATCGTGACCGACGGCCTGCGCCGCCGCGAGCTCAACGTCGGGCGGATGCGCGACAACCTGAGCCAGACGCTGACCGCCGGCGAGCCGACCCGCCAGCACCGGCTGCGCGGCGACCTGAGCCCGTTCGCCACCCCGGGGCACGAGACGGTGGCGGCCTACCAGGGCATCCGGTCGGTCGACGCGTCGAGCAGCGCCGCGTTCGCCGACACGGTCGGGCCGAGCGAGCCGTCGTACCTGCCGTTCGCGGCGCTCGACGGCGACGCCCGCACGTCGTGGCGCTCCGACCCGTTCGCCGCGCCGGTGGGGCAGTGGCTGGAGGTCACGTTCGACACGCCCCGGCGGGTCGACGAGCTGACCGTCGACTTCGCCGACGACCTGCGGGTCTCGTCGCCCGTCGGGTACGTGCGGGTCAGCACCGACCAGGGCGCCGTCGACCGCGAGGTGCCCGACACCCCGGGGCCGCACCGGCTCTCCACGCTGCCCGGCCTCACCACCACGGTCCGGGTGACCGTGCTCGCGCTGCGGCCCGGCCACTCCGGCGGCGCGGTCGCGCTGCGCGAGCTGGGCATCCCCGGCCTGGCGGCCCAGCGGGGCCTGCGCGTGGCCGACGACGTCACCGGCGGGCGGGCGCCGGTCTACGCGTTCGGCCGCGCCACGCAGGACCGCGGTGCATGCTTCGCCGCCGGCGGGCGCACCCTGTGCGACCAGTTCCTGGCCCGCGAGGGGGAGGAGCCGCTGGGCGTCGACAGGTTCTTCAAGACGCCGGCGGCGTCCGCCTACGCGCTGCGGCTGACCGCGCGGCCCCGGCCCGGCGGCACGTTGCCGGTCGACCTTCCGGTGACCGCGACGGCGTCGTCGGTGCTGACCGGAGACGCCACGGTCGCCGCGCACGCCGCGGTCGACGGCGACCCCACAACGGCCTGGCTCGCCGAGCCCGTCGACGGCGATCCCACGCTGCGACTGGCCTGGGACGGCCGGCGGCGGATCGACCGGCTGCGGCTGGTCACCCCGGACGCACCGGTGGCGGCGGCACCCGAGGCCGTCATCCTGCGTACCCCCACCGGCGAGACGGCGGCCGACGTCGGCGCGGACGGCTGGGTGACCTTCCCGCCGCTGACCACCGACCGGCTCGAGATCGAGGTGACCGGCTACGCGGCAAAGCGCGCCGACACCCGCGGCAACGGCTGGCCGGCGCCGGTCGGCGTGGCGGAGGTGGAGATTCCCGCGCTGGACGCGCTGCTGCGGCCGGCCAGCCCGTCGACCGCAGTCACCGCGCCGTGCGGCACCGGCCCGACGGTGGGGCTGGACGGCGTGGCGTACCCGACCTCGGTCGCCGGCACGCTGGCCGACGTGCGGGCGGGCCGGCCGCTGCCGGTGACGGTGTGCGACGAGTTCGCGGGCGACACGGTGGAGCTGGCGGCCGGCGAACACCGGCTGCGCACCGAACCGTCCGCCGCCTTCGTCGTCGACTCGGCCACGCTCCTCCCGCCCGCCGCGGGCACGCCACCTCCCGCCGCGGGGCGGGATGTCGAGGTGGTCGAGTGGCATCCCACCACCCGTACGGTCACCGTGGCGGCCGGCGACGCGGCGCTGCTCGTCGTGCCGGAAAACTTCAACGCCGGCTGGCGGGCCACAATGGACGGTCAGGAGCTGCGGGCGATCCGGGTCGACGGGTGGCAGCAGGCGTTCGAGATGCCGGCCGGGGCGGGCGGCACGGTCACGCTCACGTTCACGCCCGACCGCCCCTACCGCACCGGTCTCGCGGCGGGCGCCGGCGCGGTGGTACTCGTCGGGCTGCTGGCGCTGGCACCCGCGGGCCGGCGGCGCCGGGCGCACGTCGCACCGGCACGGGGGACAGGCTGGTTGGTCGCGCTGCCCGTGATGGCTCTCGCCGTCGCCCTCGGCGGCGTGGCGGCGGCCGTGCTGCTCCTCGCCGCCATGCTCGTGCGCCAGCTGCGGCCGGGCGCGCTGCCCGCCATCGCCTTCGTGGCCGGTGCCGGCGGCGCCGCCGTCGCGGTGGTCGGGCGCCTCCAGGGGCACGGGCAGGAGTGGGCCCACGGCGGCTTCGCGCAGGCGGCCACGCTCGCCGCGGTCTGCGCCGTCGCCGCCACGCTCACCCCGTCGGCCCGAGCCGCGCCCGACCCGGTGCCTCCGCCGGAGCCCGAGCTTCCGCCGCACCGGGCGACGCTCGGCCGCTCGATCCGGCTGTTCCGCTGCTTCCTGCACGAGCAGACCGACCCGGACCGGTTCTACTCGATGCTCGCCGACGACTCCGTCCGCCAGCTCGGGTCCTATGTGGAGCTGGACGGCGCGGTCGTGCTCGACGTCGGCGGCGGGCCCGGCTACTTCGCCGCCGCGTTCCGCGGGGCCGGCGCGACGTACGTCGGCCTCGACCCGGCCGTCGGCGACTTCGCGGCCGCCGGCGCCCCGGTGACCGGCATGATCCGGGGGGCCGGCACCGCGCTGCCCGTACGCACCGGCAGCCTCGACGTCTGCTACTCCTCCAACGTGCTGGAGCACGTGGCGGAGCCGGAGGCGATGCTCGACGAGATGGTGCGGGTGACCCGCCCGGGCGGCACCGTCTTCGTCTCGTTCACCCCGTGGCTGTCGCCGTGGGGCGGGCACGAGACGGCGCCCTGGCACTACCTCGGCGGCGAGCGCGCCCGCCGGCGGTACGTGCGCCGCGAGGGCAAGGAGCCCAAGAACCGCTATCGCCACACGCTCTTCCCGATCAGCGCGGCCCGGGCGGCCCGCTGGGCCCGCGCGGCCCGCCGGCAGGGGCGCGTCGAGGTGGTGGCTGTTCTGCCCCGTTACCATCCGCGATGGGCGCATTGGACGGCGCGGCTGCCGCTCCTCCGGGAGCTGCTCACGTGGAACTTCACGATGATTCTGCGGCACGTGGACGATCAGGGGTCGCAACAGATGTGACTGAGTAGTAACCTGCTCGCCTACCGGCGGACTTTTCCCCCCACCAGTCCGTCCCTACATTGTGGAGGGCACTATGAGCTCCCGCGTGACCCACGCCGTGCTCTTCGGCCTTGGTGTCCTCGCGTTGGTGTTCGCCGCGGGGCTGGCCTTCATCGTCGGCCCACGGGTAAACCAGCTCCCGTACGATCTCGAGCGCACCCAGACGGTCGCGGAGGCCCCCAACGCGACCTTCCTGCAGATAACGGACGGTAAGGCCGAGGTCAACCAGGGCAACCTGCGCTCGACCATCACCGTGCAGCCGGACGCCGCCGCCACCGCCAAGCTGGAGGGCGACCTCGACGGCAAGGCCGCGGTGTGGCTCGTGGGCCAGCAGGTGGTCCGCACCGACAACGGCGATCTGGTGAGCGCCTACAGCACCGAGCTGGCGATCGACCGCAAGACCGCGGCCGCCCAGCCGTGGGACGGGCAGTGGCTCGACACCGGCAGCGACCGGCAGAGCGTCTCCTACACCGGACAGATCTACAAGTTCCCGTTCGGCACGGAGAAGAAGACCTACCAGATCTTCGACCGCGACATCAACGCGGCCCAGCCGGCCGTCTTCGTCAAGACCGAGAAGATCGAGGGGCTGGAGACCTACCAGTTCACCCAGGAGATCCGGGGCGGGCGGCAGGAGGTGCCGGCCGACCGGCTCCAGCTGCTGCTGGGCCAGCTGATCCCGGGCGCCACGTCCGGCCAGATCGTCTACAACAACACCCGCACCGTCTGGGTGGAGCCGACCACCGGCCAGTACCTGAAGGTGCGGGAGGTGCAGGAGAAGAACCTCGTGGCCGACGGCGGCCAGTCGGTCAACGTCCTGAACGCCACCTTCACCTACACCGACGACACGATCGCCAGCGCCGCCGACCGCGCCTCCACCAACCGCCAGCTGCTGCGGATCGTCAACCTGTGGGCCCCGATCGGCCTCGTGGTGGTCGGCCTGATCCTGATCGTCCTGGCCCTGATGCTGGCCGTGCGCCGCCGCAACTCCGGCAAGCACGCCGCCCCCGCCCCCGCCCCGGCCAGCCCTGCCGCCCCGGTCCCACCGGCCCCGCAGGCCCGGTGAGAGCGTCCTCTTAGGAGCGTCCATCCAGGGCCTGCGCCCGCACACGATCGCGGACGCAGGCCCTGGAGACCTTTCGGAGTCGGGGTGACCGACGCCTTCGTGGCGTCGAAACCCGTTTCAAACAAGGAGATTTGGGCTACCGCGATGTCCGTCGTGCTCCCGACCGCTGCTCCCGCGGCCTCGCCCTGCACGGACCCGTGCGCGCGGGGATCCTTTGGCGCCTGGCCAGCAGCGGACGGGTGCGGCCACGGACCAGGACGACGTCGCGGTAGCCCAAAATGGTCGAAATGTGCAGTGCCGCCGCACCGCCGGTAACGTAGCGTAATCAGATTCAGGGCGTAGATGTGGATCTAGAACGGTTAGGGTCGATATAGCGCCCTAACCGTTCTAGATCGCGAACCTGGTGCCCGTTACCCGGCGCGGCGGCTACTGCCCGCGATCGGGGCACGCCTCGCTAGACGGTGCGGAGGTCGAGGCTGTGCCAGGTGGTGTTGTCGCCGCCGCTGGTCGACCACCAGAGCACGCCGCCTCGGTAGGACACGCGGCTCGCGGCCTCGGAGACGTTGACGAGCTGGCGGGTCTTCAGGTCGTAGACGAGCAGGCGTGCGCCGCCCACCGCCGTCGCCAGCGTGCTGGAGTCACCCGCGAGCACCTCGAAGCGGTCGAGCACGGCCACGTCGGCGATGGCGGCCGTCGCGCCGTCGTCGGTGGCGGTCTGGCGGTCTGAGCCGTCCGGCCGCATCAGGACGCTGCGCACCGGGTCGTCGCCGTGCAGGGCGAAGAGGCGGCACCACGCCGGTCCACATTGGTCGGGCGTGTCGCCGTCGCCGGCGGGCACCGCCGTGGTCTGGCCGGTGTCGAGGTTGAGCAGGCGCATCGGGCCACGCTGGGCGCTGCCGGTGCTCACCAGCCACGGCCAGGCGGCCAGCGCCCACGCGCCAGGCTCGGTGCGCACCCGCACCGGGCCGCCGCCGAGCGGCACCGAGCGGATCTCGGTGGACGACCGCGCGGAGGCCGTCCAGTGCAGCTGGCCCGCGGCGACCACGATGTCGTGGTCGGAGTTTTCGAACGACACCCAGCCGGTGTCCGCCGTGATCATCCGGGCCGCGCCGCCCGCCACGGCGGCGCGCCACAGCTCGGTGCGGGTGACGCCGTCCTTGGCGGTGACCGATTCGGCCCACACGAGCTGGTCGCCGTCGCGGGTGAAGCCGCCGTAGAACCGGCCCGTGCCCCGGCGCAGCTCCCGCACGGCCCCGTCCGCTGCCCGCAGCACGAGGCGCACGCCGCCGCCGCGCGGGCTGAGCGCCGTGCCGACCGACGCCCGCTCGTCGAGGAAGTAGACCGGGGTGTACGCGGCGCCGTCCGGCAGCGTGCCGGGTATCGTCGCGCTCTTGACCTGCGGCCAGGCGGCCGCCACGGGTGCCGGGGGCGGCTTGGGCGACCGCGCGCCGGCCGGCGTCTGGGTCAGCAGCGCGCCGGCCGCGGCCAGCGCGGCCACCAGCCCGAGGAGTCCCCGCCCGCGCACCGTCACGCCCGCTACGGTAGCCACCTGTCGGGCCGCCGCGAGCGGGCGTCCGTAGGGTGGCGTTGTGCGATTCGGGGTGCTGGGGCCGCTCGCGGTGTGGACCGACGCCGGCGAGCCGGTGCCCGTGCCGGGGCGCAAGGTCCGGGCCCTGCTCGCCGACCTGCTGGTACACGAAGGCCGCCCGGTCTCGGTCGACCGGCTCGTCGCGGACCTGTGGGGCGAGGCGGCTCCGGCCGACCCCGGCGCGGCGATACACGTGCGCGTCGCCCAGCTGCGCCGCGCCCTCGCCGGCGCCGAGGCGGGCGGGCGCGACCTGGTGGTCTCCCAGGCCCCCGGCTACGCGCTGCGGGCCGAGCCGGACGCGGTCGACGCGGCCCGCTTCGCCTCGCTGGCCGGCCAGGCGCGGTCGGCTGCCGACGCCCGTACCCGCGCCGGGCTGCTGGCCGAGGCGCTGGAGCTGTGGCGGGGGCCGGCGCTGGCCGACTTCGCCGACGAGGAGTTCGCCGGCGTGGCCGTCTCCCGGTGGCAGGAGCAGCGGCTCGCCGCCCTGGAGGCGTACGCCGAGGCGCGCCTCGACCTCGGCGAGCACCGCGACCTCGCCGCCGACCTGGCCGAGGTGGTGGCCGAGCACCCGTACCGGGAGCGGCTGCGCGCGGCGTACATGCGCGCCCTCTACCGCGCCGGCCGCGTCGCCGAGGCGCTCGACAGCTTCCGCGACCTGCGCCGGCGGCTCGGCGACGAGCTGGGGCTCGACCCGTCCGCGGAGCTTGCCGCGCTGCACCAGGCGATCCTCTCCGGCGACCCGGCCGAAGACGCGCCGGCCGCGCCCACCCGCCCGGTGCGACCGACCACCAACGTGCCGGCTCCGCTCACCGAGCTGATCGGGCGCGAGCACGCCGTGCGCCGGGTACGCGAGCTGCTCGCCGCCGGCCGCCTCGTGACGCTGACCGGCGCGGGCGGGGTGGGCAAGACGAGCGTGGCGCTGGCGGTGGCCCGTAGCGCGGCCGACGTACACCCGGACGGCACCTGGTTCGTCGACCTGACCACCTGGGACGGTCGGGGCGACGCGGCCGAGCCGCTGCTGTCCGTGCTCTCCGTGCCGGAACCGCCGGGCGCGCCCAGGCCCGCGGCCGAACGCCTCGCCGCCGCGCTGCGCGACCGCCGCACTCTGCTCGTACTGGACAACTGCGAGCACGTCGTCGACCAGGTCGCCGGCCCGGTCGCGGCGCTGCTCGCCGCCGCGCCCGACCTGCGGGTGCTCGCCACCAGCCGCGAGCCGCTGCGCCTGCGTGGCGAGGTGCGGTGGGAGCTGCCGCCGCTGGACGTCCCGGACACCGACGACCCGGAGCGCCTTGCGCGTTCGCCCGCGGTGCGCCTGTTCCTGACCCGCGCCGGCCTCGACATCCGCGCCGGCCTCGACATCCGCGCCGGCCTCGACACCCGCGCCGGCCTCGATGCCAGCGCCGGTCTCGAACCGGCGCCCGTGGCGGTCGCCGACGTGGCCGAGGTGTGCCGGCGGCTCGACGGCATCCCCCTCGCCCTGGAGCTGGCGGCCACCCGCGTACCCGCGCTTGGCGTGGCCGAGCTGGCGGCGCGGCTGCGGGTGCCGCGCGACAGGTTCGGCCTGCTGGGTACCGCCCCGCGCGACGCGCCGGCCCGCCAGCGCACGCTCGCCGCGGTGATCGAGTGGAGCTGGCAGCTGCTGTCCGAGCCCGAGCGGGCGGCGCTGCGCCAGCTCGCCGTCCACTCCGGAGGGTGGACGCTGGACGCCGCCGAGGCGGTGTGCGCGGGGGAGGCGCTCGATCTCGTCGCCCGGCTCGTCGACCGTTCGCTGGTGGTGCGCGTCGACGGGTCCCGCTTCCGCCTGCTGGAGTCGGTCGCCGCCTACTGCCTCGACCGCCTGCGCGAGGCGGGCGAGGAGACCGCCGCCCGCGGCCGCCACGCCGCCTACCACCTCGCCCTGGCGGAGGAGGCGGACGCGCGCCTGCGCGGTCCCGCCCAGCGCGAGTGGCTGCGCCGGCTGGACGCCGAGGCGGCCAACATGCGCGCCGCCCTCGACACGTTCCGCCGGGAGGGCGCCGCCGAGGAGGCGATCCGGCTGGCGAGCGCCCTCGTCTGGTACCGCGTGATGCGCGGACGCCTCACCGAGGCGCGCCGCGCGCTGGCGGCGGCGCTGGAGGTGCCAGGTACGGCGCCGGAGGCACTCCGGGCCGAAGCCGAGTGCTGGGCCGCGAGCCTCGCGATCCGGCAGGGCGAGGCCAGCCCCGACGTCATGGCGCGACTGACCGTGCCGAGCGCCCGCGCCGAGTGGTTCCTCGCCGCGTCGATCATCGACTTCGGTGACGAGGCGGCCACCGGAAAGCTGCTGGAGAGCGCGTTGGACGCGTTCCGGGTGGCGGGAGACCGGTGGGGCGAGGCGGCCGCGCTGAGCACGAGGGCGATGCTCGCGCACATCAGGAGCGACCCCGCCGCCCTCGAACACGACGCGCGCCGCGCCGCCGACCTCTTCACCGCGCTGGGCGACGAATGGGGCGTGCTGCAGGCCACCGACTGGCTGATCGGCCTGGCCGACATGACCGGCGACTGGGCGGAGGGCGCGCGGCTGGCCCGTTCCGGCCTGCGGATGGCCGAGGAGCTGGAGCTGTGGCCCGACGTGGCGGCGCGACTCGCCTGGCTGGCCTGGATCGCCGTGCAGGAGGGCGACCACCGCCGCGCGCTGGAGCTGGCCGAGCAGGCCCGGCGGCTCTCGGCCGAGCAGGGGCAGCGGCCGGGCGAGGTGTTCGCGACGATCAGCCTGGCCTTCGCCGCCCGCCGCGCCGGTGACCTCGACGCGGCCGAGAAACGCCTGCGTTGGCTGCTCGCCTCGGCCCGCGCCCAGCAGAGCGCCGAGGCCAGCCCGCCGTACCTCCCGATGGTCCTGACCGAGCTCGGCCTGCTCGCCGCCGACCGCCGCGACCCGGCCGCGGCGCTGGCGTGGCAGCGCGAGGGTTTCGCCGCCAACCGCGAGGCCGGCTCCCGGCAGGGCATGGCGTGGGCCCTGACCGGCACGGCGGCGGCGCTCGTGCTCGACGGCCGCGCCGCGCTGGCCGCGCGGCTGCTCGGCGCCGCGGACGCCGCGAGGGCCACGACCGGCCAGCCGCTGTCCGAAATGGATCAGGCCGAGCTGGCCCGGACGACCGACGCCGTCCGGGCCGCGACCCCCGACTTCGACACCCTCTTCGCGCGCGGCCGCGCCCTGACGCTCGACGAGGCAGAGGCCTACTTGGGCACGTAGACGTGCACGACGATCCCCGACCCGAAGCGGTTGACGTCGGCCAGCCTCAGATGCGTCGTGTCGAAGCCGGCACCCTCGAAGAGCCGCTTGCCCGCCCCGACGACGACCGGGAAGTACCAGAAGTGGAACTCGTCGACGAGCCCGTGCTCCACCAGCGTGCGGTCGAGCTCACCGGTGCCCCACTTCAGGATGTTCCTGCCCGGCTGCTCCTTGAGGCGGGCCACCTCCTCGGCCACGTCACCCTGGATGAGCGTCGAGTTCCACGTCGTCTCGGTGAGCGTCCGCGACGCCACGTACTTCGGCAGGCTGTTGAGGATGTCCGCGTCCGGCCCGGTCCGCACCGACCACGCCTCCGCGAACCCCTCGTACGTCACCCGCCCGAGCAGCATCGCGTCGGCCGAGGTCAGCAGCTTGGCGGCGTAGCCGTTGTGGTCGTCGTCCCAGTAGGGCTGCCCCCAGCGTTGTGGCTCGGCCCGCGAGGCGGTCGAGGGCCGGGTGTCGTCGATGATGCCGTCCAGCGACACGAACGTCGACTCGATGAGCTTGCGCATTTTGTTCGCACCTCCGCTGATGGCCGGTGACCCGATGCCGCCCGGCCTCCTTGCTCATCACCCTGCGGCCCGGCCCTTACGGTTTCCTTCAGGTCGACTTTTCCAGACACATTTGCCCACGTCCGCGTCTGGTCGCGCGCCGCATGCTCCCGCGGGCCGCCGGCTCCGCTTTTGGTCGCCCTCCCCGCGCCTGCGGCGCGGCCAGGCCTATGGTCAGCGGCGGGCGGGCGTGCAGCGGACCGCCTGGACCTTGCCGCGCAGCGTGCACCGGCCGGCGCCGTGCGGGACGAGCACCGTGTGGCCGGCGTGGACCGCGAGCGGCGGCTCGTGCTCGGACGTCAACTCGCCGGACCCGGCCGTCACGACCACCACCGAGAACGCCGGCTCCAGCACGCTCGCGTCGCCCAGCCGCTCGACCGCGAAGAACGGGTCTGCCCGCGGCGGCAGCAGGCGCGTGCCGCGCGGGCCGGACAGCTCGGCCAGCCCGGCCGGCGACCAGGCCCGCCGGTCGACGCAGGACAGCGCGACGTCGTAGCCCAGCCCCAGGTGGCCGCCCTCGGGGCCGTCGGCGAAGCCCTTCCACTCCAGCAGCACCGAGAAGTCGGTCGGCTCCTGCACCTCGACCATGAAGACGCCGGCGCCGATCGCGTGCGGTACGCCGGCCGGGCACAGGACGGCGTCCCCGGCCCGGACCGGCACCTGGTTGGTGGCCGCGAGCATCTCCTCGATCCGCTGGTTGGCGACCCAGCCGGCCAGCTCGTCCGCCGCGACGTCCCGGGCGAAGCCCAGATGTACCACCGCGTCCGGCTCGGCCTCGACGACGACCCAGGCCTCGGTCTTGCCGTACGGCGAGGCAAGGTGGCCGCCCGCGAACCGGCGGTCCGGGTGCACGTGCAGCGGCAGGCGCTCGCCGGCGTCGAGGAGCTTGACCAGGATCGTGGGGTCGGGGCCGTGCGCGGCCACGTGCTCCGCGCCCAGCCACCACTCCGGCCGCTCGGCGATCGCGTCGGCGAGCAGCGTGCCGTCCGGCAGCACGGAGAGGCCGAGCGGGGCCTGGCCGAAGCGGCTTGTGGTGGAGCCGACCCAGTCTTCCGGGTAGTACGGGTCTTCGGGCGGCTCGATGCCCCGGAAGCGGTGGATCCGGCCGGCGCCGCGGTAGAACGACCTCGGCGTGTTGGCCGGCAGCGGCGTCAGTGCCATGGCCCGCGGATCTCGCCGCGGTCGAGGGTGGTGCGCACGCGTGCTCCGTTCGCGGGTAGGGCGCCGGCTATCCGCGACAGTATGCCGCCGCAGCTACCGGTACCACCCGTCCGACGGCCAGTACCACTGGTACCTGTACGTCTGGTTCGCTGAGGTCATCGCCGGCGTGGACGGACGCCTGAACCGCTCCGGCCGCGCTGGCGTATTACCATCGTCGATAGTCGAGCTCGCGAAGTTTTCTCGCGCGAGTGGGGTGGTGAGGCTTGTGACCGCGGATCTGCACGCGCTGTCCGGCGCCTATGCCCTCGACGCCGTCGACGACATCGAGCGCGCCGCCTTCACCCGCCACCTGGCCGACTGCGAGCCCTGCCAGCTCGAGGTGGCCGAGTTTCGCGAGGTCACGGCCAGGCTGGCGCTCGACGAAGGCCCGCCGGCCCGCATGCGTGACAACGTCCTGGCGGTCGTGGCACAGACCCGCCAGCTCGGTCCCGCAGACCGCGCCGAGACCGGCATCGCGCCCGCCGCCCGGGCCGAGCGTTGGCGGCGGGCCACCCTGGGCGTCGCCGCCGCCGCGGTGATCGCGGTCGTCGCCACCTGGGTCGTCATGGACCAGCGCCTCTCCGACGAGCAGCGGCAGGTGCAGTCGCTCCGCTCCGAGCGCGAGCGCATCTACGCGGTCATGAACGCCAAGGACGTCCAGATGCGCGGCGCCGACCTGCCCACCGGCGGCCGGATCGCCGCCGCGGTCTCCGACAGCGAGCAAGGCGGCGTGGCGATGCTCGCCGGCCTGAGCAATCCCCCCAAGGGCCAGACCTACCAGATGTGGGTGGTCACCGGCGACACGTCGAGGCCCGCGGCGCTGCTGCCCGTCGGCGTCCAGGGCGGCACGCTCGCCTTCGACTGGACCCCGGGCGCCGACGCCTTCAGCATCACCCGGGAGCCCGAGACCGGCTCGCAGACCCCCACGACGGCCCCACTGGCCACCATCAACCTGTCCTGACCGCCCACCGTGCCGGTGTTGCCGGCGGCTCCACTCGCTCGAGGTGGATGAAAGCGCTGGCGTGGTCGCCCGCCGGCAGCGCCAGCGGCAGGCCCGAGTGCCGCAGCACCGCGCCCGGATAGGTGGCGCCGGTCTCGCGGTCGCGGTACACCGCGCCGGGCTCGACGGCGGTGAGGCGGAGCGGCGCCGGCTCGTGCCCGTGCCGTCGGGTGGGGCACCAGGCGAGCACCACGTGCTCGCCGTCGCGGACGTACTGCACGGCGGTCAGCGCGCCGTCGCCGCGCAGGCGGTAGGCCGTCCCGTGCTGGATGACCCGGCGGGCGCCCTTGTACGCGGCCACCAGCTCACCGGCCTCCTTGAGCTCCTCCTCCGTCCACGCGGTGAGGTCGCCGCCGATGCCGAGGAGGCCGGCCATCGCGACGTGGAAGCGGAAGCGCAGGGGAGTGCGGCGCGCGGTGGTGACGTTCGGGCTGTCGGTCACCCACGCGCCCATCACCTGCGCCGGAAACAGCTGGCTGAAACCCGCCTGGATGTCGATGCGGCTTACCGCGTCGGTGTTGTCGGAGGTCCACACCTGGTCGGTGCGGGCGAGTACGCCGAGGTCCGCGCGCCCGCCCCCGCCGGCGCAGGCCTCGATGCGCAGGCCCGGGTGGTCGGCCCGGAGCCGGTCCATGATCCGGTAGACCGCCCGGATGTGGTCGATCCACACCCGGTCCGGGTCGGCGTGGCCGGGCCAGCCCCCCTCGGTGAACGGGCGGTTCGCGTCCCACTTGAGGAAGTCGACGCCGTGGTCGGCGACGAGCCGGTCGAGCCACCCGTGTGTCCACTCGGCCACGTCCGGCCGGGCGAGGTTGAGCACAAGCTGGTGGCGCATCTCGGTGCGCTCCCGGTTGGCCATGTGCAGCACCCAGTCCGGGTGGGCGCGGTAGAGGTCGCTGTCCGGGTTGACCATCTCCGGCTCGACCCAGATGCCGAAGCGCATGCCGAGCCGCCGTACCTCCGCCACCAGCGCGGCCAGCCCGTCCGGGAAGCGGGCCGGGTTGGGCGTCCAGTCGCCGAGCCCGGCCCGCTCGCTGCCCCGGGCGCCGAACCAGCCGTCGTCCATGACGAACAGCTCGACGCCGAGGCTCGCCGCGCGGGCCGCGAGCGTGGTCTGGCCGGCCTGGTCGACGCCGAAGCCGGTCGCCTCCCACGAGTTGTAGAGAACCGGGCGTATCTCGTCCGGATGGGTGAGCACGTGCCCGCGCACGTACGCGTGCCAGGCCCGGCTCGCGGCGCCGAACCCGCCCGCCGTGTACAGCCCGGCGAAGACCGGGGTCTCCAGCACCTCGCCGGGCGCGAGCGACCACGTCAGCCCCTCGTGGCCGAAGCCGCCGGTCCAGACCGTGCGCCCGACCGGGTCGCGGTGCAGCGTGATCCGCCAGCTGCCGCTCCAGGCGAGGGCGGTGCTCCACACCTCGCCGTGCTCCTCGCCGGCGGTGCCGTCGTCGACCGCCAGCCAGGGGTTGGCGTGGTGGCTCGTCATGCCGCGGCGGCTGGTGAAGACGGTCTCGGCCACCGGCACCGTGTCGCGCCGGAGCTGAAACTCGCTGTTCCAGCCGCCGACGAGGTGGCTCACCCGGTAGTCCGCGCGGTGCGGCACGGTCCAGGCGGCCGAGTCGCACCGCCGCACCGAGACCGGGTCGCCGCCGTTCCGCAGCTCCGTCCAGCGCTCGATCACGTCGCTGCCCGCGTGTACCCGGTAGTGCAGGGTGACGTGCAGCGGATAGTGCCGGTCGCGCAGGTGGATCCGCAGGTGGCCGCCGTCGACATGGTGGCTCTCGTAGCGCCACTCGACCCCGCGCGTGCCGTCGGCGAAGCGCACCAGCAGGCTCGGCGGCCCGAAGCGGGCACCGCCCTCGGCCGCCAGCTCGTCCACCCCGGCGACCGCCTCGAAGCTGCTCGCCGCCGGCGACACGCGCTCGGCCACCTCCACCGCCTGGGCGAGCGCCAGCGCCGGCCCCCAGTGCACGTGCCGCACCCCGCCGTCGTCGGCGAGCCGCACGGCGTAGGCCGTCGTGGCGCCGCGAAGGAGCCACAGGCGGTGGTCCGGGTCGAAGAGCACGTCGTCCATCAGTTCCTCGAGGTAGCGGCCGGGGTTGAGGTGCCGCCGAATGTAGGCACCACGAGGAGCCAAAATCAATACTTGACGAAGGAAATTATTTGCCTCAAGATCTCGCCCATGTTTCCGGAGAGCCAGCCGCCCGCGACCACGGCGCTGTTCACGGCGGTGCTGACCGAGGGGCCGCTGAGCCGGGTCACCCTCGCGCGCCGGCTCGGGCTCTCCTCGTCCGCGGTCACCAAGGCCGCCCGACCGCTCATCGACATGGGCTACCTGCACGAGATGGCCGCCACCGAGCGCACCGGGCCCGGCGCCGGCCGCCCGGCCAGCCCGCTCGCGATCCGGCCCGACCGCGAGTTCTTCGCCGGCATCAAGATCACCGCCGACGAGCTGATCGGTGTCGTCTGCGACCTCGGCGCCCAGGTGCGGGCCAGCGCCCACCGCCCGCTGGCCGGCCCGGGCGTCGACGCCGTGCTCGCCGACGTCCGGCAGCTCGTCGACGACCTCGCCGGCGGCGAGTACCGGGCCCGCACCCGCCGCCTCGGGCTCGCCATCGCCGGCGACGTCGACCGCACCACCGGGCTGGTCCGCTACTCACCGTTCCTGCACTGGCGCGACGTACCCCTCGGCAAGCTCGCCGCCGAGGCCACCGGGCTCACCGTCACGGTGGAAAACGACGTCAAGGCGCTGACCGCGGCCGAGCACTGGTTCGGCGAGGGGGTGGGCGCGGAGTCGTTCGCCCTCGTCACCGTCGGCACCGGCATCGGCTGCGGCCTGGTCGTCAACGGCCGGCTCGTCTCCGGCTCGCACGGCGTCGCCGGCGAGATCGGGCATATCCCGGTCGACACCGACGGCCCCGACTGCCACTGCGGCGGCCGCGGCTGCGTCGAGGCCATCGCCGGCACCGGCGCGATCGTGACCCGGGCCCGGGAGAGCGCGGGCCGCGACGACCTCACCATCGACGATGCCGTGGCCCTCGCCCGCGGCGGGCACGAGCCCGTGCGGGCGGTGTTCGCCCGCGCCGGCAACGCGATCGGCTGCGGCATCGCGGCCGTGGCCAACCTCGTCGGCCCCGCCCGCATCGTCGTCTCCGGCGAGGGGCTGGCCGCCTACGACCTGTTCGACACGCCCATCCGGGCGAGCTTCGAGCGCCAGGCCTTCGGCGCCGCCGCCGACTGCTCCCTCACGATCCGCCGCCTGCCCTTCGAGGAGTGGGCCCGCGGTGCCGCCGCGGTCAGCATCCAGGCGCTCGTCGTTTCCTGACCCTGCCGGCGCACGGCTCCCGCCTCTTCGAGGTCACGCTCAGGGACGCCGCGCCCAAGCTGGCCACCTCCGAGCGCTCGGCGGTTGGGCTTGGTGCGCGGAGGTGGCAGCGGGGGCCGGGGTTTCGGCGAGCCCTGGCGAGCCGCCGGCCGCCGCGGTCTCCGGCGGGAGCGGCGGTCAGCGGCTGACACGGACCCGGGAAATGTCGTCTCGGAAACGCCCGCGGCGCGCCGAGGCGCGGGTAGCACTTGGCGACCGGGGTGTAACGGCGGCGGTATACGCGGGTAACGTGCGGTCGCGATCGTCACGAGGTGGGCGCGGCCGTCGACACCCATTGCCCGTACTGCTCGCTGCAGTGCGGCATACGCATGCGCGCCGAGCCGCCGCGGCCGCCGGTCGTGGAGCCGACCGAGTTTCCGACCAACCGGGGCGGCCTGTGCGCCAAGGGCTGGAGCGCCGCGGAGCTGCTCGACCACCCCGACCGGCTGACCACGCCGCTGGTCCGCGACGACCGCTCCGCCCCGTTCCGGGTCGCGACCTGGGACGAGGCGCTCGACCGCGTCGTCGCGGCAATCCGGCGGGCTCAGCGGGCACACGGGCCGGCCGCGGTCGGCTGCTTCGGCGGCGGCGGGCTGACCAACGAGAAGGCGTACCAGCTGGGCAAGTTCGCCCGGGTTGCGCTGCGGACGCCGCACATCGACTACAACGGCCGGTTCTGCATGTCGTCGGCGGCGACGGCGGCCAACCGCGCGTTCGGCATCGACCGGGGGCTGCCGTTTCCGCTCGCGGACATCGCCGAGGCCCAGGTGGTCCTGCTGGTGGGCAGCAACCCGGCCGACACGATGCCACCGGCGATGCAGTACTTCGACGCCGGGCGCGCGGCCGGCGCGGCGCACATCGTGGTCGACCCGCGCCGCTCGGCCACCGCCCGGGGCGGCACGCTGCACCTGCAGCCGACGCCCGGCACCGACCTGGCGCTGGCCAACGGCCTGCTGCACATCGCGATCCGCGAAGGCTACGTGGACAAGGCCTATGTGGACAGCCGCACCACCGGCTTCGACGCCGTCCGCGCGGCGGTGGCCGCGTGGTGGCCGGACCGGGTGGAGCGGGTCACCGGCGTCGGCGAGGCGCTGCTGCGCCGCACGGTCCAGCTCCTGGGCACGGCGCCGTCCGCCATGATCCTGACCGCGCGCGGCGCCGAGCAGCACAGCAACGGCACCGACACCGCACAGGCGTACATCAACCTGGCGCTCGCGCTCGGTCTGCCCGGCCGCCCGTTCTCCGGGTACGGGACGGTCACCGGCCAGGGCAACGGGCAGGGCGGCCGCGAGCACGGCCAGAAGGCCGACCAGCTGCCCGGCTACCGGCGGATCGACGACCCGGCCGCCCGCGCGCACGTGGCCGCGGTCTGGGGTGTGGATCCGGCGGACCTGCCCGGCCCGGGCGTCTCCGCGGTGGAGATGCTCGACCGCCTCGGCACCCCGGGTGGGGTGCGGGCCCTGCTGGTCCTCGCCTCCAACGTCGTCGTCTCCGCACCCGACCGCGACCGGGTCCGTGAGCGACTGTCCGCTTTGGACTTCCTGGCCGTCTCCGACATGTTCCTCTCCGACACCGCGGCGCTGGCCGACGTCGTGCTGCCCACCGCGCAGTGGGCCGAGGAGGACGGCACGATGACCAACCTGGAAGGGCGGGTGATCCGGCGCAGGCGGGTGCTGGCACCGCCGGACGGCGTCCTCGACGACCTGGCGCTGCTGGCCGCGCTCGCCGGGCGCCTGGGATCGCCGGGCCACTTCTCGGCCGACCCGCGCACGGTCTTCGAGGAGCTGCGCCGGGCCAGCGCCGGCGGGATCGCCGACTACGCGGGCATCTCCTACGAGCGGATCGAGGTCGAGCAGGGCGTCTTCTGGCCCTGCCCGGCGCCCGACCACCCGGGCACGCCTCGGCTCTTCGCCGACCGGTTCGCCACGGTCGACGGGCGGGCGCGGTTCTTCGCCGTGGACCACCGCGACCCGGCCGAGCCGCCCGACCGGGAGTACCCGTACGTGCTCACCACCGGCCGCATCATGCAGCAGTACCAGAGCGGCAACCAGACCCGCCGCTCCCGCTCGCTGCGGCTCACCGCGGACGACCCGAAGGTCGAGATCCACCCCGACCTCGCCCGCCGGCTCGGCATCGGCGCGTCGGACCTCGTCGAGCTGCGCACCCGGCGCGGCACGGCCGTCTTCCGCGCCTACCTGACCGACACGATCCGGCCCGACACCGTCTTCGCGCCGTTTCACTGGGGCGGCCGGGCGAGCGCGAACGCGCTGACCGACCCGACGCTCGACCGCCACTCGAAGATGCCCGCGTTCAAGGCCTGCGCGGTCTCGGTACGCCGGGTCGGCGGCCCGGACGAGAAGGCGCCGGCCGCACCACCCCCCACGCTCCCATCCAGAAGGGACGGTTGACGTGCAGTCCACCTCAAGGTTTCTCCAGGGCGTCTTCCCCTTCCAGGGCAAGGGGATCGAGTCACCCTTCCCGATCGACGCCGCGCTCTCCTACACCGTCCCGGACGGCGTGGTCGCCCAGCCGGTCTACTTCCGGGGCGGCAACACGACCGGCGAGCTTGTCTACGTGGTGCTGATGCGTGACGGCACGCCGATGCGCTACTTCCCGATCGGTGCCAAGGGCGACGTGCACGTCGCGCTGCGGGTGGTCGAGGACCTCGACAGCGGTACGCTCGTCGAGCTGCACCTGGCCGCGCCGGAGGGCGTCGGCGGCGCGGTGGTCGTCGACCTCGGGCTCGTGGAGGTCTGAGTGGAGCGGCTGGTGGTCATCGGTAACGGCATGGCCGGCGCCCGCACGGTCGAGGAGATCCTGGAGCGGGGCGGCCGGGACCTCTTCGCCATCACGATGTTCGGCGAGGAGCCGTACGGCAACTACAACCGCATCCTGCTGTCCAACGTGCTGTCCGGTGTGGAGGACGAGGCCGGCATCTTCCTCAACAGCCTGCCCTGGTACGAGGAGAACGGCATCGCGCTGCGGGCCGGCGTGCGCGTGGAGCGGATCGACCGGTTCGCGCGGGTCGTGCGGGCCGCCGACGGCTCGGTGACGCAGTACGACAAGCTCGTCATCGCCACCGGCAGCCGACCCTACGTGCCGCCCGTCGACGGGATGCACCACCCGCGGCGCGGCTACCACCAGGGCGTGTTCACGTTCCGCACGATCGACGACACCCGGGCGATGATCCGCTACGCCCGCGACCACGAGCGGGCGGTGGTGATCGGCGGCGGCCTGCTGGGCCTGGAGGCGGCGCGGGGCCTGCAGCAGTACGGCGTCCAGGTCACGCTCCTGCACTCGGCGGCCACGCTGATGAACGCCCAGCTCGACGCGCAGGCCGGCGGGATCCTGCGGCGCAGCGTCGAGGGCCTCGGCATCGCGGTCGAGGTCGAGGCGCGCACGACCGCCGTGGTGGGCAAGGAACGCGTGGAGGGGGTACGGCTCGCCGACGGGCGCACCATCCCCTGCGACATGGTGGTGGTGGCCGCGGGCATCCGCCCCAACGTGGAGGTGGCCGCGCTGAGCGGGCTCCCGGTGGAGCGGGCGATCCTCGTCGACGACCACATGCGGGTGCTCGACGAGCCGGACATCTACGCGGTGGGGGAGTGCGTGCAGCACCGCGGCCAGACGTACGGCCTCGTGGCGCCGCTGTGGGAGCAGGCCAAGGTGCTCGCCGACCAGATCACCGGGCGCGACCGCTCCGCCGCGTACCACGGCTCGCGCACCGCCACGAAGCTGAAGGTGGCCGGCGTCGACGTCGCCGCGATGGGCATCACGACACCGGAGCGGGAGGACGACGAGTTCGTGGTCTTCGCCGAGCCGAGGCGCGGCGTCTACAAGAGCGTCATCATCCGCGACGACCGGCTCGTCGGCGCGACGCTGCTCGGCGACGTCGGCAAGGTGGGCTTCCTCATGCAGGCGTTCGACCGGGGGCTGCCGCTGCCCGAGGAGCGGGTGCGGCTGCTCTTCGACCTCGGCGGACCGCCGGCCGAGGAGTCGGCCGCCGAGCTCGACGACGGCGCGCAGGTGTGCAACTGCAACGGCGTCAGCAAGGGCACGCTCGTCGACACCGTCCACAGTGGTGTGAAGACCGTGGGCGGCGTGATGGACGCCACCCGCGCCGGCAAGGGCTGCGGGTCGTGCAAGTCGCTCGTCGCGCAGATCGTGGAGTGGGCCGCCGGCGGCGCCGTCGAGGAGGACCCGTCCGCCAACTGGTACGTCCCGGGCGTACCGCTGGACAAGCCGGCGCTGATGGCGGCGATCCGCGCGGGGGGCCTCAAGAGCGTGTCCGCGGTCTTCGACGCGCTGGCCGGCGGCCGCGAAGACGCCAAGAGCAAGATGGGGCTCGTCTCGCTGCTGCGGATGATGTGGGGCGAGGAGTACCAGGACGAGCGCGGCGCCCGCTTCATCAACGACCGCGTACACGCGAACATCCAGCGCGACGGCACGTTCTCGGTGGTGCCGCAGATGAAGGGCGGTGTCACCACACCCGACCAGCTGCGCCGGATCGCCGACGTGGCCGACAAGTACCAGGTGCCGATGGTCAAGCTCACCGGCGGGCAGCGCATCGACCTGCTCGGCATCCGCAAGGAGGACCTGCCGAAGGTGTGGGCCGACCTCGACATGCCCTCCGGGTACGCGTACGGCAAGAGCATGCGCACGGTGAAGACCTGCGTCGGCAGCGAGTTCTGCCGCTTCGGCGTCGGCGACTCCACCGCGCTCGGCATCGCGATCGAGTCCCGCTTCCAGGGGCTGGAGAGCCCGGCCAAGATGAAGCTCGCGGTGACCGGCTGCCCGCGCAACTGCGCCGAGGCGTACGTGAAGGACCTCGGCGTCGTGGCCGTCGACGGTGGACGGTGGGAGATCTACGTCGGCGGCGCGGCCGGCGCGCACGTGCGCAAGGGCGACCTGCTGGCCACGGTGGACAGTCCCGACGAGGTGGTCGTGCTCACCGGCCGCTTCCTCCAGTACTACCGGGAGAACGCCAACTGGCTGGAACGCACGTACTCGTTCGTCCCCCGGGTGGGGATCGAGCGGCTCCGCGCGCTGATCGTCGACGACAGCGAGGGGCTGGCCGCCGGCCTTGACGAGCGGATGGCCGCGGCGGTGGCCGCCTACCGCGACCCGTGGAAGGAGGGGGCCGAGCCGGCCACGCCGGGGCAGTTCCGCACCGCCCTCCCGCTGCTGCCGCTGCCCCGCGTACCGGTACGGGAGGGGGAGCAGGTATGACCGCGCACCTCGTCGAGTACCGCGTCGGGTCGGCCGCGGAGCTGCCGGTGGGCGAGGGCCGCGCGTACGCGGTCGGCGGCGACATGGTGGCGGTCTTCCGGCTGCGCGACGGCTCGCTGCGGGCCGTCTCGGCCATCTGCCCGCACGCCGGCGGCCCGATCGCGGACGGCCTCGCCGACGCCGAGGTGGTCATCTGCCCGCTGCACCAGCACGTCTTCGACCTGGCGACCGGCTGCTCGAAGACCGGCCAGCCGCCCCTCACGGTCTACCCCGTGCGCGTCGACGACGCGGGCGAGCTGGTGGTGGGCCTCCCCGCCTAAGGCGCCGGGAAGTAGCGGTAGATCACCTCGGCCACCGCGACCGGCTTCTCGCCGCCGTCGCGCTCGACGGTCATGGCGACGGTGAGGTCGACCGCGCCGCCGGCCGCCTCGCGGGCCGACTCGACCTGGGCCCGCAGGCGGATCTTCGAGCCGACCGGGAGCGGGGCCGGAAACCGGAGCTTGTTGAGCCCGTAGTTGACGCCCATGCCGATACCGTCGATCCGCAGCAGCTCCGTCCACATCGGAACGAGCAGCGAGACGGTGAGGTACCCGTGCGCGACCGTCCCGCCGAACGGGCCGGTGCGGGCGCGCTCCACGTCGACGTGGATCCACTGGTGGTCGCCGGTGGCGTCGGCGAAGCGGTCGACCCGGTCCTGGGTGATCTCCCACCAGTCGCCGGGGCCGAGCGTGGTGCCGGCGAGCTGCTTCAGCTCGTCGATGCCGTTGACGGTGCGCATCCGGTGTGCCTCCTGAGGGTCATTGGTGGTCGCGCAGCTGTTGCTTGAGGACCTTGCCGGACGCCGTCCGGGGCAGGCTCTCGGCGAACACCACGGTCTTCGGGATCTTGTAGCGTGCGATCTTGCCATCGAGGAACGCGAGCAGCTCGGCCGGGTCGAGTCCGGCGCCGTCGCGGAGCACGACGACGGCCCGGCCCACCTCGCCCCACCGCTCGTCCGGCACGCCGACCACGGCGCACTCGGCGACGGCCGGGTGCTGGTAGATCACGTCTTCGACCTCGGCCGGGTAGATGTTCTCCCCGCCGGAGATGATCAGATCCTTGATCCGGTCGCGGATGTAGAGGTATCCCTCGTCGTCGGCTATCGCGATGTCGCCGGTGCGCAGCCACCCGTCGGGGGTCAGCGCGGCCGCGGTCTCCTCGGGCAGCCCCCAGTAGCCAGCCATCACGTTGGGGCCTTGGATCAGCACCTCGCCGGGCTCGTGCGGCGGCACCGGCGCGCCGTCCGCGCCGGCCAGGCGGACGTCGGTGAAGAACGCCGCGGTGCCGGCCGAACCGGCCTTGGCGGGACTGTCTCCGGCCCGCAGGAACGTCGCCCCCGGCGCGGCCTCGGTCAGGCCGTATCCCTGTAGGAACGTCACCCCGCGCTGCCGGTAGGTCGCGATGAGCGGCTCGGGCACCGGCGCGCCGCCGCAAATGGCCGAGCGGACCGACGACAGGTCGGCCTCCGCCCAGCGCGGCGACCGCGCGACGGCAAGGAACATCGCCGGCACCCCGAACAGGAACGTCACCCGGTGCCGCTCGATCAGCTCCAGCGTGCGCGCCGGGTCGAAGGCGGACTCGAGGATCGCGGTGCCGCCCTTGCAGAACGTGGGCAGCACGGTCTGGCCGAGCGCGGCGACGTGGAACATCGGCGCGCTGACCAGCGTCACCTCGGTGCTGGCCAGGTCGACGTCGACGAGCAGGTTGACGGTGTTCCAGGTGATGTTGGCGTGGGTGAGCATGACCCCCTTGGGCCGGCCGGTGGTGCCCGAGGTGTACATGAGCATGCCGGTCTCGGACGGGTCGACCGGCACGTCGATCGGCTCGGGCTCCACCGTGGACAGTGCGGCCTCGTAGTCGTCGCCGAGGCGGAGCGCGAACCGCGGGGGAGTGAGCCGCTCGACCACCGCGCTCAGCCGGGGCGACCACACCAGGGCCGCGGCGCCGCTGTCGCGCAGGATGTAGGCCAGCTCGGGCGCGGCGAGGCGGGTGTTGAGCGGGACGAACACGGCGCCGAGCAGCCCGGTGGCGAAGAGCGCCTCCAGGAACGTCGGGTGGTTGGGGCCGAGGTAGGCGACCCGGTCGCCACGGCCGACCCCGCGCGCGGCGAGGACGTGGGCCAGCCTCGTCGCCCGCGCGGCGACCTCGCGGTACGTGTACTCCCGCCCGTCGTGGACGACCGCCACCCGGTCCGGGGACATCCGGGCGCGGCGGGCCGCCCACGAGCCGATCCCCTGGTTAAGCATCCTTGTCTCCCAGGCCGAGGAGGCGTACCGCGTTCTCCTTGAGTATCTTGGGCCGCACCTCGGTGCGGATGTCCAGTGTCTCGAAGTCGGCGAGCCAGCGGTCCGGCGTGATGAGCGGAAAGTCCGAGCCGAAGAGCACCTTGTCGGACAGCAGCGTGTTGGCGTAGCGCACGAGCTGCGGCGGGAAGTACTTCGGCGACCAGCCCGACAGGTCGATGTGCACGAGCGGCTTGTGGGTGGCGACGGCGAGGGCCTCGTCCTGCCAGGGAAACGACGGGTGCGCGATGACGATCCTCAGGTCGGGAAAGTCGGCGGCCACGTCGTCGAGCGCGAGCGGGTTGGTGTACTTGAGCCGGACGCCGCCCCCGCCGCGCACGCCCGCCCCGATCCCGGTCTGCCCGCTGTGAAAGAGGGCGACGGCTCCGGCGGCCTCGATCGCCTCGTACAGCGGGTAGAACGTCCGGTCGTCGGGGTGGAACGCCTGCAGCCCGGGGTGGAACTTGAAGCCCCGCACCCCGTAGTCCTCCACGAGCGCCCGCACCCGCCGCACGGCGGCCCGGCCGCGCCACGGGTCGACGCTGGCGAAGGGGATCAGCACGTCGGCGTTGGCCGCGCAGGCCTCGGCCACCTCCTCGCTCGGGATCGGCGGGTGCCCGGTGGCCGTCTCCGCGTCGACGGTGAAGACCACGGCGGCCATCCGGCGCTCGCGGTAGTACGCCGCGATGTCCGCGATCGTCGGCGTGCGGTCGTGGCCGGAGCGGAAGTAGCGCGCCGACGCGGCCATCAGCTCGGCCGGCAGCGACTGGTGGCCGTCCCGGCCGATCTCGGCGTGGACGTGCATGTCGATCGCGACCAGCGCGTCGAGGTCCATCACTCCGGCACCCGCGGGGCGGGGATGCCGACCGGGCGCACGTCGCGGCCGAGGGTGTGCGGCCAGACGCCGGCGATGGCGTCGGCGTCCCACCCGCCCTCGCGGATCGCGGTGGCCACCTCCTCCGCGTGGGACCACAGCGTGAGGCGGTCGCCGCCGATGCCGATCGCCTGGCCGGTGACGTCGCCGGCCTCGGCGGAGGCGAGGAACACGACGAGACCCGCGGCGTCCCGTGGCTCGCCGAACCCCTCCCCGGTACGCAGCCAGCCGGGCAGCGGCGTGCCGTCCTCCTGCCACGCCTCGACGTGCGGCGCGAAGGCCGGGATCGTGGCGGTCATCGCCGTGGCGGCCACCGGGATCACCGCGTTGACGGTGATGCCGGCGCGGGCGCACTCCAGCGCCCAGGTGCGCACCATCCCCACGATGCCGGCCTTGGCGCCGGAGTAGTTGGTCTGGCCGAAGTTGCCGCGCTGGCCGGCTGGGGAGCCCACGGCGATGACCCGGCCGCCGCCGCCCTGCTCGCGCATCTGGCGTACGGCCGCCCGGACGCAGGTGAACGTGCCGCGCAGGTGGACGCCGACGACCTCGTCGAAGTCCTCGTCGGACATCTTCCACAGCACCCGGTCGCGCAGGATGCCGGCGTTGGTCACGAGCACGTCGAGGTGCCCGAACGCGTCGACGGCGCGTTCGACAAGGCGTTCGGCCGTCTCCGTGGGGCCTACCGCGCCCGGCTCGGCGACCGCGGTGCCACCCTCGGCGACGATCTGCTTCGCCGCCGCCGTGGCGGCCGCGGGGTCGGCGTCGTTGACCACCACCGCCGCGCCGGCCGCGGCGAGCGCGCTCGCGTACGCCAACCCGAGTCCCCGGCCACTACCGGTGACGACGGCCACCCGGCCGGTCATGTCCACCATGGACGCTCCTTTCAACGACGAATCGACGTCAGGCGGGCCCGCACGGAGGGCACGATCCCGCGCGGGAGGAAGAGCGCCACCAACACGAGCACCACCGCGTACACCGCGTAGGAGAGCACGCTCGGCGCGTAGCTGGGCATGCCCGGCTGGGTGCCGATGGTGGTGAGCAGCTGCACCAGCAGGATGATCGCGGTGGCGCCGGCGACCGCGCCCCAGACCGTGCCGAGCCCGCCGACGACGGCCATCACCACGTACTCGATGGACAGCAGGATCGGGAACGAGCCGGGCGCCAGGTATCCGAGGTAGAACGCGTAGACCCCGCCGGCCAGCCCGGCGAAGGCGGCGGAGAGCGCGAAGACCGCGAGGCGGTAGCGGCCCACCGGTACGCCGCTCGCGGCGGCGGCGACCTCGCTGGTGGCCAGCGCCCGCAGGCCGCGGCCGGGCCGGGAGGCCATCACGTTCGCGGTGACCAGCACGGTCAGGCCGAGCACCGCCCAGGCCAGGTACGCGTAGCCGAGGTCGCCGGCCAGCTCGTACCCGCCGATGGACAGCCGCGGGATGCCCTGCAGGCCGATCGCGCCGCCGGCCCACTCGCCGCGGGCCAGCAGCGAGAGCAGGATCAGCTGCATCGCCAGCGTCGCGAACGCGAGGTGGTGCCCGCGCAGCCGCAGCAGCGACACGCCGACGGCGGTGGCGAGCAGCGCGGCCACGACCGGGGCGGCCACGAGGCCGGCGAGGGTCGGCACGCCGTGCACGGACAGCAGGCCGGCCGTGTACGCCCCGATCGCGTAGAACGACGCCTGGCCGAGCGAGACCTGCCCGGCGTACCCCATCAGGAGCGAGAGCCCGACGGTGACGGTCGCGGCGAGGCCGAGCAGCGTGAAGACCGCGAGATGGCTGCTGGACAGCAGCGGCGGCAGGGCCAGGACCACCGCGGCCGCGGCGGCGACGAGGATATGGCGTCTCATTCCGGCATCGCCTCCGCGGGTGTCCGGGCCGCCTGGGCCACCATGACCGCGAGCATCAGGCCCAGCGCCAGCTCCAGCTGGTACGCGCCGCCGCCGTAGCCGGCGATGACCGTCTGCGCGACGCCGAGCAGCAGCCCGCCGGCCAGCGTCACCGACGGGCGGGTCAGTCCACCGAGGACGGCGGCGGCGAAGCCGTTGACGATGAGCGTGACGTCGCTGTCGAACGTGACCTGCTGCACCGGCGTGACGAGCACGCCCGCGAGCCCGCCGAGCGCGCCGCCGAGGCCGAACGACAGCAGCCCCATCCGTGTCACGTCGATCCCGACGACCCTGGCGGCGTACCGGTTGGACGCGCACGCGGACAGCGCCTTGCCCAGGTCGGTGCGGGCGAAGAAGACCGCCAGCAGCGCGAAGACCGGCAGCGTCACACCGATGACGAGCAGGTACTGTGCCGGCACGCGGGCACCGGCGACGGACACCGACCCACCCAGCCCGGGAAACGACCTCGGCTGGTCCCCCCAGACCAGCACCTCCACGGCGTACGCGAAGACGCCCAGCCCCAGCGTCACGATGAGCGAGGCGCGCGGGCTGGTGCCCGGCTTGCCGATGGCCACGATCCCCACCAGGACGCCGGTGACGGCCGCCGCGGCGACCGCGACCGGCTCCGCCACGCCGTGCGGCAGCCCGCTGGCGAGCAGCGTCGAGGTGAGCATGGCGGCGATGACCGCGAAGGCGCCCTGTGCGAAGTTGACCACCCGGGTGACCCGGTAGATGACCACCAGGCCGCTGCCGACGAGCGCGAAGCCCGCGCCGATGCCGGCACCGGTCAGCAGGTACTCCAGTAACTGGCTCACCGTGCCTCCTGGTTCGCTCGCTCGTGCGGCGCTGAAGGCGACGTCTTCCTCCGCCACCCCGAAACCCCGACTACGTCGGCGGGCCAGCTCCGTCCAGACGCCGCCGCGCCCACTCCCTCGCTCCCCC
>Ga0081539_10001091_pt1 | contig 49336 bp, 49 predicted proteins | sample TabmetS4T2R2_FD_71023 | JGI IMG/M metagenome (GOLD analysis project Ga0081539, IMG submission 71023) | Tabebuia heterophylla rhizosphere microbial communities from the University of Puerto Rico - S4T2R2 | ecosystem: Host-associated > Plants > Roots > Rhizosphere ... | reverse complement strand
TCTAATGTCGTGATTTCGAAGTTCGCTTGATTTTGATATCTGGCTCGGAGCGAACTTCGAAATCAAAACGACACTAGGAATCAAGAAGTTGCTAGTGTCCCCACGATTCCGAAATTCGCTCTGCGCGCGATATTGAACTCGTGCGAATTTCGGAATCGGGACACTAGCGCCTCAACTGACAGCTATGTTTTCACGCAGCAGCCGCTCGGCAGCCGCACGCGCTTCGTCGGTGATGGTAGCGCCGGCCAGCATGCGGGCGATCTCCTCCTGCCTGGCGCGGCGGTCCATCTCGGCCACCGCCGTGGAGACACGGTCGGCGCCGCCCGACTTCGAGATCAGGTAGTGGGTTTGCGCGCGCGCCGCGACCTGCGGCGCATGGGTGACGGAGAGCACCTGGACGCGCTCGGCGAGCCGCGCGAGACGCTGTCCGATCGCGTCCGCCACCGAACCGCCGACGCCGGCATCGATCTCGTCGAAAACCAGCGTCGGCGCTGAACCACGGTCGGCAAGCGCCACCTTGAGCGCCAAAAGAAATCGCGACAGCTCGCCCCCGGACGCGATCTTCATCAGCGGGCCTGGCCGTGTGCCGGGATTGGTCCGTACCCAGAACTCGATATGGTCGATGCCTTCCGGCATGCGGTTCTGAGCCTCGCTGGCGAGATCGACGATGAACTCGGCACGCTCGAGCTTCAGCGCCGGCAGCTCGGCCGAGACGGCACGCGTCAGCGCGACCGTGGCAGAGACCCTCGCCTCCGAGAGCCGTGCCGCCTCGCGGTCATACTCGTCGCGAGCTGCCGCGGAGTGTGCCTCGAGCGCGTGCAGCTTCTCCTCGCCGGCATCGAGGTCGGCAAGGTCGGCAAGCATGGAATCGCGCAGCTCCGCCAGATCGTCGACCGGCACGCCGAACTTCCGCGACGCAGCGCGCAGCGCGAACAGGCGTTCTTCCGCGCGCTCAAGCGCCTGGGGATCGAACTCAATGGCTCGCATAGCCTCGTCCACTGCCGACTGCGCGGCATCGAGCGAGATCAACCCGCCATCAATGCCCTTGATGATCTCGTCGAGCAGGCCAGGCGCCTCCGCCGCCTTTCGTTGCAGGCGCCGCAAGAGGCTGGCGAGTTGTGGTACCGGCGAAGTCGGCCCCGACAGCACTTCCTGCGCGTCAGCGACGTCGGAAGCAATCTTCTCCGCCCGCATCATCGCCGCACGCTTTCCCGACAGTTCGCTCTCCTCGCCGGGCTGCGGATCCAGCCGCGAAAGCTCGGTGGCGGAAGCCCGCAGATACTCCGCCTCGCGCGCCGAGGCTTCGGCCTTGGCTCGATGGCGAGCAAGCTCCTGCTCGGCGCCGCGCCAGCGCTTCCAGATTTCGGACACGCTGTTGGCAAGTCCGACATGCCCGCCGAACGCATCCAGGAGTTCCCTGTGCATTGCCGGTTCGATAAGGGCACGGTCGTCGTGCTGACCGTGGATCTCCACCAGCGCGTGGCCGATGTCGCGCATCAGTGAAACGCTCGCCGGCTGGTCGTTGACGAAAACGCGCGTGCGCCCATCCGCCGTCTGGACGCGCTTCAGGATGACGTCGCCGTCATCCTCTATGGCATTGTCGGCAAGAATTATTCGCGCCGGATGGTTGCGCGGCACATCGAAAGCCGCGATCACCTGCCCCTGCGCAGCGCCGTGGCGGACGAGCGAGGCGTCGCCGCGCGCGCCAAGAGCAAGCGAAAGCGCATCGAGCAGGATCGACTTGCCGGCACCGGTTTCGCCGGTTAGCACCGAAAGCCCGGAGCCGAAATCGATCTCCAGCCTTTCGATCAGGACGATATCGCGAATCGAGAGATGCGACAGCATGCCCCGGAACTTAAGAAGTTCCGAGGGCCTTGCCAGCCTTCGAGAGCCACGACCCCGAATTCTCCGAGGGCGAGAGGCCGCCGCTCTGAAGGAGGGAGTAAGAGTCCTTGTACCACTGGCTATCGGGATAGTTGTTGCCGAGTACTGCGGCTGCGGTCTGCGCCTCGCTGGCGAGCCCCATTGCCAGATAGGCTTCCGTGAGGCGCGCCAGCGCCTCCTCAACCTGACGTGTGTTCGAATAGTTCTCCACGACGTTACGGAAGCGTTTGATGGCGGCGAGGTACTCGCGCCGCTCGAGATAGTAGCGGCCGATCTGCATCTCCTTGCCGGCGAGCTGGTCGCGGGCGAAACGCAGCTTGGCCTGGGCATCCTCGACATATTCGGAATCAGGCCACCGCTGCACGACCTCGTCCATGGCTTCGATGGTGCGGCGTGCCTCCTTCTGGTCTTGCGTCACGTCGCGAATCTGTCGGTAGTAGCAGAGGCCGATGATGTACTGAGCGTAAGCGGCATCCGGATTTGTCGGATAGAGCGCCACGTAGCGCTTGGCCGCGTTGATCGCCTCCGTGTAGTTGCCCTGCTTGTATTGCACGAACGCATTCATCACGATCGATTTGCGCGCCTGCTGCGAATAGGGATGCTGGCGGTCGACCGCTTCAAATTTCTTGCCGGCCTCGCGCATGTCGCCATGGTCGAGATTGGCCAAGGCCTGATTGTACAGAACGTCGGCAGGTTCGGTCTGTTCGACATAGGTGGCCAGGTCGATATCGTCGTCTGACGAGCATGCCGACAATAGAGACATTACGCAGAACGCCGTGAGTGCCGCACGAACAATCCGTCCCGATATCGTAGCCTGACTCATTCGAAAACCGCCCTCTCGGCGCGTTGTTCTTGTTTTTCGACGGCCGTGATATCTCACAACCGCCCTCTCGCGGCAACGCCATGCGCCGCCAATGCCGCCAATTTGTGGCGTCAAGCCGGCCACTTGTGCCGATTTGCTAAATTCTGACGACTGTGTGCTGTGTGCAACAGGCCTAAAGCACCCAAGGAGCATAGACCGGCGCATTGACGGCGATAAGTTCGGCCGAGCGGCCGCGCTCGCGACGGGTCGCCTCGACGATCTCGAAGGCGTTCCGGTTGGAAAGCAGGTGGCGTAGCGCCGCTGCATTGAGCTTGTGACCGCCACGATAGGAGCGGAAGCAGCCGATGAAACGCGCGCCGGCAAGTGCCAGATCGCCCATAGCGTCGAGTGTCTTGTGCCGCGCGAACTCGTCCGGGAAGCGCAGACCTTCCATATTGATGATATCGCCGTCCTCACCGACGACGATGGAATTCTCAAGCGAAGAGCCCAGCGCGTAACCTGCCGCCCACAGCCGCTCGACATCGCGCATGAAGCCAAAAGTGCGCGCCCGTGCAATGTCCCGGCAGAAGACCGCTGCGTCGATGTCGGACTTGAAGGACTGCCGGCCAATCGCCGGGTTGTTGAAATCAATCTCGACCTCGAAGCGCGTGCCGTCATAGGGACGGAACTCAGCCCAGGAAGCGCCATTCTCGATCCGCACCGGCTCTATGACGCGGATATAACGACGCCGCGCGGAAAGCCGGTCGACGCCAGCCTGCTCGAACGCATCCACGAAGGCGGCTGCACTGCCGTCGAGGATCGGTACTTCCGGCCCTTCGATCTCTATGGCGAGATTGTCGATGCCCAAGCCGAAAAGCGCGGCCATCATGTGCTCGACCGTGCCGACGTGACGTGCGGACGGATCGCCGAGCACGGTGCAGAGGTCCGTCGCACCAATCTCGGAAACCAGTGCACGAATCTCGCTGCCATCGGAAAAATGAAAAACGATCCCCGTATCGGCGTCGGCCGGGTTGCAGTGGACGGTGACCGGCTGGCCGCTGTGAACGCCGATGCCAGACAGTGTCACACGCGACTTGAGAGTGGTCTGACGATCGTGCAACTCAATCCCCTAATAGGCCCGTCCACACTGGTCCGCTTCACGGTTCGCGGCTCTCTCTGTGGGATGACGGAGGCACATCCCCATGCCTCAGTCATTTCACCCCGCCGGAATGTGTCAGAAGATAGACAAGTGGCCGGGCGTCTCCAAATCAAGCTTTCTTACCCGATGTTACGGCCCAGGGCCGGGAACCTCCGCGATAACCTCCCGTAATTACTTGTCTTTAACGGTGAACGGGCAGGCGTTTCGGCGGCTGCCCGTTCTGGCTTTCGGCAACGATGCGCGGCGCTCAGTTGGCTTGTCGCCGCAAGAATGCCGGAATCTCCAACTGGTCCTCTTCCTGGATCGCGCGCGGCTGCTGGGGCACCGGCCGGCCGAGCTCGTCGAGCTGCCCGCGGCGCGGCGCGTAGAGTTGCGGGTCCTGCGGCGCCAGTCGGCGGGCCTCCGGTGCAGGCTGGCGCAGCTTCGGCTCACGCGGCTGCGCGGCCTGCGGCTTGGCCGGTTCTTCTTCGCGACGCGACAGACCGGTGGTGAGTCGCTTCAGAAGGCCCATCGGTCCACGGTCTTCCTGCTCCGGAACCCGGCCAGCCTGGGCTTCAACCTCGGCCTTCACGACCGGCGGAAAGTCTTCGACACGCGGCATGCGGGGCTGGGGCTGTGGCGCAACGACGGCCCGCGTCTCCGGAAATTCGGGCGCGACGGGTGCGGCGGCGGCAACAGGCTGCAGAGCCTGAGGCGGCGCCTGGAACAGCCTGCTCTGCGGGCGAAACTCTTCCGCCGCCCCTGACGGCCGCGCCGCGGCAAGGTCGGCCGCATTGGCTTCGGCAATCCGGATCGCCTCGGCCACCGGATCGGTGGTGCGCATTTCGACGCGGGAGGTCTCCTGCGGCGCCGCCTGGCCGACGGCGGGCTTCGCATCCGGGCGGGTAGGCTGCCGCAGCGGCTGCCTGAATGAAATCGGCGCTGCGGAGATCTCGGCAGCCGACTTGTCGATGCCAGTCGCCACGACCGAGACGCGGATCACGCCTTCGAGATCCTCGTCGAAGGTTGCGCCCAGGATGATATTGGCGTCCTGGTCGACCTCCTCGCGGATGCGGGTCGCAGCCTCGTCAACCTCGAAGAGGGTCAGGTCGCGACCGCCGGTGATCGAGATCAGCAGGCCTTTGGCGCCCTTCATCGAGCTCTCGTCGAGCAACGGGTTGGCGATCGCTGCTTCGGCAGAGGCCATCGCCCTGCCTTCGCCCGAGGCCTCGCCGGTACCCATCATCGCCTTGCCCATCTCGCGCATCACCGAGCGAACGTCGGCAAAGTCGAGGTTGATCAGGCCTTCCTTAACCATCAGATCAGTGATGCAGGCCACGCCCGAATAGAGCACCTGGTCGGCCATCGCGAACGCGTCGGCGAAGGTGGTCTTGTCGTTGGCCAGCCGGAACAGGTTCTGGTTGGGGATGACGATCAGGGTATCGACACATTTCTGCAGCTCTTCGATGCCGAAATCCGCAGTTTTCATGCGGCGCTGGCCCTCGAAGTGAAATGGCTTCGTGACCACGCCGACCGTGAGGATGCCCTTCTCCCGCGCGGCCCGTGCAACGACCGGCGCCGCGCCCGTGCCGGTGCCGCCGCCCATGCCGGCTGTGACGAAGCACATATGCGTGTTGGACAGGTGGTCGATGATCTCGTCGATGCATTCCTCGGCGGCGGCACGACCGACCTCGGGCTGCGAGCCGGCGCCCAGCCCTTCCGTCACATGGGCGCCAAGCTGAATCAGGCGCTCTGCCTTCGACATCGTCAGCGCCTGCGCGTCGGTGTTCGCCACCACGAAATCCACGCCCTTCAGACCGGCGGTGATCATGTTGTTGACGGCATTGCCGCCGCCCCCGCCGACGCCAAAGACACTGATGCGGGGCTTGAGCTCGGTGATATCCGGCTTTTTCAGATTTATGGTCATTGTCCTGTCCTTTGCCTTTCCTGCCGCTCGCCGCCGCGGCTTTCGTGGGCTGTGCCCCGATTTCCTAGAAACTGTCCCTGAACCACTGACTCACGCGCTGGAATGTGCCCCCGGTGCCGGTCATGCGAGGCATCAGGCTTCCCCTCGTCTGGCTGCTCTCGAAGCTCGCCACCTGCGGGTAGATGAGAAGGCCGACCGCACTGGAGAAAGCCGGGCCTTTGGCCGCTTCCGGCAGACCCGCGACGCCAAGTGGGCGGCCAATCCTCACATTGCGGCCGAGAATGCGTCGCGCCGCCTCCGGCAGGCCCGCGAGTTGGCTCGAGCCGCCGGTCAGTACGACGCGTTTTCCCACAGCATTGCCGTAACCAGACTGGTTCAGCCGGTCGCGGATCAATTCCAGCGTCTCGTCGATGCGGGCACGAATGATACGGGCCATCGCCGAGCGCGGCATCTGGATCGGGACCTCGCCATCGTCCGCGCCGATCGGCTGGACGCTGACGACATCGCGATCGTCGCTGCTTGCAGGCAATGCGGAGCCGTGCATGACTTTCAGACGTTCGGCGTGGTCGAGCCGGGTCGAGAGACCTCGGGCCAAATCCATCGTTACATGGTTGCCGCCGACTGGAATGGAGTCGGCGTAAACGAACTTGCCGTCGGCAAACAGCGACATTGTCGTCGTCCCGCCACCCATGTCGATGCAGGCTGCGCCCATCTCCAACTCGTCGTCGACAAGCGCCGCGAGGCCGCTCGCATAGGGCGTTGCGACCATACGCTCCACCGAAAGATGCGCGCGATTGACGCACAGTTCGAGATTGTGCAGCGGACCGGCGTCTCCGGTCAGAACATGCATGTCGACGCCGAGTTGTGTGCCGACCATGCCGCGCGGGTCGCGGATGCCGCGCTCGCCATCAAGTGAGAACGACGTCGGCAGCGAATGGATCACCTGGCGCTCGGTCTTGAGCGCCTGCTTGGCGCCGGCTGCCAGCACCCGTCTTATGTCGCCCGCCTCTACCTCGTGGCCGCCGAGGTTGATCGACGCAGCAAAAGTCTCGCTCTTCAGGCGGCCGGCCGCAACGTTGACGATGAGAGAATCGATGGTGAGCCCCGCCATGCGCTCGGCCGCGTCGACGGCCAGGCGCACGGACTGCTCGGCCTTGTCGAGGTCGGAGACGACGCCGGATTTCACTCCGCGCGATTTCTGATGGCCGATGCCGATCACCTGCGCCTGATGGGTGCGGCCGCGCAGAAGCTGGCTCTCTTCGACCGGCCTCAGCCGCGCGATCATGCAGCACACTTTGCTCGACCCGACATCGAGCGCGGTGACCACTCCAGAACGGCGGCCGGCTCCGCTCTTATGAGCGCCGACCCAGCTCATATCTTCTTCCCCGGCTTCGATTTGGTCTTCAGCCGCTCCTTGAGCGCGGCCTCGCGACGCGTCGCGGCGTCCGGCGAGAGCTGCACCACGAGCCGGTCCGAAATGCGCATGTCGACCGCAGCGATGTCGCGCGACAGCAGCCCCGTTTCGTGATCCATCGCGATCAGCGCCTTGACCGCCTGGTCCTCGCCAGCTTCGGGAAGCTTGACTGTGACGCCGTTTTCGAGGCGCACGTCCCAGCGCCGCTCGGCGACGCGGATGTAACCTTTGATGCGAGCCGCAAGCTCGGGGAACGCATGGATCCTGTCAATGAATGCTGGGGCGGCCCCCGGCGCACCGAGCCCGATGATGAGCGGTAGCGTCGCCTGGCGACCACCCGAATAGGGCGCTATCACATGGCCGGACCGCTCGATGACGGAAAGTTCGCTGCCATGCTGCCAGATGGCGAAGGGCTTGCGCTCATCGACCTGGATTTCCAGCACGTCGGGATAGATCTTGCGGACCGCCGCGGATTCGACCCACGGAAGCGCTGCTATTCTTTCACGCGCAGCCTCCGCGTCGAAGCCAATCGTCGAGGTCCACCCGTCGAGGCCGAGGCGCTCCAGTATGTCGATTTCGGAGGTCTCGCGATGGCCCGAAACCTTGACCTCGTCGATGGCAAAGCCGAGCCGCGAAGTGACGGCCTGGACGATCGTCGGAAAATGGCCGCCAAGATATGCGCCGTAGAGGCTCGACGCCGCCAGAAAGCCCGCCGTGAGGATCGAAGCCGAATAACGCGGCACCTCGAACTCACCGCCGGCGAAGCGGCCGAGGAGACGTACCGGACGCCTCAGCAAACGCGGCAGCACTATGCCATCGGACGCGATCGGCTCGCGGGCAGCGGCCCCAGCCGCGCCTTGCTCGCCTCTCAGCCATGACGTCAACGCAGACACGAAGCGTCCTCCACCATCCAACTCAGAAGATCACCGAACGAATGTCCCGCTTGCGCGGCGATCTCGGGCACGAGCGATGTCGGGGTCATTCCCGGCTGCGTGTTCACCTCCAGCCAGATGAGCTCGCCATTTTCGGAATGGCGGTCGTCGTAACGGAAGTCAGACCGGGAGACGCCCCTGCAGCCGATCGCTTGATGTGCCTTGAGGGCCAGTGTCTGTATTTTTTGGTAAATATTTAGTGAAATTTTAGCGGGCACTTCATGTTTTGATCCGCCCGCGACGTATTTCGAATCGTAATCATAGAAGGAATGGCCGACCGGAACGATCTCGCAGACGCCGAGCGCCACATCGCCCATAACCGCGCAAGTCAGCTCACTGCCGGCAATATAACGTTCCACCATGACCGTATCGCCGTACTTCCATTCGGACGACGAGACGATCTGAGGCGGATGCGACTGGTCTTCCTTGACGATGACGACCCCGAAGCTGGAGCCTTCGTTGACCGGCTTCACCACATAGGGCGGCCGCATCGGGTGCCTGTTGACGATTTTGAAACGGTCGATGATTTTCGATTCGGCGACCGGAACGCCGGCAGCCTTGGCGACCTTCTTCGCCTGCTCCTTGTTCATGGCGAGCGCCGAGGCGAGCACGCCGGAATGCGTGTAGGGTATCTCCAGATATTCGAGGATGCCCTGGATCGTGCCGTCCTCGCCGAACGGCCCGTGCAGCGCATTGAAGGCGACGTCCGGCTTGAGCTTCGCCAGAACCGAACTCACGTCGCGCCCGACATCGACGCGGGTGACGTGATAGCCCACCTCTTCGAGCGTGTCGGCGCAGGCTTTTCCCGAGGACAGCGACACGGGCCGCTCGGAGGAAAAGCCTCCCATCAATACGGCCACGTGCTTCTTCTTCATGCCTTATAATGCCCTCTCGGCCGGAGTTTCCAGCCAGTCCCGAACCGCCAAGAATTCCCTGCCGCCAAAAGCCTAAGCCCCCAGGCGCTCTCGCGACGGACGCAAAAACCGACTCAAATCAGGGAACCCTTGAAAGGCAAAGAATCAGAGCTTTGATTCGCTGGCAAGGCCGGATTCCACAGCCGATTCAAATGAGTGCCGACTATGGCATTTTGGACTCACCTGGCGGTGAAACTTGCCCGTCACCTGTGTTCAAGCCGCCTTGTCCTGGCGCGTCGGGCGGATAAGGACATCCGCGGAAATACCAAGGCCATCATGCAGGCGCCTGATCATATCAATGGACAGACTGCGCCTACGGTTGAGCACTTCGGCTACCCGGCCCCTACCGCCAATCATCGGCTCGAGGTCTTTCCTGCTTAGCCCCTGTTGCTCCATACGGAACTTGATCGCCTCAACGGGGTCGGGTGGGTCCATCGGATAATGATGCGCCTCGTAGACATCGATCAGAGTTGCCAGCACGTCGAGCCGGTCGCCTTCCGGCGTGCCACTCTCTGCTCCCCATAGCCGTTCGACTTCCGCCAGCGCATCTTCGTAGTCCGCTTCCGTGCGGATTGGTTTGAGTTCAGCTACCATGCTGCACCTTTGCCACATCAATTTTGTCATAAGCCTTATGTGTGCCGATCCATTTGATCCAGACGATGCCCTTCTCGAAATCGACAGACACCACAAGGCGATAGTCATTGCCCTTGATGTTGAACACGATCCGTTCGGCGCTGACGATGCTTGCGGTGGCGTATAGCCGCTTCACATCTGACGCGCTCCTCCAGCGCGCCTTGCTGACTTCGTCAAACCATGCATCGAGCGCCGCCTTGACTGCCGACTGATCTTTGCGGCCGGCAAGATTTTCAACAAAATCTCGCAGAGCACGGCGGGCAATAATCCTCATGCCCACCGGTATCACGATCCCATTATGGGATCAACCGTTTACAAATGTGACTGCAAGAGCCTGCCTCAGAGCAACTGCCCCAGGAACTCCTGAACCTCGTGACCGGGCTTGAACTTGCCGATGCGTTTGATCTCCCACTCCAGCCTGACGCCGGAATTCATCAGCACGCGAGCGCGCACCGTCTCGCCGAGATATTCGAGGTCGTAGCCGGTCGCGGTGCCGGTGTTAATCATGAAGTTGCAATGCATGGGCGACATCTGCGCGCCGCCGATCATCAGGCCGCGGCAGCCGGCCTTGTCGATCTCCTTCCAGGCCGAGCCTCCCTCCGGATTCTTGAAGGTCGAGCCGCCCGTCTTTTCGCGGACCGGCTGCACCGTCTCGCGATGATGCTGCACGGCGTCCATCGCCGACTTGATCACCGCACGGTCTTCCGGATACCCCTCGAACACGGCCGAGGTGAAAATCAGGTCCTTCGGTGCAGAGGAATGCCGATACGTATAACCCATCGCGGTGTTGGACAGCACACGCACATTGCCTTTGCGATCGAGCGCCCGCACTTCCACGACACGTTCGCGCGTCTCGACGCCATTGGCGCCTGCATTCATCCTCAACGCGCCACCAATGCCGCCGGGAATGCCGTGATAGAAATGGAAGCCGCCGATGCCGGCCTCCAGTGCCGCAGCCGCGACCCGCTTGTCGGGCGTTGCAGCGCCAGCCCTGATGCGCGTCGGCGAAATCACTTCGACTTCACCGAACCCCTTGGCCGAAAGCCTGACGACAAAACCCTCTATGCCGCCCTCACGAACGAGCAGATTCGAGCCGATGCCGACCATAGTTATTGGGATTTCTTCGGGCACTGCCTTAAGGAAAGCGGCCAGATCTTCCTCGTCGGCCGGTTGGTAAAGTGCATCGGCAAGGCCTCCGGCGCGAAACCAGGTGATCTTGTCCATCTCGGCGTTGGGCGTCATGCGGCCGCGCAGGCCCTCAAGCCGGGCGCCGAGCTTTTCCAGGAGCGCCGCGCCGCGGTTCATGCGGGCGTCCCGCCGGGCTCGCTCTGTGCCAGTTCCTTGGGGAGCGCATACGCCCACTGCGTGATGCTGCCAGCGCCGAGAAAGACGACGAAGTCGCCCGGCCTGGCAAGCCCACGCACGATCGGGGCGATTGCCTGCGAGCCTTCGATAAAGCGCGCATCGCGATGGCCGCCAGAGCGCATCAGCGACACTAGCGCTTCGGAATTGACGCCCTCGATCGGATCCTCGCCGGCCGCATAGACAGGCGCTACCAATGCCGTGTCGGCATCGTTGAAGCAGGCGGCGAAATCGTCGAACAGGTCGTGCAGCCGCGTGAAGCGATGCGGCTGCGCGATGGCGATGATCCTCCCCTTGCAGGAGTCGCGTGCAGCCCTCAGCACCGCCTTGATCTCCACCGGGTGGTGCCCGTAATCGTCGAAGACCTGCACGTCGTTCCACGAACCGGTCGGCGTAAAGCGGCGCTTGACGCCGCCGAAGGACGACAGGCCCCTGCGGATATCGTCCGGCTTGATGCCGAGCTCGTACGCGACCGCGATTGCGGCGGTGGCATTGGATACGTTGTGCCTGCCGGGCATCGGCAAGCGCAGATCGTCGATCCTGATTTCCGCGGCGGCCTTGCGGTCGCGGATCACGACATCGAAGACGGACGTAGCTCCGTCCATGCGCCTGTGCGCAAAACGAATGTCGGCCTGTGCGTTCTCCCCGTAGGTGACGACGCGACGATCCTCAATATGCGAAACCAGCGCATGCACCTCGGGATGGTCTGTGCACATCACGCCGAAGCCGTAGAACGGCACATTCTCGACGAACTGCCGAAAGGCTTCTCTGACATTGTCGAACGTGCCGTAGTGATCGAGATGTTCCGGATCGATATTGGTGACGACAGCGATATCGGCCGGCAGCTTCAGGAACGTACCGTCGCTCTCGTCGGCTTCCACCACCATCCACTCGCCCGCACCCATACGCGCATTGGTGCCGTAGGCGTTGATGATGCCGCCATTGACGACCGTCGGGTCTAGGCCGCCTGCATCGAGCAGCGTCGCGATCATCGAAGTGGTCGTGGTCTTGCCGTGCGTGCCGCCGATCGCGATCGCCTGCCGGAAGCGCATCAGTTCGGCCAACATCTCGGCACGCCTGACGATCGGTAACAGCCTTTCGCGCGCGGCTTTCAGCTCCGGATTGGTCTTCTTGATGGCGGTCGAGACCACGACGACCTCGGCATTGCCCAGGTTTTCGGCACGATGGCCGACGAAGCACTCGATGCCCTTGCCGCGCAGTCGCTGCACATTGGCGCTGTCGGCCTGGTCAGAGCCCTGCACGCGATAGCCGAGATTGTGCAGGACTTCGGCTATGCCGCTCATGCCGATGCCACCGATGCCGATGAAATGCACCAGGCCGATTGATTGCGGCATCTTCATTGCCGGGCCGCCTCCCTGAACTGTTCGACCGTCTTTCCAGACGCAATAGCCTCCGTGAGGTCGGCGAGCAACCGCGCCGCGTCAGGCCGGCCAACGGATTTTGCTGCCTGTGCCATCGCGGCGAGCCTTTCTGGCGCATCCATCAAGTCTCCAATCAGTTCGGCAAGCTTTTGGGGCAAAAGCGTCGATTGCGGGTGAACCTGGCCGCCGCCTGCTGCGGCGAGCGCCGCGGCGTTTGCCGCCTGGTCGTGGTCGAGCGCATGCGGATAAGGCACCAGCAGCGCCGGCCGGCCGATCACGGCGATCTCCGAGACGGTCGAGGCGCCCGACCGCGAGATGACGAGATGCGCGGCCGCCATCCGCGCTGCCATGTCCGTAAAGAACGGGGACACTTCCGCAGCAATGCCGGACTCAGCATAGGCAGCCTTGACGCGATCGAGATCTTCGGCCCGCGCCTGCTGCGTGACTGAAAGTCGCTGTCGCTGCGCCTCGGGCAGCGACTCGATCGTCACGGGAAGCGCGTCGGAAAAGAACTGCGCGCCCTGGCTGCCGCCGAACACCAGCAGCCTGAACGGCTCGCCCGGCCTCCATGATGCATAGGGCCGCTTCGCAGCCTCCAGCACGGCCGGCCGAACCGGGTTGCCGGTAACCACGATCTTGTCAGCGAAGCTGCCTTGCCGGCTCAGAAATCCGCCGGCAATCGCCTTGACGCGCCCGGCAAACGCCTTGTTGGCGCGACCCATCACGGCATTCTGTTCGTGGATCAGCGCCGGCACGTTGCGCCGCGTCGCAGCATAAAGCGGCGGCAACGTCGGATAGCCGCCGAAACCCACCACGGCTCCGGGCTTGATCCTGGCAATCACCGCGGACGCCTGACGAACCCCGCGCCAGATCGTCAGGAACGAGCGCGTCAGCGCGATCGGGTTGCGTGAGCCGAACGTCGCCGAAGCGATCTGATGCACGGCCTTTGCCGGAAAATTTCCGGCAAAACGGCCAACGCGGTCATCGGAGGCGAGATGCACCTCCCAATCACGGCTCAGCAATTCATGCGCCAGCGCTTCGGCCGGGAAAAGGTGGCCGCCTGTCCCGCCAGCAGCAAGCAGTATAGTCCCCTTCGCCATTATTCGGCGGGCACCGTGCTCGAATTCGGCAGTATTCGGGTGATTCCGATCTGCGTGCGCTTCTCCGGCCGCTTGCGGGTCAGCGCCAGCACCATACCCATCGAGACCGCGATCGCGATCTGCGAGGAGCCGCCATAGGAGATGAACGGCAGCGTCATGCCTTTGGCGGGCATGAGCTGCAGGTTGACCGCCATATTGATGATCGACTGGAAGCCGAACACGATGACGAGGCCCGCTACCGCATAACGCGTGAAATCATCCCTTTCCTTAAGCGCAATATTCAGCCCACGCAGCACGATAAAGGCAAACAAAAACATAATGAGAAAACAAAGAGCTATGCCGAATTCCTCACCTGCCACGGAAAAGACGAAGTCGGCGTGGCTGTCAGGGATGACGCGTTTCACCGTGCCCTCGCCCGGCCCCACCCCCCACCAGCCGCCATGGATCAGCGCCTCGCGACCCATGTCGACCTGGAACGTATCGCCTTCGCCTGTAAGGAAGCGGTCGATGCGGCCGGCGACATGCGGGAAGATCGTGTAGGCGGCAAAGGCGCCTCCGATTGCAGCCCCGCCGAGCGTCACTATCCAGAACCACGACATGCCGGCCATGAAGAACATCACGCCCCATGTGCCGGCGACCAGCATGGTCTGGCCGAGGTCCGGCTGCGCGACCAGCAGCGCCAGCACCAGTCCGAGCAGGATCATGGCGAAGAGGTTGCCGGGGATGTCGGGCTGGCGGGCGTGTTCGGCAAACAGCCAGGCACAGACGATCACAAAGGCCGGCTTCAGGAATTCGGAGGGCTGGATCGACAGCCCGGCAAGAGACACCCAACGCCGCGCGCCCTTCACTTCGACGCCGACATAGAGAACGACGACCATCAGCAGAAGCATCGCGACCAGCATGATGATCGACACGCGTCTGATCTGACGCGCGTCTAGGAAGGAGACGAAGAGCATCGCGCCAAGTGCGGGAAGCGTGAAGACGATCTGCCTGGTCGCGAAGTGGAAGCTGTCGAGACCGATGCGCTCGGCAACGGCAGGGCTTGCTGCGAAGGAAAGCACGATGCCAAGGCCCATCAGCAAGAGGAATGCCGCAAGGAACCAGCGGTCCACCGTCCACCACCAGTTGGCCACCGGACTTGTATCGACACGGCTTCGCATCAGCTTGTCCTTCCGATCGGCTGCACTCCTTCGATGGCCTGGACGGCCTCCCGGAACGCCTCGCCACGAACCTCGAAGTTCTTATACTGGTCGAAGCTTGCGCAAGCCGGGGAAAGCAAGACCACGACCTCGCCCGTTTCGTCCCGCGCAGCGTCCGCCGCTGCGTGCTCGACTGCGGCGTTCAGAGTTCCCGAAATCTCGTATGACACCCCCTCGCCGAGCGTCGCCGAGAAAGCGGGAGCGGCCTCGCCGATCAGGTAGGCCTTGGCGATACGCGGGAAATAGCCCCTGAGCGACTCGATGCCGCCTTCCTTGGGCAGCCCGCCGGCGATCCAGTAGATGCGTGGGAAGCTGGAAAGCGCCGGCGCCGCAGCGTCCGCGTTGGTGGCCTTGGAATCGTTGACGAACAGCACGTTGCCCTTGCGGCCGACCTGCTCCATGCGATGGGCAAGCCCGGGAAAACTATCGAGCCCGGACTGGATTTCGCCGAGATCGAGGCCGGCGCTGAGGCAAGCGGCGACCGCGGCAAGCGCATTCTGCGCATTATGCTGGCCGCGCAAAGAGCCGATCCCTTCGAGGAAGCCGATGCGTTCGTAGCGCCCGTGCTCGGCCTCCATGAGATCGGTGCCGTCGGCAAAATAGCCGTCGGGCAGCGGCAGGCGCTTTGAAATGCGGATCACATGCTTGCCGGCGCGTTCCAGGCGATCGGCGATCTGCGCGCAATAGACGTCGTCGACCCCGATGATCGCATGGTCGCTGCCGGCAACCAGCCGCTCCTTGATCTCCGCGTAATGCTGCATGGTGCCGTGGCGGTCGAGATGGTCGGGCGTCAGGTTGAGCAGGATGCCGGCCGACGGGTTGATCGAGGGGGCAAGGTCGATCTGATAGGACGAGCACTCCACGACGTAGAAGCGCTTCGACGTCGGCGGGTCGAGTGTCATCACCGCGCGGCCGATATTGCCGCCCATTTGCGCATCGCGGCCGGACGCCTTGATGACGTGAGCAATCAACGCGGTAGTCGTCGACTTGCCATTGGTGCCGGTGATCGCGATGAACGGCGCCTTCGGGGCGCGCTTCGTGCGCTCGCGCGCGAAGAGCTCGATGTCGCCGATGATCTCGACGCCCGCGCCGCGCGCCAGTTCTACTGTCCAGTGCGGCTTGGGATGCGTGAGCGGCACGCCCGGCGACAGCACGAACGAGGCAAAACTGCTCCAGTCCGCCTGTCTGAGATCGCCGACCGCGATGTCTTCACCCTCGGCCTTGGCGACGCTCTCGGGATTGTCGTCCCAGGCGAGCACCTCGGCCCCGCCTTCGAGAAGCGCGTGGGCGGTGGCGAGCCCCGACCCGCCCAGTCCGAAGAGGGCGACCTTGCTGCCGTTGAAGGAGCGCGCGGGGATCATCAGCGCAGCTTCAGCGTCGAGAGGCCGACAAGCGCCAGGATGACTGCGATGATCCAGAAGCGGATCACGACCTGACTTTCGGTCCAGCCAAGCTTCTCGAAGTGATGGTGAATCGGCGCCATCAGGAACACGCGGCGGCCGGTCATCTTGAAGAAGCCGACCTGGATGATGACCGAAAGCGCCTCCATGACGAACAGGCCGCCGATGATGGCGAGCACGATCTCATGCTTGGTGGCCACCGCGACGGTGCCGGTCAAACCCCCGAGCGCCAGGGAGCCGGTGTCGCCCATGAAGATTGCGGCTGGCGGCGCATTGAACCAGAGGAAGCCGAGCCCCGCCCCGATCACGGCGCCCAGCACGACGGCCAGCTCGCCCGTGCCCGGCACGAAATGGATCTGCAAATATTCGGCAAAAACCGCGTTGCCGGAGAGATATGCGATCACGCCGAACGAGGCGGCCGCGATCATGATCGGCACGATCGCCAGCCCGTCGAGTCCATCGGTCAAGTTAACGGCATTGCCGGCGCCGACGATGACGACGCAGGCGAATGGAATGAAGAACCAGCTCAGGTTGAGAAGGAAATCCTTGATGAAGGGGAATGTAAGCGAGGACGAGAAGGGCGCCTGACCGGCACGCATGATGAGGTAGGCGGCGATGCCAGCGATGACGAATTCGATCGCCAGCCGCGCCTTGCCGGAAAGGCCGAGATGAGATTGCTTCGTCACCTTCAGATAGTCGTCGTAGAAGCCGATCGCGCCAAAGCCGAGGGTCACGAGCAGCACGACCCAGACATAGATGCTGCCGAGATTGGCCCATAGCAGGGATGACAGGACGATGCCGGTCAGGATCATCAGGCCGCCCATGGTCGGCGTGCCGGCCTTCTTGAAATGGGTCTGCGGTCCGTCGGCGCGGATCGGTTGGCCCTTGCCCTGCCGGATGCGCAGCGAGTTGATGATGGTCGGACCGAGCAGGAAGACGAGCAGCGCAGAGGTGATCAGCGCTCCGCCCGTGCGAAAGGTGATATAGCGGAAGACGTTGAATATCGAGGCCTCATCGGCGAGTTCAACGAGCAGCGTCAGCATTCAAGTTCCCCCGGCGCGCGCTTACGCGCGCTTTGCATTGGCGGCTTGCGCCGGAAATTTGCTCGTCAGCGCGTCGATCAGCTTCGAGAAACCGATGCCTTTCGATGATTTGATCATGATCGTGTCGCCGGCGCGCACCGTTTCCATCAGCACCGGCCTCAGCTCTTCGACATTCGCTCTGTATTGGACGGGCGGCCCGTCGGCCAGGCGCTCTGCAAGCACCTTCATCTCGGGTCCGGCGAGCAGCACGAGGTCGATCTGCCGCGCTTTGACGAGTTCCGCAAGCCCGGAGTGCAACTTCGCCGCATGGTCGCCGAGTTCCAGCATGTCGCCGAGCACCGCGATACGTCGGCCTGAACCATGGACAGGCGCGGCGTCTAGCAGATCAAGCGCGGCCTTCATGGAAGCCGGGTTGGCGTTGTAGCTTTCGTCGATCAGGCTGATGGTTCCGCCGGGCACCGACAGCTCGTGACGGCGGCCGCGGCCGCTCTCGGACGTCAGCATGGCAAGCGCGGCGGCAGCCTTCCCGATATCGGCGCCGACAAGCTCGGCCGCTCCCAGCACGGCAAGCGCGTTCTGAACGACATGGCGGCCTGGCGCACCGATGCGTGCCTCGATTTCCCGCTCGCCGATCTTGACAGAAATGGACGATCCCTCGCTGTCGGCCTCATATTTGAGGAGCTTGAAGTCCGCCTGCGCATGCTCGCCGAAGCCGAGCACACACTCCACACCCGCGGTCCTGGCGAGTTTCGAGAGCAACTTCCAGCGCGTATCGTCGCGGTTGAGCAGCGCCGTTCCACTCGGTTCCAAACCTTCGAATATCTCCGCCTTGGAAACCGCGATCTCATCGAGATTGCGGAAGAAGCCAAGGTGAGCCGCGGCAATTAGCGTGATGATCGCCACATGCGGCCGCACCATCTTGGCGAGCGGCCTGATCTCGCCGGCATGGTTCATGCCGATCTCAAAGATTGCGTAGTCGGCATCTTCGGGGAGCCGTGAGAGTGTGAGCGGCACGCCCCAATGGTTGTTGAACGATTTGTCGGAGGCATGGACCTTGCCGACCGCCGACAGGGCGCGTCGCAACGCCTCCTTGGTGCTGGTCTTGCCGGCCGAACCTGTGACGGCGATGATCTTCGCTTTCGCGCGGGCGCGCGCTGCTATGCCGGTCAGCTCCAGTGCCTTCAGCACGTCCGGCACGACGATCTTGCCGACATTGAGCCTGCCCAGAGCAGGCAGCTTGTGCTCGGCCACGACCAGCACGCCGGCGCCTGCGGCCATGGCAGCGGTCGCAAAATCATGACCGTCGAGCGTATCGCCGCGGATCGCGAAGAAGGCATCGCCAGGCTTCAGAGTCCTCGTGTCGATCGAGATGCCGCCGACGCCATCCGGGATCGACCCGAACGGCCGCCCCGCAGTAGCCGCTATCAGTGCTTCGCCTGTCCATAGATTACTCATGCCGCACGCTCCCGAAGCGCAGCGAGCACCTCGTCATGATCCGAGAACGGCAATGTCGTCGCGCCGATGGTCTGGCCGTGCTCGTGGCCCTTGCCGGCCACGACCAGCGTGTCGCCTGCCTTGAGCATGGCGATCGCTTCCTGGATCGCCTTGCGGCGATCGCCGATCTCGATTGCGCCGGGCGCCGCTGCAAGGATTTCGGATCGTATTGTTTCGGGAACTTCCGAGCGCGGATTGTCGTCCGTGACGATCACGATATCGGCCAGCCTGGTTGCGATCGCTCCCATGATCGGCCTCTTGCCCTTGTCACGGTCGCCGCCACAGCCGAATACGACGACAACACGGCCCGTCGTGAACGGCCGCACCGATTCCAGCACGTTCTGCAGCGCGTCCGGCTTGTGCGCATAGTCGACATAGACCGGCGCGCTGTCGGTCGTGGTGCCAACCAATTCCAGCCGACCAGGCGCTCCCTTCAACTGCTCGAGTGCCGCAAGCGCCTTCCCCGTCGGTGTACCCGTGGAAATCGCAAGTCCGGCCGCGACCAGCGCGTTGTATATCTGGAAATCGCCAGCGAGTGGCAGGTCGACCTCGTAGAGCGTACCGCCCGCCTCGATCTCGGCGCGCTGGCGATGCCGCTCGTGCTCGACGCGCTTGATCGCCAGGAACGTGCCCTTCCGTCCAACCGTGAGCACGTCGAGACCTGCACGGCCAGCGGCAGCGATTGTTGGCTCGGACCATGCATCATCGGCGAAAATCACGGCCGGCGCGCCCTTCGGCAGAAGCGTGTCGAACAGGCGCAGTTTCGCCCGGTGGTAGTCCTCGACTGTCGAATGATAATCCATATGGTCGCGGCCAAGATTGGTGAAAGCTCCCGCGGCAAGCTTCACGCCGTCGAGCCGGCGCTGGTCGAGCCCATGGCTCGATGCTTCCATCGAGGCATGCGTGACGCCGGCGTCCGCCAGTTCCTTGAGCAGCCGGTGCAGCTCGACGGGGTCCGGCGTGGTCAGCGCGCCATATTCGTCGCGGCCCGGCGCGACGAGCCCGGTCGTGCCGATGCTCGCGGCGGCTTTTCCCCCGCTCTCCCAGATCTGCCGCGTGAAAGAGGCAACCGAAGTCTTGCCGGCAGTTCCCGTGACAGCCACCATGATCCCTGGCTGTGCGCCGTAAAACCGCGCTGCGGTTAATGCCAGGGCACGCCGCGGATCGTCCACTTCGATCACCGGAAGCGACACCGCAGGCAGGTTTGTGCTGTGGGCAGCGACAATCGCCGCCGCCCCGCGTTTTGCAGCATCGGCGACGTAGACGCTGCCATCATCCTTGGAGCCGGCCAGGGCGAAAAACAGGTAGCCCGGCTCGATCTTGCGTGAATCCGAGGAAACTCCGGCGATGGCTACGCTGCCAGTCTGTCTCTCATCGACAGGCAGGATACCGGCGAAGTCCTTCAGTTCCATCGAATTCCAATCGTATCCTGGCGAATGGCACCTTTATCGGCGCGTTGGAGGCAAGAATCAGGGATATGATACCAGTATAGGCTCATTTTCATGGCCGAAATCTGGTTTCACGCCAAGCATGGAGGCCGAGCGGCGAATGATGTTGGCGACAATGACCGCTGCGTTGGAGCCCGCCGTCGCGCCCATTCCAGGCTTTTCGGGCTTCGGCTCGTCAATGATCGACAGCACGATATACTGCGGATCGTCCATCGGGAAGGCGGCCACGAAGGCGTTGAAGCGCTTGTCGTTGGAGTAGCGGCCGTTGACAACCTTTTCGGCCGTGCCGGTCTTGCCGCCCACGCGGTAGCCGGGCACCTGGGCCCGCTTGCCTGAACCCTTCTCGGCATTCAGGCGATAGAGATAGCGCATTCCAGCAACGGTGTAGTCGCTGACCACGCGCTTGGCACTGGTCATTGCCTCGTCCGCCGTGCGCGGCAGGAAGGTCGGCTCGATCAGGAGCCCGCTCATCAGCGCGGCGCAGCCCACCGCCGTCTGCAGCGGCGTGGTCGACACACCGTGCCCGAAGGCGATGGTGATCGAGTGGACCTGCTTCCACACCTTCGGTTCGGTCGGCTTGGCCACCTCCGGCAGTTCTGTCTGCATGCGTTCGAGAATGCCCAACCGATGCAGGAACTCGCGATGCCCCTCGATGCCGACGGTTTCAGCTTCTCGGGCCGAGCCAATATTGGAGGAATAGATGAACACCTCCGGCACCGTCAGCACGCGGCCCTTGCCGTGGAAGTCGTTGATCGTCTGGCGGCCGATCCGGATCGGGCGCGAGGCGTCGAAGCGGCTCTCCAGCGTCACCTTGCCGGAATCCAGCGCCATCCCAGTGGTGAAGCTCTTGAAAGTCGAGCCCATTTCATAGAGACCGGCCGACATGCGGTTCAGCCGGTCCTTGTCCTGGGCGTTGTAGGGATTGTTGGGATCGAAGTCCGGCACGGAGGCCATCGCCAGCACTTCGCCGGTCTTGATGCTGAGCACCACGGCCCCGGCGGCGATCGCATTGTATCGCTGTATCGCCGCCGCGATCTCGTCACGCAGAATGTACTGGACCCGGAGGTCGATCGAAAGCTTGACGGGCTGGAGCTCCTTGGCGTCGGCGAGGCCGGAGGCCTGCAGGTCCGCAAGCCCCTGATCGTCGATGTATTTCTCCATGCCGGCGATGCCCTGGTTGTCGACGTTGACCAGGCCGACGATATGGGCAGCGGTCTCGCCGCCTGGGTAGAAGCGGCGGTTTTCGGTGCGGAAGCCTATGCCCGGAATGCCGAGCGCCATGATTTCGTTCTGCTGCTTGGGCGTGAGCTGACGCTTCAGCCAGACGAAGCCGGTGCCGCTCTTCAGCTTGCGATAGGTCTGCTCGTAGTCGAGATCGGGCAACACATTCGCCAGCCTCTCGGTCGCCTCGTCGGCGTCGACGATGCGGCGCGGCTCGGCGAACAGCGACGCGGTCTTGATGTCGGTGGCCAGCACCTCGCCGTTGCGATCGACGATGTCGGGTCGCGACGCGGTGACACGCGATCCCGGCGGGCCGGAATCCGCCGGTTCCTGCATCCCCAGATAGACGAGCCGGCCGGCAATCGCCCCGTAAATTGCCAGGAATACGGCCATCGTCATGACGACGCGGTTGCGCGCCTTGCCGCCGGTCGCCTTGCGGGCGCCTTCGACGATGATCTCGGTCTGATCTGCGGCAGCGGGTCTGCGGATCAGCTTCTTCAGCAGAGCCTTCATTGTAGCACCGCTCCAGTCACCGTATGGTCCTTGGCGTTATCCGCCATGCCGCCGAGGCGCTGCGTGGAAAAATCCTCGATCTCGACGGGCTTTACAGGAAGATCCTCGATCGCGCCGATCTGGCTTGCCTCGACGGGCTGCAGCTTGAGCTCAGCCTCGTAGATGTCCGTCAGCTTCTGCAGGCGCGACGGCTGGGTGAGCAGGCTCCAGTCAGCCTTGAGCAAGTCGATCGAGTCCTGCTCGTATCGGATCTCGGCTTCGATCTTGCGGATCTCGGCGAGTTTGTCCTCCGCCCTGTGCTTTGTGTTGTAGGTGAAGGCGGCGGCCGAAACCATGACCGCGATCAGGACCATGTCGCTGGTGCGGAACACTGCTACTTCTCCCCGGGGACAAACATTTCGGGCAACTCCGGAAAACCAAACAATCCCATGTCGGCAGCACGCGGTGGCTCGGCCGTGCGGCTGGCGACCCTCAGCTTGGCCGAGCGCGCCCGCGGGTTCACGGCGATCTCCGTGTCCGTGGGCGCGACCGGGCCGTTGATCTTCTCGAAGGTCTCCGCGGGCGCCTTGGTATCGGGAAGATGGCGCGATACCGACGGCCGGCTGGAACGATCGGCAATGAAGCGCTTGACGATGCGATCCTCGAGCGAATGGAAGGTGACAACGGCGAGCTTGCCGCCAGGCCTCAAGGCACGCTCGGCGGCGAACAGCGCACGGGCCAATTCGCCGAGCTCATCGTTGACGAATATCCGCAACGCCTGGAAGACACGAGTCGCCGGGTGAATCTTGTCCTTCGGCCCGCGGCCGACATGCGCCTCGATCGCGTCGGCAAGGTCGAGCGTTTGCGTGAATGGCTTTTGCGCACGGCGCTTCTCGATCATGCGGGCGATGCGGCCGGCATGCCGCTCCTCGCCGAGGAACCCGAAGATGCGTGCGAGATCGCCATGCTTGAGCCGGTTGACGACATCTGCCGCGCTCGGACCCGCCTTTGCCATGCGCATGTCGAGCGGCCCGTCCGCGCGGAACGAAAAGCCGCGGCCGGGTTCGTCGAGCTGCATGGACGAGACGCCTATGTCGAGCACAACGCCATCGACCGTCTCGCCCGCGAATTCGTCGAGCCGCGAGAACGGCCCATGCACGAGCTTCAGCCTGTCCGCAAAGGCCTGAGCGAGGTCCGCACCGGCTGCGATCGCATCCGGGTCGCGATCGATGGCGATCACATTGGCGCCGGCGGCCAGCAGCATCCGGGTATAACCGCCTGCCCCGAAGGTCCCGTCGACGATTGTTGCTGCGGCGAGCGGCTCGAGTGCCGTCGCAACCTCATTGAGCAAGACCGGAATGTGGCGGGCCGGTCCGCCAACGGCGCGGATATCCCGTCCGTAGCCCGCCATCATTCCGGTTCCCCCGACGGCCGCAGCATCCCCGTCGCGGCCTGCCGTAGTTTGAGGAGCCGTTCGCGTGCATCCGCGCGATAGGCGCCGAAGCGCTGCGGCTCCCACATCTGGAAAAAATGCCCGCGCCCCACGAAAGCGATCTCGTTCGTGATGCCCGTGTGCTCCCGGATGAAATCGTTGACCGTGATGCGGCCGTCCTGGTCGAGCTTCAGGAAGGCCCCGTCGCCGTGGCAGAAGAAAGACATGTCGTCCGCCGCCTGCTGGAATGGATCCTCCAGCGCGATCCGTTGCTCGTAGCGGTCGAGCAGGTCCATGCCGCCGACATCCAGCGCGGCGACATCCAGCGCCCTGAGCGCGTAGAGCTCGGCATAACCGCGCTTCTGCAGGATCGCCCGGAAATGCGCCGGCACCGACACACGGCCCTTCGCATCGATCCTGTTCATCGCGCTGGACAGAAACCGGTCCATGATACGCTGCAGCCGCCTTCTCCGCCCCGCCCCTTCGCATGCCGACCTCCGCGCCGCAAAGCGCGTTCGCTGACGTCTTTTTCTTGGTTGTCTCGGGACAAAACGGCTGCATCCGGGCAACCACCGCGGCTGCCGGCTTGGCGGACGCTTCACCCCGAACTGCAACGAAGTCTTGATGACCGGAATGGGATATCATGGGGCAATATGGGCGTCAACGGGAACAGACTGGAACAACCGCCCTCCGGCAGACATCCCGACGCCGGTAAAGGCGCATTATGCGTTATCCCTCATTAACACTAACGAAGAGTTATAAGCCGGCGTCAGGCACAGTCCACACTTGCGGCGCGAGGCCCTGCGACTTAGGGCAAAGGTGCGAATTCATTGCACTATCCTAAGGAGGGCCTGCCATGACCGAGACGCCGCAATCGCGTGCCGCCCGCCTCGCCCACTTGCGCCGCGAGGAACTGGCGAAGGGCGACCCGGTGCCGCTGCCGCTCACCATGGCGTCGATTTTTCACTTGCCCGGCGATCCGGGCGATTTCAGTCAATATGGTCGCTCGGACAATCCAACCTGGTCAGCGGTCGAGAAACTGCTTGGTCATCTGGAGAACGCTTCTGCGCTTGCCTTTCCGGCGGGAATGGCTGCCATCGCGGCTGTGTTCTTCTCACAGCTCAAGCGTGATGACAGGATCCTGCTGCCTTCCGACGGCTACTATACGACCCGTCTGCTTGCCGATCGCTACCTGAAGCCGACGGGTATCGGCGTCAATACGCGCACGGCTTCGAACCTGCTCGACGGTAGTTTCGAGGGCTACCGCCTGGTTTTCGTCGAAAGCCCGTCCAATCCGGGATTGGACATCTGCGACATCGCTGCGGTCGCGAAAGCGGCTCACGCCGCCGGCGCGATCGTCGTCGCCGACAACACGACCATGACACCCTACGGCCAGCGTCCGCTCGATCTTGGTGCGGATATTGTCGTGGCTGCCGACACCAAGGCGCCGAATGGACACTCGGATACGCTGTTCGGCCATGTGGCGAGCCGCGACGAGAAGATCATGACGGCCGTGGCGGACTGGCGAAATCTTTCAGGCTCGATCCCGGGACCGTTCGAGGCCTGGCTCGTCCATCGCGGACTGGAGACCCTGGAAGTGCGCTTCGACCGCATGTGCGGTTCGGCGGAGGTCATTGCCCGGCGGCTTAAGGAGCATCCTGCGGTCGGCGCGGTGCGCTTCCCTGGCCTGCCGGACGATCCCTCCCATAATCTGGCGCGTGTCCAGATGGACCGCTTCGGCTTCCTGATCGGCCTCACCCTGCCGAGCGAGCAGGCGGCCGAGACCTTCATCAACGGCTGTTCGCTGATCCAGCCGGCGACCTCATTCGGCGGCGTCCACACTTCGGCCGAACGCCGCGCCCGCTGGGGCGATGCCGTCGCGCCTGGCTATGTGCGGCTGTCGGTCGGCTGCGAGCCGGTGGAGGAATTGTGGAAGGCGATAGAGGCGGCGCTGGATCAGGTGATCGTCCGCTAAGTCGAACCGGTCAGGGAATTGATTCTGCCGACCATGCAAAATACGAATGATGACAATCTCATCCGCCTCCACTCGATAAAAGGCAACGAAGTTGTTCATTACAAGGTTTCGCAAATTCGGCATCAGATCTTCTCTCGCGCGGCCTGAATAAGGCTGCGTCGCCAGCAACTCCATCGACGTTTGAAATCCTGCAAAAGCCTCAACGCGGCTTGTGGATTCCGTTCGCCGATATACGTCGCTATTGAATCTAGGTCTGCTTCCGCCGCGGGGAGGACGCGATACTTCACTGCCTTCCCACCACCCGTGCGCGGGCCTTGGCAATCAGCCTGTCCATAACCAGCGGTCCGTCTTCAGCCGGTCCGCTATCGAGACCCTCCTGAACCAGCGCACGTAATTCTTCGACCGTGTAACCGAGTAGGTCGCGCTTTTCCTTCCAGTCGCGCAGCGCGTCCCGAATTACTTCGCTTGCCGATGCATATTCCCCTGCAGCGACCGCCTCATCGACGGCGGTTGCGAGATCGGGCGAGAGCGTGATGCTGCGCTTGTCGACGTGACCCATCGATGCCTCCATCAGAATCCGGGAAGTGGTGCGATTTTATCGCACCAAGCGTCATAATGCCAGCCGGCCTGTAAGCCGGGTTCTGTATGGCCTCGGCGCCTTTTCGGGCGCCGCGACGTGGCGGCCATTCATCTGGGACGCGCATTGCTGCGCGCCTCGTGCAACCTACCCGGGCGGCGGGCCGGAAACTGCCCCGAGAGTTGCCTCTCTGTGCCGCCCCTATTCGGTCTTGCTCCCGGTGTGGTTTGCCGTGCCGCTCCCGTTACCGGCAGCGCGGTGGGCTCTTACCCCACCCTTTCACCCTTACCCGCCTTCGCCTTTCGGGTTGCGGTGGGCAAGCCCCGCTCATCTCTGCGGAGCTTGTCCGCCGCAGCCCAAAGGGCGAAGGCGGGCGGTCTGCTTTCTGTGGCACTGTCACTGGGGTCGCCCCCGCCGGATGTTATCCGGCACCGTGTCTCCATGGAGCCCGGACTTTCCTCAAGCGCAGCCTTTCGGCTCTCGCGCCTGCGGCCGCCCGGCCGGCTGGCGCTGCGTATAAAGGGTTTCGCGAATAAAAACGCAAGCCCTACAACATCCCCTTCACCTTGGAGCAATATGCAGCCGAGACCGGATTCATGCGCTTTGCGCCGTGGCCGGCATTGTAGCGAAGGATCGTGCCGCAGGTGTTGCCGCCGGAGAGTTGGTGCGCCATGCCCAAATATTTCATGCCGTATCTGATGTTGGTCTCGGGATCGAAGAGACCCTTCGTGCCGCCGGAATAGCCCATCATGCGCGCGGTGGCGGGCTTGATCTGCATCAAGCCGACCTCGCCAGCGCTCCCGCGCATATTGGGCCGGTAGTTGCTCTCGACGCGAATTACGGCGTGCGCCAGCGAGACCGGAACACCATACGCCGACGCATAGTGCGAGACGAGCGTCGTATAGCTCGCGGCCTGCGCCACCGCTCCGGCCTTTTCGGCATTATCGTCGGTAAGACCGCTGATGCTTTTGCGGGCGCTTGCTTTCAGTTCCGGCCGGTTACGCGGCGAAATCGAAGCCGTCGTCTGCGTGTCCACGGTCTGCGTCTCGAATATGATCTTTGTCCGACCTTTGCTTTTCTTCGACCGCGCCGTGGCGGGTTTGACCTTGGACTTCTTGTTGCCGGCGCTCATGGTTGCGTCCGGCTTCGCCGGTTTGACGGCATCCGGTGAACTCCACCGCAACAGAAAGCGATCGGATTCAGCGTGCGAATGCGCCACAACAGTGAACAAGCCGGCAGCAATCGCCGCCGCAGCAACGGTCAGTTTCTTCATATTTTCCGATTTTCTCTGAGGACGCCGGAGCGATGTCGCGCGTCTTGATTGTCGATACGGGCGAGAAGCAATTCGCCCGCGGCTTGGATGCCGGAGGATTTGCCGGCCGATTAGGTGGCAAAAATGGCGCGACAAGTCACTTTAAGTGACGATCTGAAATAATTGAATCTACGTTGATTCTGCTTACGCAACGTCAGAAGGAAGCGCCGCCAGCAGGCGATGCAGCGTCTCGATCGTCGAGCGATCAGCGACACCGTCGACGCGCTCGGGCCGAAAATGCCGCTGGAAGGCTGCGACCACGGCCTGGGTGGTCGCATCGAACGAGCCGTTGATCTCCGCCCCATACCCGTAGAGCGTCAGCATTGACTGCAGCGCCTCGACGGGCTCGCCGCGCTCGCCGGCGGAGAGAAAACGCCCACCCCTTACCGGCGAAGGCTCGACGAAGTGGCCGACGCCTGCCGCATGGAGCCGCGCCCACGGAAACTTTTCGCCCGGGTCGACCTTGCGTCCGGGAGCAGTGTCGGAGTGGGCAAGCACGCGCTCGGGTCGTATCGAATGCCTGCTTGTTATGTCACGGCAAAGCGTTATCACTGCCTCGATCTGGATGTCGGCGAAGTCGGGATATCCATAGGCGTGGCCAGGATTGGCGACCTCGATGCCGATCGAGCATGAATTGATATCGGTGCGGCCACGCCACGATCCCTTCCCTGCATGCCAGGCACGATCGCTTTCGCGCACCATTTGCACGATCGAGCCGTCCTCGCGCACAAGATAGTGGGACGAAACCTCGCTCACCGGGTCGCACAGCCAAGACTCCGCCGACGCGGACGTCTCCATGCCCGTATAGTGAAGCATGATGATCTCGGGCCGCATGCCATCGCGGCGCGGCCCGAAGTTCGGCGATACGCGAACCTCGGCTCCCAAATAATCGGGCAGAAAACCGCTCATGCGGCTCGCAGCGCCCGCTCGATCAATTCATAAGCCGCGTTGATCGCGGCAATGCGGGTGGTCGCGATCGCGATGAATTCCTCTGGCACGCCGCGCGCGATCAGGCGATCCGGGTGATTTTCGGCGACCAGCCGGCGGTAATGCCGCCGTACCTCGTCAAACGGCACTCCGCGGTCTACGCCAAGCACCGCATAGGGATCGCCGACGCCGAGGTCGACATGGCGGGCGAGGATGCCCTGGTAGTGCTGCTCGTCGATCCTGAATATCTCGGCGATGCGGTGCAGGAACGTCCCTTCCCGCTCGTGCAGCACGCCGTCGGCCTTGGCGATATGGAACAACCCCTCCAGGATGTCGGTCAGCATCGCGCAATTGTCGCGACCGGAACCGCAGAGTTGCGCCATCTTCTCCGCATAGGTTTCGAAACCGGCAATGTCCTGCTGGGCAAGGTCGTAGAGACGCGCCACATTGCGCGCTTCGTTCGGTGGGATGGCAAAGATCTGCTGGAAGGCGCGCACCTCGTCCTGTGTGACGATGCCGTCGGCTTTCGCCATCTTGGCAGACAGCGCTATCATGGCGACCGAGAACGCCACCTTGCGGCGCAGTTCCGGATCGCCCGCAAAAAAGGTGCGGACAGCTTCGGCAACGTCGCCGACGCCGAAGCCCGATTTGGTGATACGCGAGACGAACTCGCCGACACGGAGCCAGATCGACATGGCTCGTGCTCTAGCGATTTCCGGCGGCAATTTAAACCGGTCGATTGGCGGGGCGACGATACGTCCCCGGCCAGGCATGGATCGACAACGGGCCGGAAGACCGAGAAAAGGCCGCGTTGGCGGCCTTTTCAGTGGCTGACGATTTGAAAAACCTACTGTTGCTGGGTCGTTGACGGCTGCTGCGGCTGCATCGTGCCGGTGCCGTCGGTGCCAGGTTGCGTCGGAGTTGTCTGCGGCGCTGGCTCCGTTGCGGGCGGATTGACGCTCTGCGTCTGAGTGTTGTCAGTCCCAGTGCCGCTATCGCTGCAGGCCGCCAGGCCAAGCAATGCGGCCCCCGACAAGGAGGCTAGGATGAGCTTTTTCATAACTTGTCTCCTGTAAAAACCCCACGGTTTCGGCGCCGACTCGCGGCGCTCCCTGCGGTAACGGGACCGTGAGCAATTCGTTGCTTCACGTTCGGTTGCAGCCGGTAACAGTCGCGCGTGGACAAAAACCTCTCGTTACGGGGAGTGAATAGATAGGATTTGTAATGACATCAGCAGGTTAGCTAGAAATCCGGGATCTGCGCCGCACGAGTTTATTCACGCACTCCGTCACCGGCCTCAAACTTGCCTCGTCTACGGTAAGGAACCGGGCGTTCTAACCAAAGCAGCCGGCGGTGCCCTGCGGTGTCACGCACCTGTCACGCGTCTCGTCTACCCGCTCGCAAAATTTGCTGCGGAGATGATTCTTCATGACCGACCTGTCGGCCGAACTGAGCCCGAAGAAGAGCAAGCCGATCCGGACGGCGGTCTACCAGAACAGGGCGGTCTCGAAGGAAGGTATTTCGGAGCGGCTGTTCGCGCTGGTCTTTTCCGGGCTGGTCTATCCGCAGATCTGGGAGGATCCGGAAATCGACATGGAGGCCATGCAGCTCGGCGAAGGGCACAGCGTGGTCACGATCGCGTCGGGCGGTTGCAACCTGCTCGCTTACCTCACCCGTTCGCCGGCTTCGGTCGACGCGGTCGACCTGAACAGGGCGCATATCGCGTTGAACCGGCTGAAGCTCGCCGCCTACGAGCACCTGCCGTCCCATGGCGACCTGTTCCGCTTCTTCGGAGAGGCGGGCAACCGCCACAACGGCAGCGCCTATGACCGCTTCATCGCGCCGAACCTCGATCCGGCCTCGCGCCGCTACTGGGAAAAGCGCAAGCTCACCGGTCGCCGGCGCATCTCCGCCTTCGAGAAGAATTTTTACCGCACCGGCGCGCTCGGCTTCTTCATCGGCATGGGCCACAAGGTGGCGAAACTTTACGGCGTGGACCCGACCGACATCATGAAGATGCGGGGCGAGCGCGAGCAGCGGCGCTTCTTCGAGGAGGAGTTGGCCCCGATCTTCGACAAGCGACTGGTGCGCTGGTCGACCTCGCTGAAATCGTCGCTCTTTGCGCTGGGCATTCCGCCGGCACAGTATGACGCGCTGGTCGGCGACGAGGGCGAGATGGCGCGCGTGCTGTCGATGCGGCTCGAAAAGCTCGCCTGCGACTTCAAGCTGCAGGACAATTATTTCGCCTGGCAGGCCTTTGCCCGCCGCTATCCGAAGCCCGGCGAGGCCGCGCTGCCGATCTATCTGGACGAACAGGCCTATCCGACGATCCGCGCCAATATCGGCCGCGCCAGGATCCATCACCGCAACGTCGTCGAGCTCTTGAAGACCAAGCCCGCCGGCAGCGTCGACCGCTTCGTGCTGCTCGACGCGCAGGACTGGATGAGCGACAGCCAGCTCAACGATCTTTGGGCCGAAATCACCCGCGCTGCCTCGCCGACTGCCCGCGTCATCTTCCGCACGGCCGCCGAAGAGACGCTGCTGCCTGGCCGCGTCGTCGACAGCGTGCTCGGCCAGTGGGACTATCGCGAGGCGGAATCGATCGATTTCGGCCGCCGCGACCGCTCGGCGATCTATGGCGGGTTCCACCTTTACGTAAAGAAGCTGTCATGAGCGCGGTAGGCCGGCAGGAAGACCGCGCCGCCGGCCATGCGGCGCTGATGAACGGGGTCTATCGCCACCAGCGCCACATCTACGACCTCACCCGCAAATATTACCTGCTCGGCCGCGACCGGATGCTTGCCGGGCTCGACATTCCCCATGACGGGACCGTCCTGGAGATCGGCTGCGGCACCGGCCGCAACATGGTGCTGGCCTCGCGGCTTTATCCGGACGCGCGGCTCCATGGCCTCGACATCTCCGCCGAGATGCTGCGCAGCGCCGCCGCTTCGCTGGCGCGCGAAGGGATTGCGGCGAGGGCGCGACTGGCGGAAGGCGACGCAACGGAATTCGATGCGCAAAACCTGTTCGCTCACGACCGTTTCGATCGGGTGTTCATCTCCTACGCCTTGTCGATGATCCCCGGCTGGCAGCGCGCGATCGCGCAAGGGCTGGAATGCCTGGCTCCGGGCGGGTCCCTGCACATAGTCGATTTCGGCGGCCAGGAGCGGCTGCCCAAATGGTTCCGCTCCATGCTGAGAGCCTGGCTCGGCAAATTCCATGTCTCGCCGCGCGACAATTTGCGCGAGGAACTCGCCGGGCAGGCCAAGGCCGCAGGAATGAGCCTGGAGTTCGAGCCGCTGTATCGGGGCTATGCGGTAAGGGCGGTGATAAGGCGGCCGGGGCGGTAGGGCGGCGCTATCGAGCCACCATAGCCGGCAACCCCAGTTGCCAGTCAAGCCGGTGCAGACGGCGCGCGCCAGACATTCCTGTTCTCTTCCACGAATGCAGCGAAAGAGCGCGGCGCATGCCCGGTCAGGCGTTCGACATCTGCCGAAACGACCGAAGTCTCACCTTGGCGGATGCTGCCATAAACTCGTTCGTAGTAGTCGACAGTCGCTTTGGCCGCCCCTTCGCCGAAACCCGCCAGATATTCGCCGAGCGGCGGATCGAGATATCGAACCTGATGGCCTGCCGCCTCCCCCACCAGCCAAGCGACCTCGGCCCAGGTCAGTGCTTGCGGTCCGGTCAATGTGTAGGACTGGCTTGCATGCCCGGAATCCAGGAGCGCCGTCGCGGCGACATCGGCAATGTCGCGCGTATCGACGAAGCTTGTCGGCTGCCCGCCCGTGGGCACCGTCAGCTCGCCAGTGTCCCTGATATCTTCGAGATAGTAGGACGGTTCGGTGAAATTCTGCATGAACCAGTTCGGCCGAAGGACCGTCCAGGCGAAGGATGAGGACTGGATGACCTGCTCGACCCTCCGTTCATTCGTCGCCTCGTCCCGATTGCCCGCGCCGATTTCCGAAAGAAGGACTACCCGTTCGACGCTTCGCGCCGACCGCAAGAACGATGCGACGGTTGCCGCGGGATCCGGCGTCTTCGGTTTCACGAGATAGACGGCATCGACGCCTGCCAGCGCATCGGCCCAACCATCGCCTTCTTCCCAAGCAAAGCGGCTGGCGGTGGCGCCGGGAACATTCAAACTGGCCGTATTGCGAGTGGCGCCTCGCACGGCCACTCCCTCGCGGCGAAGCAAAGCCGCTGCAACCTGGCGCCCAGTCTTCCCACGCATACCCGTGACCAGAACAGTCTTCATGGGACACCAACCCGGAAACAGCCCGTCGAGGTAGAGTTTGCGCGCTATAGCAGTCTCTTGGCAAGACCGACCAATCTACAGTATTGTCCCAGTTTGAATTTTTGCAACAGATCGGTGTGCTTTGTGAATGATCCCATATGCTGATCGAAAGGAAGCCATTCGAGCTGTCCTCAAATATTGCGCGATGCAACGCCAGACAGTTCGATATGGGGTACTCGGCAGGGCGGTAGGCATTCCCGCGCAAGGCCCTTGGAAGCCGGTTCTCGATGAAATCAGTCGCGAAGAGAAGCTAGATATCACATTCCTAGTGGTCAACAAGGATGGGTTGTCGAGCCAGATCGATTTCAAGGAAGCAAAGCCTGCTACCGACAAGCAGAAGAAGCAGGCGGCGGATACGATCGAAGCCGTCTTTGCGCACTATAGCGCTCGGAAATAGTGCCATCTTTTGTAAGGACCGTGCGGCCCCAGCGCCACAGCGTCCATAGCCTCGGTGAGCGGAACGCGAACGACCCAACCTCGTAGGTGATCCTGCCGGCACGGGCCGCATAGGACCGGTTGAAGACGGTCAGCGTTTCACGTACGTCTCAGGTCCTTGCAAGGCCGGACCCACATCCCGCATGAAGATATCTTCGCGGCTGCTGTTGCCGATCGCCATCCTCGCCGCGTCGGCGACAGCCGGCCATGCCGAGTGGAGGGCGGCCGAGAAGGTCGAGACCTATGTGATCGCCGGCAAGACCGGCCCCGAACTCTATGAATCGATCGGGCAGAAGGGACCGATGGTGCGCGACGGCAAGGCGCGCGCTATCGCGCACACCAATTTCAACCTGACCTGGTCGCGGAAATACGAGCCCAAGGACGGCGTCTGCACGCTGGTCTCGGCGCGGCCGAACCTGACCATCACCTATACCCTGCCCAAGCCCGCCGGGCAGCTGCCCGCCCCAACGGCCGGGAACTGGGAGACGTTCATCGCCGGCATCCGCGCCCATGAGAAGGTGCATGGCGATTTGATCAGGCAGATGACGAAGGAGATCGAGGCCGCGACCGTGGGCATGTCGGCTGCCGGCGACCCCAAATGCGTGAAGATCAGGACCGAGCTGCAGAAGCGGTTGAGCGAAGTCTATGAGAGATACAAGCAGCGCAGCCGGGACTTCGATCGGGCCGAGATGGGCAATGGCGGCAATGTGCAGCGGCTGATCCTTGCCTTGGTAAACGGAGGTTAGAGCCCCGTTTCGAAATGCGTGAGGCGGTCTGCAAATGGCGATTTCTGCGCTTCGGTGCTCACGTACCTGAATGTACGCTCCGCTCCGGTTCTCGAAATCACGAGTTTCGCCGCGCCCCGATGCATTTGGAAACACGCTCCTGGGCGCTTGAACGTGCCCCGCCATTCAACGTAGGTTTGGAATCGCTGAAGGACAGCCTGCCCCCTCTCCCGCTGCGCCCGACCCCTTCCTGGAAACGGGGTGGTGCCGGGCAAGGCGGATAGAGGGGGCATACCGGCGCCTGAGACAATGCGGGACAGGAGCGAGGCAATGGACGAGCCCGGCCGATGGCGCCTTATGTCGAGCGCGCCAAGGGATGGCAGCAGGATCCTGGTGACGGTGAGACCGACCGAGCAGGGTCCGGCCGAGGTCGACGTCGCCTACTGGGCGCGGGCCGACCAGTTCGGCATCGAAGGCTGGCGCTCGGCCGATTCGCATCCCGGACAGGTGTTCGCCTATGCCGAGCCCGAGCTGAAATGCTGGATGCCTTTGCCCAAGGCAGGCGACACCAGCATGCCCGCGCCCTGGGAGGGCGAGGATAGCGAGCAGTTGGACGGCTCGGGGATTTGAGGCGCGCCTCGCTCCTTCATTCCACCGCCTTGGCCAGCGCGGCCGCCAGCCCCTGCGGCTTGTAGGAAAGGTTGAAGGGCGTCAGCCCCATCCTGACCACCACCAAGTCCTTTGACGGGATAACCGCCACCGACTGCCCGTCATGCCCCTCGAACCAGAAGGTGTCGTCGGGCAGGCCGAAGCCGGCGTCCGGATCCTGGCCGGCCGGCGTGTCGCCTTCGGGGCCGTTGAGCCAGACCATGCCTTTGCCATAGGCGCCCTTCGAGGCGGGCGCTTGCTCGTGCATCCAGTCGACGAAGCCGGCCGGCAGGATCTCCTGGCCGTTCCAGGCGCCTTTCCTATGGATGAACAGGCCGAAACGCGCCCAGTCGCGCGCGGTCGCGTAAAGATAGGACGAGCCGACGAAGGTGCCGCGCGCGTCGGGCTCCAGCACGGCGCTGGTCATGCCAAGCGGATCGAACAGCGCCTTCTTCGGATATGAGAGCGCCTCGGGACCGGCGGCGTTCTGCCAGATGCGCGAGAGGATGTTGGCCGTGCCGCTCGAATAGTTGAACGTAGCGCCGACCTTGTCGACGAGCGGCATGCCGGCCGCGAAACCCGCCATGTCGGGCTGCAGATAGAGCATGCGGGTGACGTCGCTCACGTCGCCGTAATTCTCGTTGAAGGCCAGGCCCGACGACATCCCCATCAGGTCGGCGAGGCTGATGTCCTTGCGGCCGTCGGCATTCCATTCGTCGAGCAGCGCCTTCTGGTCGAGCGACAGCTTTCCGGCCTTGACCAGCGTGCCGATGACCGCGGCCGTCACCGACTTGGTCATCGACCAGCCGAGCAGCGGGGTTTCGGCCGAAAAGCCTTCACCGTAGCGTTCTGCGACGATGCGGCCGTTCTTCACCACCACGACTGCGCGCATGCCGGGGCCGGTGAGCCTGGCGTCGTCGAGGATGGCGGCGATCGCAGGATCCTGCGAAGGCTGGACGGTGACGCCCTCGGGCCAGAGCGCATCGGACAGCGGCGGCGCAGGCTCCAGTTCCGGAACCGGCAGCACGGCGTCGAGCCTGCCGTCCGGCACCGCCGTGCAGCCGAAACCGGGACGCGCGACCGCCATGCCCTTGCCGAAGACGCCGAACAGGCCGGTGGTGATCACCCTTGTCTCGCGGTCAACGGAGAAATCCATGAATTTCAGGATGGGATGGCCGGGCGCCTGCACGTCGACCTGCAGCACCTCGCGGGCATCGCGGCCGGCAATGACCACGTTCGAGCAGATGATCTTGGCTGTATAGCCGGCCGCCACCTTGATGAGCTCGGGCGGCGACTGGTACATCCAGCCGGCCGCAGCAGCGACAGCGAAGATGATGATGGCAAGCAGCCATTTGCCGATTTTGCGGGCGCGTTGCATCGACTGCCTTCCTACTGCCGCCTTTGCCTTGGATTCGCCGTCATTCCTCACTGAATTTGCAATATGTGTCGAGGGTGTCGAGAGATCCCGGTCAACGGATTCTCAACCATGATCCTTCATCACATGTGATGGAGAGGGCGGAGCGCAGCTTGCGCGGCCTGCCATTCCGGGGAAAATAGAGCTTCGGCCCGCGGGCCATGGAGAGGGATGATGCGACGACTGGGGGCGATCGTGGCGTTGGCGCTGCTTTCGGCGTGCACCACGTCGGATGACCTGTTGCCGACCGCCTCCACGAGCATCCGGCCGGACGACGTTTCGCCGGCGAGCACAACCGCCAGCGCGACCGTGGCGGTTGCCTACCCGCGCTTCAGCGACAGCGATCCGCACAACTGGCAGTCGACCGCGCCGTGGAGCTACGCCGTGCACGGCACGGACGTATCGAAGTACCAGACGTCCGTGGGCTGGACGAATGCCCGGGCATCCGGCATTTCCTTCGCCTTCATCAAGGCGACGGAGGGCGGCGACCGCGTCGACGACAAGTTCGCGGAGCACTGGTACAGGGCGAAGACGGCCGGGATTCCGCGCGGCGCCTATCATTTCTATTATTTCTGCCGCACGGCCGCGGACCAGGCGCGCTGGTTCATGCGCCACGTGCCGCGCGACCGATCGGCGCTGCCGCCGGTGCTCGACATGGAATGGAACCCGCAGTCGCCCACCTGCAAGCTGAGGCCCGACGCGGAGACCGTCCGCTCGGAGATGCGCACATTCCTGACGATGGTCGAAAAGCACTACGGCAAGAAGCCGATCATCTACACCTCGATCGATTTCTTCGAGGACAACGAGCTCTCGACCTTCCGCGGCTATCCCTATTGGCTGCGCTCGGTTTCCGGCCACCCCGACGATAAATATTCCGGCCACCCCTTCACGTTCTGGCAGTATACGGGCACGGGCGTCGTGCCCGGCATCGACGGCAATGCCGACATCAACGTCTTCAACGGCTCGCAAGCCGCCTGGAAAAAGTGGTTGAAGGCGAACACAAAATAATCGATTGAGCATCTCTGCCCGTTTTTCGCCACGGGCTGTCTGCATTGCGTGGGATCGGCCTCGGGTTGCTTGCAGCCCTTCCGGGCCTATTTTGTACGGCGGCCAAGCAGAAGGGGTGTCATGGCGTTCAGGGCTCTAGCCATCGCGGCTACGATGACCGTCGCGGCGGCGATGCCGGTTTTTGCCATGGAGTGCGGCGGCGATTTCGAAGTCTGGAAGAAAGGCTTCGAAGCCGAGGCTGGCCAGGAAGGCATCGGCCCCAAGGGGCAGCAGGCGCTGGACGACGCCAAGATCGACCCGAATGTGCTGAAGCGCGACCGCGCGCAAGGCGTGTTCGCGCAGAGCTTCATCGAGTTCTCCTCGCGCATGGTGAATTCGTACCGCCTCAAGCAGGGCGCGGCAAATCTCAAGAAATATGCAGACGTGTTCGCCCGCGCGGAGGCAGACTATGGCGTGCCGCCGCCGGTGATCGCCGCCTTCTGGGCGCTGGAGACGGATTTCGGCGCCGTGCAGGGCGACTTCAAGACGCTGGATGCGTTGGCCACGCTTTCGCATGACTGCCGGCGGCCGGAACTGTTTCGGCCGCAACTGATGGCGCTGCTGAAGCTGATCGACCTCGGCACCGTGCCGCCGAACGTGAAGGGCGCATGGGCGGGCGAGATCGGCCAGATGCAGATCCTGCCCAAGGACTATCTGGAAAAGGGCGTCGATGGCGACGGCGACGGCGGGGTCGACCTGCGCAACAGCCCGCCCGACGTCATCATGACGGCCGGCAATTTCGTGAAGTCGCTGGGCTGGCGCCCGGGCGAGCCATGGCTGGAGGAAGTACGCGTTCCCGACGAGATGGATTGGTCGCAGACCGGACGCAGCAACCCGCTGCCGATGGCGCAATGGAGCCAATGGGGCGTGACCGACCGCGACGGCGCGCCGCTTGCCGAGACCGGGCTTCCCGGCGGGGTCGTGCTGCCGATGGGCCGCAAAGGCCCGGCCTTCATGGCGCATCCGAACTACAACGTGTATCTCGAGTGGAACCAGTCCTTCGTCTACACGCTGACGGCGGCATACCTTGCGGACAGGCTGGCGGGCTCGCCGCCCTACGACCCGCGCAACCCCGACCCGGCGCTTTCGATCGAGGACATGAAGGCGCTGCAGACGCTGCTGCAGGCACGCGGCTACGACGTCGGCAAGATCGACGGCGTGCTGGGCTCCGGCACGCGCGAGGCGGTCAGGCAGGAGCAGATGCGGCTAGGGCTGCCGGTCGACGGCTGGCCGACGCAGGAACTGCTGGCGAAGCTGGGGGCTTGATCGGACCACACTGGCGAAACGGGATCGCCGTCGGCCACTGTCGGGAGCCGAGCTTGCTTACCCCTCTGGGCGGCGCCGGCGGCTAACGGCGCAGGCTTGCGGCAGGGCAACTCGATTACTTGCAATCGAGGTTTCCGACCTCCGACGCGTCGAACTTCGCGCTGACGCGAGACGCCGGCGAAAAACTGATCGTCCCGTACAGAACGGCGTTATGGCCTGCGAGGCTTTCACAGCGTGCGCCATCGACCGTGCTGACGCGATAGCCGCCATCCTCCGCCGTTATCACCACGGCGCATCGCTCGCGCGGATCGGCGGCGTTGAGGTTTTCCTCAAAACGCCATCCCGAAGATGCCGGTTTTGCTGTACCCGTGACTCCGAAAAACGTGTCGTAGGGCGTCCACCACGAGAGGGCAAAGACCAGGTCCTTGCCCTTCGGTCGCGTAGTGAAGATGGTCTCGTCTTTGCCATCCTTGAGGCAATATTTTCCCTCTTGGCCGGTGGGCCCGGCTGCCTCTTCCTGGCTTGGCTCGGAAGCGCCAGTGCTCGCGGCCAATTCCGCCGAAATTCTCTTCGCCCACTCAGTCTCCGCGTCGTCGATCAGCCAGGCGCCCTCGACCCGGACCAGGTAAAAGGTCCGTTCGCGCTTTTCGCCGTAGTTCCGGAAGGTCGCGCGCACGGTTGCGGCGGACGACGTCTGCGCCAGCACCTTGAGCTTCAGTTTGCTGATCTTCGGCTCATCGTTGCCGCCCGCGATCCACGTTGTCCCGATGGCATCCACATCGCGCTTGGCGTCAGCCTCCTGCAGCGCGCGGAGGCGAGGTGACATTAGGAAGAGAACGTCGGTGTTGCGGATTGCCGTCTCGACGACTTTCGCCGGTCCCATGCCGCCGGCAAATCCGAGGGCCGCGCTCCACGCGATAAAGAAGGCCATCGCCGCCAAGCGGAGCGCTCCCGAGCCCCAACGCGCATCTGACATTCTCATGAGAACCTCCGCCTCGAGCGCGGAATTTGCCGCGAATTTCGCATTTGTGCGGCCGTCACAACCCCTGCAAGCCAGCTTTAAGAGGGTGCCACCTGCCCGCAATTAGGATTCCAGCGCACCGCCATGCGGGCTTTTCCCTTGTCCTGACGGATGCGTTGGCGCTTTGCGCGCGATCCCCTCGCCAGTGCGCGGAAGGGCGGTCTCAAAGGCGCAAAGACGCGGATGCGTGATTTGCCTCTGTGCTCGCTATAAGTTCGTGGTTCTCGCTCCGCGGGTTTACATCCGCGATCAGGGCACTAGGTCATTGGTGTAGTGCCGGCATTTGCTCGGCCGATAGCCCGGCGCACGGCTTGCAAAGCCTGCGACCGCAATTTTCCTCCAGCACAGACAAGAGACGAGACATGACCGAAGTCAAAAACGGCGATGTCGTACGCATTCGCTATACGGCGAAACTGACTGACGGCACCGAATTCGATTCATCGGCGGGACGGACGCCGCTCGAACTCCAGGTTGGCGCAGGCCAGGTGGTGCCCGGCCTTGACCGCAGGATGGACGGCATGGCCGTGGGCGAAAAAACCACGGTGACGGTGCCCGCCCGGGAAGGCTACGGGCTACGCGACGAAGGCCGGGTGCAAACCGTCCCACGCTCGGCAGTTCCCGCCGGAACGGAAATCGGCACCAGGCTGCAGGCCAAGACGTCCGACGGCCGCAAGATCCCGCTGACCGTCACCGAGCTCGATGAGGAGCAAGCGACGGTCGATGCGAACCATCCGCTTGCCGGCCAGGACCTCGTGTTCGACGTCGAGGTGCTGGAGGTCGTGGCGCGATAGGCCAGCCCCGCCTTACAAGGCCTTGCCGATGCCGGCCGGTTCCGACCTCGAGGGGCCGGCGTCGGCGACCGGCGTCCAGATCACATCCTCGACCTTCTGAGCGCCGGCGGCGAGCATGACCAGCCGGTCGAAGCCGAGCGCCACGCCGCTCGCCTCGGGCATGATGGCGAGGGCCGAGAGGAAATCCTCGTCGAGCGGATAGCGCTCGCCGTAGACGCGCTGCTTCTCGTCCATCTCGGCCCCGAAGCGGCGGCGCTGCTCCTCGGCGTCGGTCAGTTCGCCGAAGCCGTTGGCGAGCTCGACGCCGCAGCAATAGATCTCGAAGCGCTCGGCGACGCGCGGATCGTTGGCGCTCTTGCGGGCAAGCGCGGCCTCGGAGACCGGATATTCGTAAAGGACGGTGGCCCTGCCCTGCCCCAGCATCGGCTCGATTCGCTCGACCAGAACCTTGCTGAACAAATCCGCCCAGTTGTCGTCCGGCGCGCCACGAAGGCCTGCCTGGGTCAGAGCAAAGCGCAGAGCCTCGGCGTCGGTCGATCCGCCCGTCGATATGGTGGCGAGAAGGTCGATGCCGGCGTGGCGCTCGAAGGCTTCCGCGACGGTGAGGCGTTCCGGCTCGGCGAAAGGATCGGCCTCGCGGCCGCGGAAGACGAAGCGCTTCGCGCCGGCCCGCTCGGCGGCGAGCGCTGTGAGCGCGGCGCAATCCTGCATGACGCTCTCATAGCTTTCGCCAACCCGATACCATTCGAGCATGGCGAACTCGGGGTGATGCAGCGGCCCACGCTCGCGGTTGCGGTAGACCTGCCCGAGGCTGAAAATGCGCCTCTCACCGGCGGCAAGCAGCTTCTTGCAGGCAAATTCCGGCGACGTGTGCAGATAGAGAGGCTGGCGGGCGCCGTCGGGCAGGATCGCTTCGGTGGCAAAGGCGGAGAGATGCGCTTCGTTGCCCGGCGAAACCTGCAGCGCGGCCGTCTCGACCTCGATGAAGTCGCGCCGGGCGAACCAGTCGCGAGCGGCGGCGGTGATGGCATTGCGCAGGATGAGGCGCGGACGGCGGTCGGCGTGGACATGAGGCGTCCACCAGGGCGAAGGATTGGTCATTGATGCTCGGGTCGCTGTTGCAAAAGAGGCTCAAGATGCGCTACGCGCAGCGTAACGCCGCCGCAGTCGGCCTCCGCCATTTTCTGTTTCGGGATTGAAGCCGTGAAGGTAATCGCCAGTTCGCTCCGCAAAGGCAATGTCGTCGACAAAGACGGCAAGCTCTACGTGATCCTTTCTGCCGAGAACATCCATCCCGGCAAGGGCACGCCCGTCACCCAGCTCGACATGCGCCGCATCTCGGACGGCGTGAAGGTGTCGGAACGCTATCGCACCACCGAGCAGGTAGAGCGCGCCCATGTCGAGGATCGCCCGCACACGTTCCTCTATCAGGACGGCGAAGGCTTCCACTTCATGAACCCGGAGACCTACGACCAGGTGGCGGTGCCGGAGAGCGTGGTCGGCGATCAGGCGCCCTACCTGCTGGAAGGCATGACGGTGGATGTGTCGCTGCACGAAGGTTCCGCGATCTCGATCGTGCTGCCGCAGCGCGCGACATTCGAGGTGGTCGATACCGAGCCGGTCACCAAGGGCCAGACCGCCTCCTCGTCCTACAAGCCGGCGATGCTTTCGAACGGCGTGCGCACCGCGGTGCCGCCACACATCAGCGTCGGCACGCGCGTGGTCGTGATGACCGCCGACGGGTCGTATGTAGAGCGTGCGAAGGATTGATCCTGGTCATCACACCGCCATCGTCTCAAGGCTGGCAAAGCCTTGCGGGGCTTCGCCTTCCTCGAAGGGTGTCGTCACCTCGACGAAGGTGTCGGGATAGAAGCCGTTGAAGCGGGTCCTGAGCGACAGCGAATAGGCGCCGATATGGCCGATCTCGATCCAGTCGCCGGTGTCGATCGTCTCCGGCAGCCAGAACGGCCGCGACAGAATGTCGACGGAATCGCAGGTCGCGCCGCACACCTTGAACGGGACGATGGCGCCCGCGTCGCCATTGCGCTGCAGGATCGCGGGATCGGGGATGAAGCGTGCCGGCAGCGTTATCTTGCCCACCCATGAATCCGACAGCGACGCCCAGATGCCGTCATTGATGTAGAGGCGCCTGCCCTTTCTCAACAGCACGCGCACGATCAGCGAGAACGCTCGCGCGACGATCACGCGGCCCGGCTCGGCCACCAGCGGCGTGCGATGGAATTGCCATTCCTCGATGTCGGCGCTGAGCCGCGACATGATCTCTTCCAGCGAAGGCATGGATGTCGCCTTGCTGTTAGGGGCGTGGCCATATTCGGCCGGAAAACCGCCGCCGACATCGAGGGCCGCGGGCGGGAAGCCGAGGCGGTTGCGCACCCAGTCGGCGGTGGCGAGCGCACGTTCGTAGGTGTCGGGATCCTCGATCTGGCTGCCGACATGGAAGCAGATGCCGACCTTGAAGCCGGCGCGGTCGAGGCGCTGGGCGAGCTCGACCGCGTAGGCCGGCCCGGCGCCGAATTTCTTGGACAGCTCGTAGACTGCGTCGCCCTTGGTCTGGATACGCACGAAGACGGTGAATGCGGCCGGGTCGAGGTCGAGCGCGCGCACCACCCGCGTGACCTTGGCGACCTCGTCCTCGTGGTCGATGGCGATGACGCGGATGGCATATTTTTCGAGCGCGAGACGAATGTCGGACTGCGCCTTGACCGGGTGCATGTAGAGCATCTCGGCGTCGGGCGAGACGGCGCGCACGGCTGCGAATTCGCCCGGTGAGGCCACGTCGAAAGCCTTTACGCCGGCTTCCACCAGCGCCTTCAGCACCATCGGCTCGCCGTTGGTCTTGACTGCATAAGCGGTCTTGCCGGGAAACAAGGCCATGAAGCGCCGAGCGTCGGCCTTCAACACCTCCGGGTGGAAGCAATAGACCGGATCGTCTGGCCGAAGCGCCAGCGCCGCCTCATGCGCATTCGTGAATTTCTGCATGATGCCTCCCGAGGATTTCGCGCCGGAAACTAACAGCGGCAGCGATGAGGACCAAGGGGTCAAGATGCCGTGCGTTCCGCTCGGGCGCGCCCAGATCAGTCATCATCGTGCCAAGGATTGCGAACTTGCACCCGGGCTCGTCGATATTCGCTTGTGTCGCGGGAAACGACAGTCAGATCGTGATGAAGGGCGGTTGCCGCGATGATCAGATCGGGCTGCGAGAAGGTGTGGCCGGATCTTCGGCCTTCCTCGACCAAGAGGCGCCATTTCAGCATGATGTCCTCGGTGATGGGCAGCATGCGCTGCTCGAACATCGGCCGGACCTTATGCGAAAGCCAGTCTGCAAGCTCGGCTCGCTTGACCGGATCATCGACCAGTTCGATGCCGAAGCGGATTTCGGCGAACGTGACCGTGCTGACGAACAGCAGATCCAGCGGTTGAGTGGCGACGAACGAAACGACCTTCGGCTCTGGCCTCGGACAGCGAAGCTCGGACAGGATGTCGGTGTCGAGGAGCCAGCCCGTCACAGAGAGACATCGCGCACAGGCAAAGGCGTGCGGAGAGGCGAGATCTCGATGTCGCGGTGCGGCGACGCCTGCATGGCGGCAATCAGAGCGTCCCCGCTCCGGTCGCCCTTCATGCGGTGAAACTCGTCGGCGGAGATGATGACCACCTCCTGGCGTCCGCGCACAGTAACATGCTGCGGACCGTCGCTATGGGCGCGGCGCACCAGCTCGCTGAAATGCGCCTTTGCGTCCTGCAGCGCCCAGTGACTTGTGCGACTGTCACGCGCAGCTCGTCGGGGCTTGCCAGCGGGCGAGGAAGTCGCTTTGTTATTTCTGGTCATACTGACCAGAATAGCATAGAGTCGTCCATCCACTCAAGCAGCGTATCTAGGCTTGGGGTAGCTGGACTGTAGCTGGACAGCCGTTTGCGCAGGCATGGACGGCCGGGGCGGAATCCTTCGCATCCGAGCCTCACGGGAGCATGGAGTGCTTTGACCAGCCGCAGAATCCAGCCGAGGATTCGGAGGCTTGGCATAAGGAAAACGGGTCGTATGAGCATTTTCTCAACACCCGACCAGCCATGAATCGGGTGGCAGCGGCGCGGCTCTTGTGCGACCAGGTTTCAACCGAGGAGACCGTCTTGAGCAACAGCACGAAGCGAATCCGCACCACGATGGGCGTGGCCGAGTGGGGCATGCTCCTGCTGCTTGGCGTGATCTGGGGCGGCTCGTTCTTCTTCGCGCGCGTCGCGGTGGCGGAGATCCCACCGCTGACGCTGGTGCTGCTGCGCGTCGGCATCGCCGCAGCGGCGCTGCATCTCTATCTGCTTGTCCGCGGCCCTTCCTTTGCGCTTGCCCTGCCGCACCGGCCGCTGTTCCTCGCGCTCGGGCTCTCCAACAACGTGGTCCCGTTCTCGCTGATCTTTGCCGGCCAGACCGTGCTCGGCGCGGGGCTCTCCGCGGTGCTCAACGCCACCACGCCGTTCTGGACGATCATCGTCGCCAACATGCTGACCAGCGACGAGAAGCTCTCCTGCAACAAGGTCGTCGGCGTGCTCGCCGGCGTTGCCGGCACCGCCGTCATGGTCGGGCCGGGAGTGCTCGCCGGGATCGGCGGGCCGGTCTGGCCAAAATTCGCGCTGATCGGCGCCGCAATCTCCTACGCGCTGGCGCTGATGGTGGCGCGGCGCTTCAAGGGCCTACCGTCTACGATCGTCGCTACCGGCCAGCTCACGGCTTCGACCGCGATCATGATCCCCGTGGCGCTTTTCGCGGTCGACGTGACCGCCCTGGCTTCGGTGAGCCTCGGCGTGTGGGCCGCGGTGCTCGCCATCGCACTGATTTCGACCGCTTATGGCTATCTTCTCTACTTCACGCTGATCGAACGCTCCGGCGCGACCAACGCCTCGCTGGTCACCTTGATCGTGCCGATGAGCGCGATGCTGCTCGGCGCGACTTTCCTCGGCGAGCGGCTGGAGCTGTTCGAGATCGGCGGGATGGTGCTCATCGCGCTCGGGTTAATCACCATCGACGGCCGGCTTTTGCGCCGCAAACACCCGATTCGAACTGTGTCAAGCTGATTTTTTTCGTGAATGCCCGCAGCTCGATTTTTCCTTTGTAAAACAATCATGAACGTCACACCCGGCCACGATTTTTTCACAGCTCTGTCGCATTGCAGCAACATTTCCGCTTGTCACACGTTGTGAGAGGCATAGAATCTCTACCTAGTCTGTAGAGGAGGCTGACCATATGGGACTGACACGGCCAATCAATGCTTTGATGGTGTGTGCAGCATTCGCTTTCATTGGTGCCCTCATCATTGGGGCTCTACCCTGACCGCCCTTTGGGGGGCGGGACGAAAACCCAAAGGAATTGGAGAAAGGCCGGGCAAACCGCCCGGCCTTCCGATTCCAGGGCCTTCTTTCGGGGCTATGCCGCGGCCGCTGATGCCGTCGCCTTGGCAATATCGCCGCGGATGCCGATCATGTGGCAGATGGCGAAGGCGAGGTCGGCACGGTTCATCGTGTAGAAGTGGAAGTCGGTCACGCCATGCTCCATGAGGTCTAGCACCTGCTCGGCCGCCACCGCGGCAGAGACAAGCGCATGCGTCTGCGGGTCCTTCTCCAGCCCTTCGAAGCGTTCGGCGAGCCAGGCAGGCACCAGCGCTCCGCAGCGCTTCGAGAAATTGGCGACCTGCGTGAAATTGTGGACCGGCAGGATGCCCGGCACGATCGGAATATAGATGCCGGCCCGCCGCACGCGCTCGACGTAGCGTTCGTAAAGGTCGTTGTCGAAGAAGAACTGGGTGATGGCGCGGGTCGCGCCGTTGTCGACCTTGCGCTTCAGCATGTCGATGTCGGTCGCGAAATCCGGACTCTCCGGATGCTTTTCCGGATAGGCGGAGACGGAGACGTCGAAGTCGCCCTGCGCCTTCAGCGCGCCGACCATTTCGGCGCCGTTGGCATAACCGCCCGGATGCGGCCGGTAAATCGCGCCGACGCCGGCGGCCGGGTCGCCGCGCAGCGCGACGAAGCGCGTTACGCCCATATCCTTGAACTCGGCGATCACCTGGTCGACCTCCTCGCGCGCCGCGTCGATGCAGGTGAGATGTGCGGCGGGCAGCAGGGTCGATTCCATGAGGATGCGGCGCACCGTGCGCGCCGTGCGCTCGCGTGTCGAGCCGCCGGCGCCGTAGGTGACAGAGACGAAATGCGGCCTCAGCGGCTCAAGCCGCTTGACGGTGTCCCACAGCCTGGCCTCCATCTCGTCGGTCTTAGGCGGGAAGAACTCGAAGGAGACGCGGATCTTGTCGCCGATATGCGGACGGCGCGAAAAACTGAACTGCGGCATCAGGCTGTCTCCTGGGCAAGGTCGGAATTGGCGGGATCGGCGATCAGCAGGCGTCGGTCGCGGCCGAGCCAGAGCTTGACTGTCAAGGCGGGTTCCGCGCCAGCGCGCGGCTCGAACTCAAGGGTTTCCTCAAGATCAAGTCCGGCCTCCGCGAACCAGTCGGCGATCTGGCGGTCGGTGAAGCCGAGGCGGGCATGGGCGTGCTCCTCGCGCAGGAATTCGAGACCATGCGCGGCGAAGTCGACGATGATCAGCCGGCCGCCCGGCCTCAGCGTGCGCACGGCCTCGCGGATCGCGGCCTGCGGGTCGTCGAGATAGTGCAGAACCTGATGGACGGTGACGAGGTCGAATGCGTCGCGCTCGACGGGCGGGGCGTAGATATCCCCGAGCCTCACCTGCGCATTGTGGACCCCTGCCCTGTCGAGATTGGCGCGCGCGACGGCCAGCATCTCGCGCGACATGTCGACGCCGACGCCGCGCCGATAGAGCGGCGCAAGGATTTCCAGCAGCCGGCCGGTGCCGGTGCCGAGGTCGAGCATGGCCTGGAACGGCCTCTTGCCCACCAGCTTGCGGATCGCGGTCTCGACGGCGCCTTCCGAGACATGCAACGAGCGTATCTGGTCCCAGCTCGCGGCATTCTGCGCGAAATAGGCGCTCGCCCGCTCCTGCCGCTTGCGCTTGACACTGGAGAGTCGTTCAAGGTCGCGCTCTATCTGCGGATCGCCGGCATGAAGCCGCGACACCAGGCCGTTCACGAACTCGCGCGCGTCGTCGCTGTCGGAGAGGCGGAAGAACGCCCATGAGCCCTCCTGGTAGCGGCCGATCAGTCCTGCCTCGAGCAGGAGCTTGAGATGACGCGAGACGCGCGGCTGCGATTGGTGCAGGATCTCGGTGAGATCGGAAACCGTCAGATCGCCGCGTGACAGCAGCGCCAGGATGCGCAACCGGCTGGATTCGGCCGCCGCCTTCAGCGTATCAACCATCGTGTCGAGGGTTACGTGCGGCCGGGAAAGCATCCCAATCTCCAGAAAGACATAAAGATATCTTTATGTGAGGTTTGATCCGCTTGCAACCAGGAATGTCGCTGGCGAGCAAGAAAATGACGCGGGAATGGAAGCGATGAGCGGACTGCGCGAAGGCGAACAGGCACTCGGTTTCGATCCCGGCGCCATGGAAGGAGATGCGCGGCTGGTCTTCATCGGCCGCGTCCGCTCGCCCTGGGTGAGCAAGGACGATTGCCCGAAGAACATGGCCGAGGCGCGCGAGCGCGGCGGGGCAGCGTCGGTCGAGATCGATGCCGCCTACCGCGCCGGGCTGGAGGGGCTCGAGCGCGCCAGCCATGTCGTCCTGCTCACCTTTCTCGACCGCGCCCCGCGCAACCTGCTCGTCCAGAAGCCGCGCCATGCCCCGAAGACGAGCGGCACTTTCGCGCTGCGCTCGCCGGCAAGGCCAAATCCGATCGGACTGCATATCGCCAGGCTCGTGGCCCTCGACGAGGCCGCCGGCGTGCTGACGCTCGATGCCATCGACGTGCTCGACGGCACGCCGCTCCTGGACCTGAAGCCCTATTTCGCCTCGGTCGACTCGGTTCCCGAAGCGACTGTGCGGCCGGCGGACTGAAGCGTCCTCGATATGAACGAAGCGCCCTCACCGGCTCGGCTTCGCCTGGCCACCTCTCCCTCGCTGCGCGGGGGCGAGGAACCCAAGCTGGAACAGCACTGATGGCCGGCACGAACCGTCAGCGCGCCATCGCCAAGTCGCTGACGGCGCTGCTGCCCATGGCGCCCTTCGCCGACGCGGAAAAGATCCGCGCGGATGCCTCTGCGCCGCATCTGAAAACGCTGCCGCCCTCGCTGGCGGTGTGGCTAGCCACCGTCGCGCATGTGCGCCACGCCCACACCGAATACGACAAGCTCATCGATGAGGAAGGCTACGACCGCGACTCGGCCCGCTTCTTCGTGATCGACGAGATAAACGCCGTGCTGACGCGCTGGCGGGCGACGCGCCTGCTGGAAGTGGCCGACGAGGACTGACGGCCGCAGTCCGGGACGCCGTGGCTTCGGGGGATTTTTCCAAATCGCACGGCGATCACGGCGGATTGGCGCGATACCCCCGGTCGATTCAGCCGAAATTCTTGCCGTCCACTTGGGAAATTTTTGCCGTCCACTTGGAAAGGCGAAAACCGTCGCTCACATGTCGGCCTGGGAGGCTCCATTCAATCAGCAACCACAGCCCGTAAGGGGCAAGGACGGTGGATATGGCAAAGGTTTGGTTTATCACTGGATCATCCAAGGGTTTCGGCCGCGTCTGGGCCGAGGGAGCGCTTGCGCGCGGCGATCAGGTCGCGGCGACCGCGCGCGATGCGAGCACGCTCGCGGACCTCGTGAAGAAATACGGCGACAATATTGCCGCGGTGAAGCTCGATGTGACCGACAAGGCCGCCGTCGATGCCGCGGTGGCGGAGGCGCATCGCCGCTTCGGCCGGCTGGACGTGGTGATCAACAATGCCGGCTACGGACAGTTCGGCGCGATCGAGGAGGTGAGCGAGGAGGAAGCGCGCGCGCAAATCGAGACCAACCTGTTCGGGGCACTTTGGGTGACGCAGGCCGCTCTGCCGATCATGCGCGCGCAGCGCTCCGGCCACATAATCCAGATCTCCTCGATCGGCGGCGTCAACGCATTCGCGAACATCGGCCTCTACCATGCCTCGAAATGGGGGCTGGAAGGCTTCAGCCAGGCGCTTTCGCTGGAAGTCGCGGAGTTCGGCATCCATGTCACGCTGGTCGAGCCGGCGGGATTTTCCACCGACTGGGCCGGCCCGTCGGCCAAGTTCGCCAAGGCGATCGATGCTTATCAAGGCATACGCGACAGGATGAAGGAGCGCCGCGGCAATGTGGTGGCCGGCGATCCCGAGGCGACCGGGCCTGCCATGCTCGCGCTGGTCGATGCGGCCGAACCGCCGCTGCGCGTCTTCTTCGGCGATGTCGGGCTGCCGATGATCCAGCAGGAATACGCCAACCGTCTCGCCAATTGGGAGAAGTGGAACTGGGTCGCCGACATGGCGCAGGGAACGAAGAAGAACCGCAAGGCGGCGTAGGCCTCTTGAATGGAGGCACGGGGCACGTCAGTGCTCTAAAGCCCGTCGCGATCTTTCAGATTCGCTTCCGCACTTTAGCTCTTTGTTTTTACGCATGTCTTTATCCCGAAACCGGGGCCACTTTCGGGATCATGCTCTAGCTGTCGTTTCCACGGAGGTTGTCCTCGGTGAGTCGTGAGATGGGAGGTTTGCCGCCGAGAGCGGCGTGCGGTCGTCGATTGTTATAGTCGCA
>Ga0081539_10001090_pt1 | contig 49338 bp, 42 predicted proteins | sample TabmetS4T2R2_FD_71023 | JGI IMG/M metagenome (GOLD analysis project Ga0081539, IMG submission 71023) | Tabebuia heterophylla rhizosphere microbial communities from the University of Puerto Rico - S4T2R2 | ecosystem: Host-associated > Plants > Roots > Rhizosphere ... | reverse complement strand
CGCCGGGCACATACATGGTCCGGATCGAGCTGGCCGGGATGAAGACGGCGACGGATACGACGGACGTGCCGCTTGGCGGCACCGCCGAAGTGAACGCCACGCTGGAAGTCGCCAGGCTGCAGGAGGCGCTGCAGGTGCGCGCCGATGTCGTTCCGCCGCAGCTGGCGGTGACGCAGCAGTCGGCCAACTATCGGGCGGAGATGGTGAACGTGCTCCCGATGGGCCGTCGTCCGTTCGAGGTCGCCGAGCTCGCTCCGGGCGTCACCGACAACGTTCCCAACTCCGGTCAAGTGGCCATCTCGGGCGCATTTGCGTTCGACAGTCTGTTCCTGATCGATGGTGTCGACTCCAACGACAACCTGTTCGGGCAGTCGCACGGCCTGTTCATCGAGGACGCGATCCAGGAAACGCAAGTGGTCACGTCCGGGGCGTCGGCCGAATATGGCCGCTTCGGGGGCGGCGTGGTCAACGTCATCACCAAAAGCGGCGGCAATACCTTCTCCGGTTCCTTCCGGACCAACCTCTCCAAACCCTCGTGGACGAACGAAACGCCCTTTCAGCGTGAACGGGGGCAGAAGAACAGCGACACGCTGACAAAGTACTTCGAGGGCACGGTCGGTGGCCCGATCGTGCGCGACCGCCTCTGGTTCTTCAACGGCGATCGGTACCAGAATTCGGCCACCGCGCGCAGCCTTGCCGAAGTCGGCACCAACTACGATACGGTCACGAACAACAAGCGCGTCGAAGTGAAGTTGACCGCGACTCCAATCGTGAACCATCGCGTCAGCGGAAGCTACTTGAATAACCCGACCAGCCAAGACGGGTTACCGAGCATCAATGCCGATATGTCGATGGATCCCGCGACGATCATCAACGGCAGCAAGACACCCAACAACCTGTGGGTGGTGAACTGGAACGGCGCAGCGACGAACAAGATGTTCGTGACGGCGCAGTGGTCGCGCAAGCTGTGGCAAGTCGAGAACGGCGGTGGAACGAGCACGGCGATCACCGACTCTCCGTTTCTCAGCCGCGGCAACTTCGGGATCGGCGCCACGGCGAACCGCCATTTCAACGCACCGTATTTCAGCGCCCTCGATCCCGAAAGTCGCGCCAACCGACAGTTCGCCGGCAGCGTCGCCTACTACGTCACGAATCCCGCCATCGGCCGTCACGATTTCAAGGTCGGCGGCGAACATTTCCGCTCGTGGCGGACCGGCGGCAACTCGCAGTCCGCCACCGGCTACGTCTTCCTGACCGACTACGTGGTCGGCGCCGACGGTCGTGCGGTGATCGATTCCGCTGGTCATCCGATTCCGGTGTGGTCGCCGAGTGCGACCGGTACCCGCACTCGCATTCAGCAGTGGATCTCCGAACCGGGCGCGCAGCTGAACATCAACACACTCTCGCTGTACGTGCAGGACCGGTGGCAGGTCCGCAGCCGCATCACCGCCGATCTGGGTCTGCGCTACGAAAAGGTCGACACCGACGCCACCGGCGACATCATCGGCGCCGACACGACAACATGGCTGCCGCGTCTGGGCATCAGCTTCGACGTCGAGGGCAACGGGCGCACCATCGCCCAGGCGACGTACGGACGCTACTCGGGCCGCTTCACCGAGCGCGCCTTCGGCCGGAACACGACCGTCGGCACGCCGAGCCGCGTCGATCTTTCGTACATCGGGCCGGAAGGTACCGGACGTGACTTCGCACCCGGTTTCAACCTGAGTAACTACGTCATCACCGGCGGCAACTTCCCAACGGCGAACGTCTTCTTCGACCCGGATCTCACCTCTCCCAAGACCGACGAGTTCACGCTCTCCCTCGGCCGCGAGCTGCCACGCGCGGGTCACGTCAAGGCGACGTACTCGTGGCGGAACACCGACGCCTTCATCGACGACTTCATCAACGATCCGAGCGCCGCCGGCAAGATCACCGTCGTGCGCAACGGCGTCAACTTCGGCACCTTCGACCGCGTGTCCTACCAGAACACCGATGCGCCGACGCGGCGTTACGCGGCGCTGCAGCTCGAGTCACGGATGCAGGTCTTCGACAGGCTGCCGGTGTGGGGGCACTGGACGATTCAACTCAAGAACGACGGGAACTTCGAAGGCGAAGCGGCCAACCAGCCCGGAAATCCAACCGTGTGGTTCGACTATCCGGAGATGTTCTCGGAGAGCCGCTACTACCCGTACGGCCACCTCGACGAATTCCAGCGGCACAAGGTCCGGCTCTGGACGACCTACAACCAACCGCTCGGACGATTCGGCAGCGTGGACATCGCGCCTCTGTGGCGGATCAATTCCGGTCTGACCTACAGCCTCGCAGCGACCAGTGTCGGCATGACAGCCATTCAGATGGCCCGCAACCCCGGATACGCGCGCGCCAACACCACCACCGCTACCCTGTACTTCGACGAACGAGGCTCAGAGAGCTTCAAGGGCTACGGCGTACTGGACCTGTCCTTCAGATACGGTATTCCGGTCTGGCGGACGGTCCAGCCGTGGATCCAGACGCAGATCTACAACGTACTCGACAATCAGAAACTGATTGCCTGGAACACGACGGTGACGCCCGACGCGAACAGCCCGAAAGACGACCTCGGCCAGCCGACCGGCTATATCAAGGGTCCGAACTTCGGGAAGGCAACGGCCAATACGCAATTCCCCGCCTGGTCGACGGGACAAACCGGCGGGCGAACGTTCCGATTGGCGATGGGAATACGGTTCTGACGCTGGAAGGAATCAGGAGTCAGGAATCAGCTATTCAGTGTCGATCTGTGCTCGCTGTAAACGTCCGCTGAAGTCCACGTAGATCGACTTCCACTCCGAGAAGACGTCGAGCGCCGCGGTACCCGCTTCACGGTGCCCGTTGCCGGTCGCCTTGGTTCCGCCGAACGGCAGGTGCACCTCGGCCCCGATCGTCGGCGCATTCACGTAGAAGATGCCGGTGTACATGTCCCGCATCGCGGTGAACGCCTTGTTGATGTCACGCGTGTAGATCGACGCGGACAGTCCGTACGCGACGTCGTTGCCAATCGCGATCGCTTCCTCGAGCGATGTACACCGGATCACCGACACGACCGGGCCGAAGATCTCCTCCTGCGCGATGCGCATCGTCGGCTGCACGTCGGCGAAGATCGTCGACTCGTGAAACCAGCCGTTCGCGCGTGGGCCGTCGGTCAAGCGCCGACCACCGGTGACGAGCCGGGCGCCTTCGGCGCGTCCGATCTCGACATACTTCATCACCGTCTCGAGCTGCGCTTCGCTGACCGATGGTCCCACCTGGGTTCGGGGCTCGAGACCATCACCGACGCGCAGCGCCTGCGCACGCGCCGCAAATTCGTCGATGAACGCGTCGTAGATCTTCTCGTGCACGACGACGCGGCTGGCGGCGGTGCATCGTTGTCCGGTCGTCCCAAATCCTCCCCAGAGACACCCTTCGACCGCCAACTCCAGCTGCGCGTCGTCCATGATCATGACGACGTTCTTGCCGCCCATCTCGAGGTGCACTTTCTTGAACCCGGGGGCGGCGTGCTGATTCACGGTCCGCCCGACCGCGGTCGAGCCGGTGAACGAGACGACGCGCACGTCCTGGTGCGTCGCCATGACGGTGCCCACATCGGCTCCACCGGTGACGAGATTGACGACGCCGGCAGGCACGCCGGCTTCCTCGAGGATGCGAACCAAATGCAGGCCCGAAAGCGGCGTCAGCGTCGCCGGCTTGAACACGACGGTGTTGCCGCACACGAGCGCCGGCGCGATCTTCCACGACGGAATGGCCATCGGGAAATTCCACGGCGTGATGATCGAGCAGACGCCAAGCGGCTGTCGAACCGACATGGCGAACTTGTCGCGCAGCTCGGACGGGACGGTCTGCCCGTATTGGCGCCGGCCTTCGCCCGCCATGAAGAAAGTCATGTCGATCGCTTCCTGCACGTCGCCGCGTGTCTCTTCGAGCACCTTTCCCATTTCGCGTGTCATGTCGCGGGCCAGCGCTTCCTTGCGTTCGGCAATCAGTCGCGCGGCGGTAAAGAGGATCTCTGCCCGGCGCGGTGCAGGGACGAGCCGCCACGAGTCGAACGCACGTCGCGCGGCGTCGATCGCCGCTTCGGCGTCGTGCGGCGTCGACTGCTGAAAGCGACCAATCAGGTCGCGGCAATCGGCGGGATTGCGATTCTCGAACAACTCGCCGGATGCCGAAGGAATCCAGCGTCCGTCGATGAAGTTGTGAAAAACGGGTGGGTCAGAGCGGTCGCGGGTAGCCATGACGTGCACAGAGTGCCGCATCCTCAGCTGTCCCAGCAACGGTCAGATTGTCGCAACCGCGAAGACAAAAGACGGTCATGTGTGGGCGGCCGAGCTGGCCAGGCGGTATCAACGGGACGCGCGGCGGCACCGTGACGTCAAAAGGATTAGAAAGTGAGCACCAATGACGACATTCGGCCGTGGCATGAATCCTGAATTAGTGGGGGCGCAGAAGGACGGTTCCTATGATGGCTGACGCGAACCAGACCGTGGCCCCACCGATTCAGAAAGTCGTCGTGGTGAACGGGAATACCGAGGTCCTCGGCATGCTCGAGACCGTCCTCGACGCGGGACGCTACGACATGGTGTTCGTGGAATCGGCCGACCGCGCCTACTCGCAAGTGAAGAAAGTCCTCCCGAACCTGGTGATCCTGTGCACGCGCATCGACCAGCTGGATGGATTTCAGCTGCTCACGATGCTGAAGCTCGATCCGGAAACGCGGACGATCCCGGTTTTGACCTACACGACGGAGTACGACCAGGAAAGTCTCGATGCCGCGATCTCACAGCTGGCCGACGACGACGAGGACCTGTTCGCAACGGCTCCGGCGCAGCGAATGAATTGATCCGTTCGCTTCCCGATAGCTACCGCACTCGCAGGTATTCCAGGTAGTCGCCCGACGCGATCCGTTCCGCCCGACCGAGCGGTGCGTTGTAGAAGTACGCCCACGCATCCACGACGTCGCCCGTTTCGGTCGTGACGGGCGTCAGCGCGCGCGTGTACAGGCTGGTCTCCGGATCGGACGGCCGGTAACCTTCCAGCTCGTCGAGGTTTCTCAGCACGGTCGCCGGGCAGAGCATTTCGTAGATTTCGCCGCGGACGTGGGCGTCAGAGGTGGGCACCGCGGCGGGATAGATGCCGAGATCGAACAGGGCGGCCGAAATCGTGCCGAAACCCCTGAATTCCAGATACTGGTCGATCTGCGCACGCGCCGTGCGGTTGAACGGCGTCATCAGCGTGCCATAGAAGAACACAAGATCAGCCATGCTGCCCCCCGCGGCAGGACGCCAAACGGTCCGCACGGGCCTGCCTCGCCAGAGACGCGGCGAAGGAGGAGCCCTATCTCGCCGTTGTTACGCCCGGGCGGCCGCACGTGTTTACGTCGTGCGGCCGGCGGGTGGAGAAATGAAGCGCCTGAGCTAGAACGCGGGAGTCGAAGGAGCGGGTTGCTGGCCGGATGGCGGAGCGGACGGAGCCGAAAAACCGGGATGGGCCGCGCGCCTGGCGCTGAGCATATCGATGACTTCCGTCGGCACGGCAAACCCCAGGGTGACCGTCTTGCCATCGGCACTCAACTGAAGGGAATCCACCAAGGGCGCAAGCTCCGCGTGCTGTCCGGCCTGGATTCGTGCGAACGCCATCATCCCGCGAATGACGTCCTGCAGATTCTGGGCGGACGCATCATCTCTCGCCTCGGCATGCATCGTCCCGCGGACACCGCCGTCGATGTGGCCGGTCACGGCGACCCAGTTGATGGGCGGCAACTGCGTTGGGACCGCGCCCGACAGTCGAGGACCGATGGCATCGAACCGCGCCACCACCCACGCCGTGCCGTTATCCACGTCCCTGAGGAGACGCATCACGTCGGCATTGCCCCTGACGTCGGGAGTGGTTCCAGCCTTGGTATCGATCGCGCGCCGAACCGCGTCGGGACTGCCAACCGCCGCCAGGTCCGGTTCGACGAAGGCCACGGCGAGCTGCTCGGTGGGCTGCGTCAGGAGCTTGGTACCGTGATATTCCTCGGCTGCCCCGCCACGCTGCTGGATCACACCCTCGATGCGGACGGTATCGAAGCGGCCGCGAGCCAGGATCAGCGGACGCTCGCCAGGCGCATCCCCACTGCCGGGGGTCGAGGCCGCGAGCACGTAGTCGATGTCCTGCTCGAAATTGATTCCCGTTTCTTCCAGAAAACGATTCTCCGACGCATTCGGTGCGTCGGGCTGCGCGTCACGGAGCTTCTGCCGGAGCTCCGAGCTCATGATGTCGCGGACGTTGGCGTACGCGACCATTTGCGCGTCCTGCGGGACGTAAGCGAGCTCGTCAGGCCCGTTCGACCCGAGAACCACGAGATTCTGAAATCCCCCCACGTACGCGGCCACGAGCCCTGTGCCGAGGCCGATGATGAGGATTCCGCAAGCGACCCCGATGAAGACGCGTGTGCGCTTGGTCATGTGGAGTACTCCCGCTGATTATACGGGTCGGGCCAGGGCCTTGGTTCCATCCAACCCGTCCTTTCGCTATTCCACCACCACGAACGACTACCATCCACCAGCCAGCTATTGCTCCAGCACGTATTCGCGCCGCTCGACCACTCGACAGCCGAGCACGAGCGCGACCAGCGTCGCCAGAACGAGCACGGCGACACAGGTAAGCGGCGACGGCACTTCGCCGATAAATGCCTGCAACAGCGCCGCGACCCCCTCCTGTGACGGGATCGCGTGAGGCACCAGGGCCTGCAGGTAATAGGCGATCGTGAGCCGGCTCAAATACCCGGGCATCAGCAGCGCCGCCTGTTCCCAGCCGAAGGCGAAGACAAGGCCAACGACCGCCGGCCGCCGCAGGACGGCGCCGACGACCGCGAAAACGGCTCCATACGCCGCCAGGCCGAGCGTGGTCAGGCCGACGTCGATCGCCAGCGACGCAAACGTGCCGGGGACTTCCCGGAAGGGAACGGCGAGGAAATACGTGATGACGATCGCGGGCAGGACCACCAACCCTGTGCACACGAGGTAGGCGAGATACTTCCCCAGCAGAACGGCGCCGCGGCGAAGCGGTCGCGTGAACAGATAGGTGATCGTCTTGTCGTCGACTTCGTCCGCAATCAGGGCCGTTCCATAGAAGACGCCCAGAATCGGCACGACCACCCGCAGACAGAGCCAGAAGATCAGGCCGAAGATGGCCGGCCCGCCGAGGCGGACGTCGTTGACCCGCATCGGCGTGATGCCGCCCACCGTCAACAGCCGCTGAACGAGCGCGATGATCACCGGCACCGCCAGCACCAGCGCCATGAAGATCGTGCGCCGCGACCAGAGCATCTGCCCGAGCGACATGTCGAAGACGCGAGCCGCTCCGCGCACCATCCGCATCACTGCTTCACCAGATAGCGGAACACCGCCTGCAGGTTGTCGTCCGGCGACGTGACCTCGTCGATGCGGCCGGCGTCGCCGGTGGCGGCAAGGTTGGTGAGCATCGTGTAGAACGCGTCTGGCCGTGCCGTTTCCACAATCACGGCACCGGTTTCGAAGCGGAGGCTGATGACACCGTCTTCCGCGAGAACGATGCGTGCGACCGCCCGCGGGTCCTGCGCGCGGATGTAGACGGTATGCGGATGCTCGTCGATCAAATCGCGGATACGGTGCACATCGCCTTCCGCGACGATGCGGCCGTTGTTGATCAGGAGGATGTTCGAGGTCATGGCTTCGACCTCGTGCAGGATGTGACTGGAGACCAGAATGCTCTTTCCCGCGCGCGCCCAGTCGCGAACGAGTCGAATCGTCCGCCGCCGCATGATCGGATCCATCCCGCTCAGGGGCTCATCGAGGATCAGCAGTTCCGGATCGTGGGCAATGGCCTGCGCCAGCTTCACCCGCTGCCGCATCCCCTTGCTGTAGGCGCCGATCTTCTTGTTCGCGGCGTCGAGCAGATCGACCGCCTCCAGCCCGCGACGGGCGGCCGCAATCGACGCGTCGTGAGGGAGGCCGTTGAGCCGGACCAGGGCCGCCACCCAATCGAGTCCGGTCATCCGGTCGTAGAACGCATCCTGTTCCGGACAGAAGCCGATGCGCGTATAGAGTGCCGGGTTCGCCCAGATGGGCTGATTCAGAACGCGCACGACGCCTTTGCTCGGGCGCAGCTGCCCGGTGATCAGCTTCATGAACGTCGATTTGCCGGCTCCATTCGGACCGAGGAGGCCGGTGATGCCCGCCGGAATCGTCACGGTGACGTCGTTGAGGCCGGACACCTGACCGTACCATTTCGACAGCCGCTCGGTCTGAATGATCATCGATGGCCGACCGTCAGCGGACGATCTCGACCGCGCGCACGCGGCGCTCGAGGATGGCGATGGAGCCGCCGACGATCACGGCAATCGCCAGCAGCGCAACGGGAAGCGGAATCGACGGCGTCCCGCTGGCGCGGAACACCGCCGCGGCCACCACGTCGAGCAGGTCGCGCGGCGACAGCCAGGTCCAGGCACGACTCCCGGTCATCGCTCGCAGAATCTGCACCAGCGCCGACGTGAAGAACACCGTGCCCGCGTACATGGCGGCAACGAACCGCCGGCTGTTGGACAGCGACGACAACGCGAGCAACGCGAAGGCGGACACGAGCGCCTGCAGGAGCGAGAACAGCACGATGGCCGGCAGCAGGAACAGGTTCGCGGTCACGAACGCAAAGCTGCCGCTGAACATCGTCTGCAGCAGCAGGAGAAGTAGAGCCGGGACCAGGGTGATGCCGAGCAGAAACGCCATCAGGACGACCAGCTTGCCGCCGATGTACTCGATGCGAGTGAGCGGTTTCGACAAGTAGAGCTGCAGCGCGTTGGCACGACGGTCGTCGGCGATCAGTCCGCCGAGCGCCATCGAGACGAGGAACACGAAGATCGACTGCTGGACGAGGAACTCACGGAACGTTTGCGGCGTGGCGGCGAGGAACCTCGCCTGATCGAAGCTCGAGGCAACGTAGATCTGAACGGCGCGAACGACGAAGGGCACCCACGAGAAGACCAGCAGGGCGAGGATGCGCTTCTGCCGGACCGTGGCGCGGACATGGTTGCGCGCGATCACGATCCACGAGCTGCCGACCGGGTGCCGGCGTCCCGCGTAGCGGCGGTATCCCTGGTCGTGAATGAGCGGATCGGGGCTCACGATTCGTGCACCGCTTTGGCGAACACGTCCTCGAGCGTCGGCAGGCTCGGTCGCAAGTGCCGAATCTGGACGTGGTGCTGCGCGGCCAGCTGAAACAGATACCGCGCATCGCGATCCTCGGGCACGACGACGCGCATCGCTTCCTCGCCGTCGGCGTCGAACTCGACGCCCGCCGCGGCGAGCGCCGCGACGAACGGCTGCTGCTCGCCCTTGACGCGCAGCTCGTAGACGTGGGCGCCCTGACCCTTCAGCGCCGCGATCGGCCCCTGGGCGGCGACGATCCCGCGGTCGAGCACGATCAGGTGATCGCACGTCTGCTCGACGTCGGGCAGCAGGTGCGACGAGAGGATCAGGTTCAGTCCCTTCTCGTGGGCGATGTCGTGGATGAGCGCGATCATCTCGTCGCGGCCGCGCGGATCCATGCCGTTGGTCGGCTCGTCCAGGAACAGCAGATCGGGATCGTGGACGAGCGCCTGCGCCAGCTTGATGCGCTGCTTCATGCCCGTCGAATAGGTCTCGAGGTTGCGGTAGCGAGCCTCGCCCAGACCGACGTAGTAGAGCACTTCGTGCGCGCGCTGCATCGCGTCCTGCCGCGGCAATCCCGCCAGCTCGCCGCAATAGGCGACGAAGGTCACCGCGTTCATGCCGGGCACGTGCGCGTCGCTCTCCGGCATGTACCCGATGCGGGCGCGAATGAGCAGAGGCGATTTCCTGACGTCGAGATCGAGCACGCGCATCTCGCCCTGGTCAGGTGCGACAAACCCGAGCAGCGCCCGCAGCAGCGTGCTCTTGCCGGCCCCGTTGGGTCCGAGCAGGCCAACCGCACCCGCCGGAAACGTCGCCGTCACGTCGCGCAGCGCCCATTGCCGCCCGTACCGCACGCTCACGCGATCAAGAGAAACGACAATCGACATGCTTCTTGGCACCCGAACGACCCGAACGATCCGAACGTTTATAACGTGCCGCGCAGTCCCAGCGCGTCCGCCTGATCGCGCATGAAGCGGATCACGTTGGTCACGTGGTCCTGCAACGGAATCTCCAGCTCCTCGGCGCCCGTGCGGAGGTCGTCGCGCGACACCGCTCTGGCGAACGCCTTGTCCTTCATCCGCTTCAACACCGATGTCGCTTCGAGATCGAGCACGCTGCGCGAGGGACGCACGAGTGCAGCCGCCGTCACGAAGCCAGCCATCTCGTCGCACGCAAACAAGGTCTTCTCCAGCTTCGACTCGCGTGGCACCCCGGAATACTCGGCGTGCGAAAGGATGGCGCGCGTGACCCACTCCGGATACCCGCGGCGCGTCAGCTCCTCGCATCCGCGGAACGGGTGTTGATCGAGCGTCGGGTAGCGCTCGTAATCGAAATCGTGCAGCAGCCCGACGATGCCCCACCCTTCCTCGTCTTCGCCGAACAACCGCGCGTAGCCGCGCACCGCGGCTTCCACGGCCAGCGCGTGCTTGCGCAGGCTGTCGCTCTGCGTCCACTCCGTCAACAGGGTCCAGGCGTCGGCTCTCGTCATTCCACGGTTCCGGTGGCGCGGACCTCGTCAGGTCCGCGCACACTCCATTCCCGCACCGGTCGCGGCGCGTCGCGCGCCAGCTCCAACGCCCGCGCGATCACCGCGTGCGCCTTCGTCGTCAAGGCATACCCACCCAGCTGCTCCGGTACGACGAAGATGGCATCCTCGACATCCGAGGCTGGGCGCAGGTCACCGCCGACCGGCCAGCACAGATAGTCGACGAGCACGTAGTGATATTCCACGCGACCTGCCGCGTCGTGCGTGATCCGATCGAACACTTCGATGACCGGGCCGACCTCCACCTCGAGTCCTGTCTCCTCCTGAAGCTCGCGAGCGACGCATGCCTCGAGTGTCTCCCCCGTTTCGACCGCTCCGCCGGGCAGGCTCCACTGGCCCGCCATCGGCTCACGACCACGCTTGACCAGCAGCACCTCGCCGTCACGCACGACCACGGCGCCCACGCCAACGAACGGGCGATCGGGATACCGTCTGCTGGTCACGCTTCTCCCATCACCTTCACGACGACGCGTTTGCGGCGCTGTCCGTCGAACTCCGCGTAGAACACCTGCTCCCACGGACCGAGGTCGAGCTTCCCCGCGGTGATTGGCAGCATCACCTGATGTCCCATCAGCGTCCGCTTCAAGTGCGCGTCGGCATTGTCTTCGCCCGTCTGATGATGTCGATAGTCGAGCCCGGCCGGCGCGAGCTTCTCGACCCACACCTGAAAGTCGTCGATCAGCCCGCTCTCCCAGTCGTTGACGTAAACAGCCGCGGTGATATGCATGGCCGACACGAGCGCCATTCCTTCGCGAACGCCGCTCTTGCGGACGATCTCGGCGACTTCGTCGGTGATGCGGATGAACTCCTGGCGTTTCTTGGTGTTGAACCAGAGATATTCCGTATACGTCATGTTCCTGGTTCCAGGTTCCCGGTTCCGAGTTCCAGTTGTTCCCGGTTCCGGTTCCGCGTCTTCCTGGTTCCGGTTCCGCATGTTCGGGTTCCGGTTCCGGGTTCCGGTTTCGCCTGTTCCGGGTTCCAGGTTCGCGGGTTCGCGGTTCCTATAACGCGAGCGCGGCCTCCGCGTTGAGGTCCCAACCCGCTCTCATCCCGGCACGATAGCGGCGGAGCCCGGCGGCGGCAATCATCGCGGCATTGTCCGTCGAAAGTGCCGGCGACGGGATGAACACGGGTAACGCTCGTGCTTCACCGCGGGCCAGTGCATCAACCCGCAGCCGCCGGTTCGCCGAAACGCCACCGGCGATCCCGACGCTGAGGGCCCCCTGCCATCGCGCGGCCGCGAACAGCCGATCGAGCAGCGTCTCGACGACGACGCGCTGAAAGCTGGCGCAGATGTCGCGTGTCTCCCGGTCGGGTAATGGCTGATCCGGCCCGAGCGCGTGCGCCGCTCGAAGTGCAGTCACATGTCGCAATACGGACGTCTTGAGCCCGCTGAAGCTGAAATCGCGATCGCCTGGCAGGTGTGGCGCGTTGCGATCGGCATGCGTGAGCCGCGTCTTGGGAAACGGCACCGCGCGGTCATCACCCTCCGCGGCGAGCCGGTCGATGATCGGACCGCCGGGATAACCCAGGCCCAGCAGCTTCGCCACCTTGTCGTACGCTTCTCCGGCTGCGTCGTCGCGCGTGCGCCCAAGCAGTTCGTAGACGCCGGCTTCAACAATGCGGTACAGGCTCGTGTGACCGCCCGACACGACGAGGACGACGGCCGGCAGGGGCATCTCGCCACCTTCGAGCACCACCGACTCGATGTGTCCGGCGAGGTGATGAACCGGAACGAGCGGGACCGATCGAGCCCAGGCGAGTGCTTTCGCGAAGGCGACGCCGACCAGCAACGAACCGACCAGCCCTGGCCCCTGCGTCACGGCGATCGCGTCGTAAACGGCGCCGCCCTCGTCCAGCGCGCGTTCGACGACACCGCAGATGTCGCGGACGTGCTGGCGCGCCGACAACTCCGGCACGACACCACCCCACTCCCGATGAATGTCGGCCTGCGAGGCCACGACGCTCGAACGAATGCGCCAGGGCACCAGCGGATCGCCGGTCTCCTCGACCAAAGCTGCCGCCGTTTCGTCGCAGGATGTTTCGAGCCCGAGAACGATCATCCACCCACAGGCGCGGTGGCGCCGTGTACCAGCTGCGCGAGGGAATCTTCGTACGGCGCGCGCGCGATGCCGCGTTCGGTCACGATGGCCGTGACGTACTTCGCCGGCGTGACGTCGAACGCCGGATTGCGGATGCGTGCGCCCTCGGGAGTAATGCGTGACGGGCCCACATGCGTCACTTCTTTTTCGGGCCGCTCCTCGATGGGGATACCGCTGCCGTCCGGCGTGGCCAGATCGATGGTCGAGAGCGGCGCCGCGACGTAGAACGGAATGCCGTGCTCCTTGGCGAGGACCGCCACGGCATAGGTCCCGACTTTGTTGGCGACGTCGCCGTTCGCGGCGATGCGATCGGCGCCGACCACCACCAGATCCACGTTGCCGGATCGCATCATGGTGCCGGCCATGTTGTCGGTGATGACCGTCGTGTCGATGCCGTCCTTGAGGAGCTCCCACGCGGTGAGGCGCGCGCCCTGCAGAAAGGGGCGCGTTTCGTCGGCCAGCACCGCCACGCGCTTGCCCTGTTCCGCGGCGGCGCGAATCACGCCGAGCGCGGTGCCGTAGCCCGCCGTTGCCAGCGCCCCGGCATTGCAGTGCGTCAGAATCCGCGCGCTGTCGGGCACGAGCGAGGCGCCGTGGGTCCCCATCGTGCGACAGCTCTCGACGTCCTCGTCGTGAATGCGGCGCGCTTCCGTTTCGAGGCGCTGCTTCAACTCGTCGACGGAGCTTCCACCGTGGGCGGCCTCCGCGAACGTGCGCTTCATGCGATCGATCGCCCAGAACAGGTTGACCGCCGTCGGCCGCGTTCCCGCCATCAGATCGCAGGTGCGCTGGAATTCCGTGGTGAACTGCTTGGTGCCGGTCGCGCTGCTGCGACGCATGCCGAGCGCAATCCCCATCGCCGCGGCAACGCCAATCGCCGGCGCCCCACGAATGACCATCGTCTTGATGGCTTTGGCAACCTCCGGCGCCGTCTTGCAGGAAACGTAGACCTCGGAAGCCGGCAGCTTCCTCTGGTCGATCATCACGACGGCGTCGTCTTTCCACTCAATCGTCGGCAGCATTTCACTCGATCATAGCGGGCAGTAGGCAGTAGGCAGAGGGCAGCAGGCGGCTGGATCAGACCCACGACCCTGCCCTTCCGCGATGTTCGACGGAATCGAAACCGCGGCGCGACGCATTTGAGACGTGAGACCGAACTGCTCTTCTCGTGGCATCGCATTAGTCGCCTGGTACACCGATACGGTGAGATTCATCGCTGTTTGCCACGCAATTAGATCTGTGTAGTTTCGACTGGGCGACATCGCTTCTCCTGTTGCACTGCCTACTGCAGACTGCCTACTGCCGACTGCCTACTGCCTACTGCCTACTGATCAAAACATTCCCACCGGGTTGCCTTGCTCATCGATGTCGATGTGCTGGAACGCCGGGGTCTTGCCGAGGCCGGGCATGCGCGTGATGTCTCCGCACAGGGCGACGACGAAGCCGGCACCAACGCTGGGGACGAGGCTGCGGATCGGAAGAATGAATCCGGTCGGTCGATTGAGCAGCGCCGGATCGTGCGAGAGCGAGTTCTGCGTCTTGGCCATGCACACCGGCGCGGTGCCGAGTCCCTGCTTCTCGACGCGCTGCAGATCCTTCAGCGCGCCGATCTGCATGTCGATGCCTGCCGCGCCATACAGTTGCGTGGCGATCGCTTCGATCTGCTGGACGACTGGCGTGCCATCCGGCGTGAGGCAGGCAAAGTTGTTCGGCTTCTCGCATGCCGCGACCACCGCGTCGGCCAGCTCCGTCGCGCCGTCGCCGCCGCGCGCAAATCCCTCGTGCACCACCACGGTGTCGGCTCCGGCGGTGGTCGCCAGTTCCTTGAGCAGCGCGATCTCCGCGGCCGTATCCGTCGGGAAGCTGTTCACGGCGACGACGCAGGGCAATTTGTATCGCCGCACGATGGCGATGTGGGCGGCCAGGTTGTCGATGCCGCGGCGGACGGCGTCGAGATCTTCCTGACCGAGGTCCTTGAACAGACGACCACCATGCAGCTTCGTAGATCGCACGGTGGTAACCAGGACCGCCGCGCTCGGGTTGAACCGGCCGATCCGGCACACGATGTCGCAGAACTTCTGGAAACCGAGATCGCTGGCAAAGCCCGCCTCGGTCACGACATAGTCCGCGAGCTTCAACGCGACACGGTCCGCGATGATCGAGTTGGCGCCGTGCGCAATGTTCCCGAATGGGCCGGCATGCACCAGCGACGGCTGCCCTTCCATCGTCTGCACCAGATTTGGCTTGACGGCGTCTTTCAGAATGGCGGCCATGGCGCCGCCCGCCTTGAGGTCGTCGGCGGTCACCGGGTTGCCGTCGGCGTTCGACGCCACGACGATGCGGCCGACACGCGCGCGGAGATCGTTCAGGTCGGTGGCCAACGCCAGCACCGCCATGATTTCCGATGCCGCCGTGATGATGAAGCCGCCCTCGCGCGGCACGCCGTGCGCCTTGCCGCCGAGGCCGCTGACCAGGTACCGCAGCTGCCGATCGTTCATGTCGACCGTTCGCGGCCACGACACGCTCACCGGATCGATCCGCAGCGGATTGCCGTTGTAAATCGACGCATCGATTGCCGCCGCCAGCAGGTTGTGCGCGGCGGACACGGCCGGGAAGTCGCCGTTGAAGAGCAGATTGATCTCTTCCATAGGCACGACCAGCGCCTTGCCGCCGCCGGTGCCTCCGCCCTTGATGCCGAACACCGGTCCCATCGATGGTTCGCGGAGGCACAGCATCACCTTGCGTCCACGTTTGCCGAGCCCCTGGGTCAAGGAGATGCTCGTGGTCGTCTTGCCCTCGCCCGCCTTGGTCGGGGTGACCGCCGTGACGATGACGAGCTTTCCGTCGGGCGCGCTCTTCAGGCGGTCGAGGACGGAGAGGCGGACCTTGCCGCGATGTTCACCGTACTGTTCGAGCTCGGACGGGAGAATGCCCGCGGATCGTGCGATGTCGACGATCGGACGCAGTTGGACACCGTTGACCGTATCGATGGGTGCAGCCATGTGATCGATTATTTGAGGAGACGCGCGTCAAAGGGAAGTGGAAGCAGATCCGCCAGCCGGTATCGCCCGGTCTCACGGCGCAGGTTCGCGAGGATGATCTCGAGGTCGCCGCCGAACTCCCACAGAATCTGCCGGCACGGCCCGCAGGGCGGCGTGGGCGCGACCGTATCGGCCACGACTGCGATGCGCCGAAACGCGCGATGGCCCTCCGACAATGCCTTGAACATCGCCACGCGCTCGGCACAGATCGTCAAGCCGTAAGTGGCATTCTCGATGTTGCAGCCGGTGATGATGGTTCCGTCTTCGGTCTCGAGCGCAGCGCCGACCTTGAAACCGGAGTACGGCGCAACCGCACTGCGACGAGCCTTGCGAGCGGCAACGATCAGATCCGTGCGCTGTCGTTCCATGTTCCGAGTTCCGCGTTCCAAGTTCCGGAGGTTCCTCGTTCCGGGGTTCCCAGTTTCCGGAGGTTCCACGTTCCGACGTTCCAGTTCTCCGTTCAGCGTTCGGTAGGTTCCCAGGAACCGGAACAATGAACTCGTGGAACTCGGAACCGGGAACCTGGAACACCAGTTACAGCTTTCCGATCACGCCCTCGAGCAACGCGATGAAATCGCCGCGAACACGCCGGGTCGTTTCGAGAACTTCTTCGTGATTGATCGGCTGTGGGAGCACCCCGGCCGCCATGTTCGTGATGCACGAGATCCCGAGCACCTCGAGCCCCATGTGCCGGGCGGCGATCGCTTCGGGCACCGTCGACATGCCGACGGCGTCGGCGCCGATCGTCCGCAGATAGCGAATCTCCGCCGGCGTTTCGTAGCTCGGTCCATGCAGCGCGACATACACGCCGTGCGAGACGGCAATGCCGCGTTCGCGCGCCGCTTCGTCAGCCAGGCGCCGGAGGCGCGAGGAATAGACTTCGCTCATGTCCGGAAAACGCGCGCCGAACCGATCGTCGTTGGCACCGACCAGCGGGTTGCTGCCGAGCAGATTGATATGGTCGTCGATCACCATCAGCGCGCCCTGCGCGAAGCCGGTGTTGATGCCGCCCGCGGCGTTGGTCAGGATCACCTGCCGCACGCCGAGCCGACCCATGACGCGGATCGCGAAGACCACTGTGCCGAGGTCGTGACCCTCGTAGAAGTGCACGCGACCCGCCAGCGCGGCGAGGCGGTGGCCGCCGACGTTGCCAATGACCAGACGTCCCGCATGACCAACGACTCTGGAGGCAGGCCAATGCGGCAGCTCTCCGTACGGAGTCGCGATCGCGTCGAGCAGCGTGTCGGCGAAATCGCCAAGACCCGAGCCGAGGACAATGGCGGTCTGCGGCAGCGTCCCGCAGCGCGCACGCACCGCGGCCGCGGCTTCTTCGACGTCCTCGTACGTGCTCACGTGTCCCTGAATCATTCAAGGGAGTGACGCTCTCCGTCAACCCCGATCCGTCGCCACGTGCATCGCCTGCGTTTTGATGATGCGGATGCCTGTGTACCCTGATAATGTCCGCGGCACATGAGCATCAAAGCCCGCCTGATCGTCATGAACTTCCTGCAATTCTTCGTCTGGGGTTCATGGCTGATTTCGCTCGGCGCCTACATGATCGTCACGCTCGGCTTCACCGGCGGCGAGGTGGGCAGCATCTACGCCACGATGGGCGTGGCCTCGATGTTCATGCCGGGCGTCATGGGGATCATCGCCGATCGGTGGATGAACGCGGAGCGCCTCTACGGTGCCTGCCATCTCATTGGCGGCGCGCTCCTGATGTGGGCGTCGACGGTGACGAGCTTCAACCAGCTGTACCTGATCATGCTGCTGGCGGTGCTGCTCTACATGCCGACCATCGCTCTCAACAACACCGTTTCGTACAAAGTGCTGACGCAATCCGGTCTGGATGTCGTCACGACGTTCCCGCCGATCCGCGTCTGGGGCACGATCGGGTTCATCGTCGCGATGTGGACCGTCGACTTCGCCGGCTGGACGAGGAGCAACCAGCAGCTCTACATCGGTGCAGGTTCCGCGCTCCTGCTCGGCGCCTACTCGTTCACGCTGCCGAAGTGTCCGCCTGCCAGATCTGAAGCCAAACGCAGCATGGCGGCGGCGCTCGGCCTCGACGCATTTGCGCTGTTCCGTCAGCGGCAGATGCTCGTGTTCTTCATCTTTGCGATGATGCTCGGCGCCGCGCTGCAGATCACCAACGCCTTCGGTGGGGCGTTCCTCGACGATTTCAAGACCGCGTATCCAGGGGCGTTCGGCGTCGAGCATCCGAACCTGCTGCTGTCGATCTCGCAGATTTCCGAGACGCTGTTCATCCTGACCATTCCGTTCTTCCTGCGCAGGTTCGGCATCAAGATCGTGATGCTGATCAGCATGCTGGCGTGGGTGTTCCGCTTCGGCCTGTTCGCGTTCGGCGACCCTGGCGCCGGCTTGTGGATGCTGGTGCTGTCGATGATCGTCTACGGGATGGCGTTCGACTTCTTCAACATCTCGGGCTCGCTGTTCGTCGATCGCGAAGTGAAGCAGGACATCCGCGCGAGCGCACAGGGCCTGTTCATGATCATGACCAACGGCCTGGGCGCCTTTTTCGGCGGGACGGCAAGTGGCTGGGTGGTCGATCACTTCACGAGCGACGGCGTGAAGGACTGGCCGACAATCTGGCTGACGTTTGCCGGCTACGCGCTGGCCCTCGCGATCGTCTTTCCGTTCGTGTTCAAGTACCGGCCGGATCGGAAGATGATGCAGTTCGCCGAGAGCCTGTAGGCCGGACCTCGTGAGGTCCGGCGCGGCGAGAGCGCGTGAGCGTCAGCGCACTTCGCCGAGCACTTTGTCGCGACCCGTCGGCCGGTCGTCGGCAATCCGGACCGCCGACCGACAAAGCTTGATCGCGACTTCGAGGCCGCGTCCGCCGCGGTGCCGCAACTCCAGCAAAGGCTGGCCTTCCTCGATCCGCTCGCCGCGCGATACCGCTGTCACGACCCCGACGCCGTGATCGACCGGTTCACCCACCTTCGCCCGGCCAGCTCCGAGCACGTTGCTCGCGCGCCCGAGCGCCCCTGCCTTCATCGTCACCACATAACCGGATCGTGGCGCGCGAACCACCTCGACGTCCGGCGCGAGCGGGAGCACGGAGTAGTCGTCGATGATGCGCACGTCGCCGCCCTGCGCTTCAATCATGCGGCGAAATGTCTCGAGCGCCCGTCCCGAGTGCAGGGCGTCTTCAACGCGGCGCATCGCCGCCCGGTGATCCGATTCGACACCGGCCATCACCACCATGCGCGCCGCAAACCGCACAATCACGTCGGCGACGTCGGCCGGTCCCTTGCCCTTGAGCGCCTCGATGCACTCGATGATCTCGACCGAATTGCCGATCGCCCGGCCGAGCGGCGCATCCATGTCCGTGATGAACGCTTCGGTGCGCACACCGGCATGGGTCCCGATCGCCACCATCGACGCGGCCAGCGCGCGCGCCTGGGCCGTGTCCTTCATGAAGGCACCGTCCCCGCATTTCACATCGAGCAGGACCGCGTTGCTCCCCTCCGCGATCTTCTTGCTCATGATCGACGCCGAGATCAGCGGAATGCTCTCGATGGTCCCGGTCACGTCGCGCAGCGAATACAGCTTCTTGTCTGCGGGAGCGAGCGATGAGGTCTGCCCGATGATGCTCGCCCCAACCTGTCGCAGCACCTGCTTGAACTCGTCGATGGTCAAGTCGATGCGGAACCCGGGTATCGATTCGAGCTTGTCGAGCGTTCCGCCGGTATGGCCGAGGCCGCGCCCCGACATCTTGGGAACCGTTACGCCACACGAGGCGGCCAGCGGCGCCAGGATGATCGAGACCTTGTCGCCCACCCCGCCGGTGCTGTGCTTGCCGACCTTGACCCCGGGAATGTCCGACAGGTCGACTCGTTCGCCAGAGCGGACCATGGCGTTGGTCAGCCAAGCGGTTTCCTCATCGGTCATTCCCCGAAGCACCGTCGCCATGAGAAGCGCCGAGGACTGGTAATCGGGAATGCGGCCGTCGGTGGCTCCGGCGACGAAGAAATCGATTTCCTCGCGGGATAGGGCCTGTCCGTCGCGCTTTCGCGCGATTACGTCGACAAATCTGATGGCCATGTGGCGGTCCCCAGCCTGTCTCGCCGATGCCTGGGCGTCGTAGGCGGACGACTGCCTTCGAAGGTCGGAGGGGCTTCCTGCTCAGTATAGGCCCATAAAGCTCAGCGTTTGGAGCCGATAACAGGGATTGCGAGGAACCAGCGTGCAGCCGTGCGCCCTCGCCGAAACGATCCTAAATGACTCAGGCAATTGCCCTAGACACTGACGTCTCCCGCCAGTCCGTCGCCCTGGCGCGCGCGCTGACGGCGGCGATCCGCGTCTGGGCGCTGTATCCGCCTGAACATCCCAGCGTGGTCGCCGCCGTCACCCGGCTGGTCGAAACGATTCGCGAGGCCGCCGCTGGAGCCGCGATCACGTTCGGCGTCACGCCGTCGACGCTCATGCTCGGCGGGATGCCGTTGGCGCCCGATCAGCCCGTCGCGGACGCCGCGCGCATCCTGCACGACCACGACATTCTTCAGATCGCCTTTCTCGGCGATGTTCCCGAATCCACCGCCCGGGCGCTGCTCGCACTCCTCAGCACACCTCCCGAGGATGTACGCGGTGCGGGTGGACCTGCCGTCGGGTGGGCCACGCAGGGACATGCCACCGTCGCGCTCGAGCAGATCGACTACGAAAAAATCCTCGAGGACAAGGAGCTCGACGAGCGGACGCGGCGGGACGACGTGTGGCGCTCGATCGTCAGCTCGATCGGCCGCGGCGACGCCGACTTCGACGAAACGCAGCAGCAACGGCTCCTCTCGATCTCGCACATCGCGAGCGAGATTCGCGATCTGGCCACCGACGCGATCGAGCCGAAGCGCAACATCGATGGCTCGCCCCTGCTGACGACGCAGGCCGCCACGGTCCTTGCCGTCTTCCGCCACCTCACCGGCATCGTCGGCGTCGCCGAACCGCAGCGCCTGCCCGATGTGATCCAGAAGATCGCGGCCGCGACCGCAGCGCTCGACCCGCACCTGGTCATGCAGATGATGCAAGCCGACGGGACCTCGGAGGACGACGCGCTTCTCGTGGCGCGAATCGCCGCGGCGTTCGACGACGACAAGGTCGCGGAGCTGCTGGCGACGGCTCTGGCCCGCGACGGAAAGGCTACGCTGCGCCTGGCGCAGGTCTTCGATGCCATTGCGCCGGATGAACAACGCAAACGGCGCGTGCTCGCGGCGACCCACTCGCGGCTCGGCGAACAGGAGTTCGGCAAATCCAGCCAGTTCCGGGCGGTCTGGTCGTCGATGGAGACGCTGCTCCTCAACTACGACGAGACGCCGTATGTGTCCGATGGGTACCGCGTCGCGCTCGAAGGGGCCGCCGCTCGCGGCGACGTGCTCGCCGGCCGCAATCTGCCTCCCGAGCTGCCCGAGTGGGTGGAGACACTGGAGCAGGAAAACGTCCGCGCACTGTCGGTCACGCTGATCACCGACCTGCTTCGCATCGAAACCCGGGCCGACCGCGTCGAGGAAATCGTCGAGGACATGATCGCGCTGCTCGATGATCTCCTCTTCGCCGGCGACTTCACGCTCGCGCGACTCGTCTTGCGGGAGCTGCGTCAGGCGAGCGCCGCCGAGGTCGCGCCGGCGGCCGCCCGTTCGGCGCTGACCACGTGCGGCGAGTCGGTGGCGCTGCGCGAGGCCAGCGCGCTGCTCGGCGATTTCGATGACGAGACGCTGGCGGTCTTCACCGAGTGCTGCGCCCTGATCGGACCGGTATCGACTCGTGCGCTCCTGCCGGCGTTCGCAACAGAAGTCGAAACCCCCGCCTCGCGACGCGCCCGCGATCTGGTGCAATGGTTCCGCGCCGACGCGATCGGCTTCATCACGCCGCTGGTGGACGACGAACGCTGGTTCGTACAGCGGAACGCGGCGGTGCTGCTGGGCACCACGAAGAGCGCAGAGGCCGTGCCGCCGCTGCAGGTCCTCCTGCGCAAGACCGACACGCGCGTCCTGCGAGCGGCGGTGTCGGCGCTCGCCGGCATCGACGACGCATCGGCCGCGCGGGCGCTCCAGACCGTATTGCGCGCCACGAGTGGCGAGCGCCGTCTCGCCGTCACGCAGGCGCTGGTCGCCGAACGCGACAGGCGGGTCGTTCCCATGCTCGCGCGGCTGCTCGCGGAAAGCGATCCGTTCGGCGACGACCACGGCATCGTGATCGACATGCTGGCCGCCGTCAGACACCTCGGCGACGAACGTGCCGTGAGCGCCGTGACGACAGTCATGACACGAACGCGATGGTTCCGCTGGAAGAAGGCGCGGGCGTTCAAGACCGCGGCGGTTCAGGCGCTGGTCGCCATCGCGTCGCCGTCAGCGGTGCAGGCGCTCGACGCGGCGCGCCAGCGCGGCGACCGCATGCTGCGAAAGATCATCGGGCAGGTGACGCGATGACGAGCGACGATCTCGTCCGCCGGCTCGCCGCGGCGTTGCGCGGCGCCGAGCTCTACTCGGCGCGTCACCCGCTGGTCATGCGGGCGGTCTCGAGCCTCTACTCGGCGTGCAATGCCTATCTGGCCAGCGCCTCCACGCTGGTCATCGGCTTTGTCGGCGACGACGTCGTCGTCAACGACAGCCGCCTGGCGAGAGGGTCGGCGTCGCTCACCGGCTTCGTTCGCGGGCTGCGCGACCGTGAGATCGAGAAGATCACCTTTCATCGGGGCGTCACCGCCGACGAGCTGCATGGCTTCGTCACCGAGCTTGCCGAGCGCCGGCCCGCGGCGACATTGATCGACCGCCTGACCGCGCGCGACGTGAAGCGCATCGTCATCGGCAGGCTGGCGATCGACGAGTCGGCTGACGACGAGGTCGGCATCGAAGCGGCACGGCGCGTTTACAACACCGCGGTCACGTCAGCCGAATCGTTGTGGGCACAGGCCAAGGCCGGCGACAAGCCCGATCCGCGAACGGCACGCAAGATCATCGACAGCCTGGCGTCGATCGTGAACCAGGATCGCACGTCGCTGATGGCGCTGACCGCGCTGAAGAAGTACGACAACTACACGTTCACGCACATGGTGAACGTCGCGGCGCTGTCAATGGCGCAGGCGCGCGCCCTCAACCTCGACGGACCGACGCTGCGCGAATTCGGGTTCGCGGCGCTGATGCACGACATCGGCAAGGTCAATACCCCGCTCGAGATTCTCAACAAGCCCGGGGCGCTCACCGGTGACGAGTTCCGGCTGATGAAGCAGCACGTCATCGACGGTGCCCACATCCTGCGACGGACGCCGGAAACGCCGGCCCTGGCTCCGATTGTCGCCTTCGAGCACCACCTCAAACAGGATCTCAGCGGCTACCCGGAAAACGTCGGGCATCGTCGACTGAATCTCTGCACGATGGTCGTGAGCATCGCCGACGTGTTCGACGCGCTCCGCAGCAACCGGCCGTATCGCGAAGGACTCGCCACGACGCGTATTCGAGCGATCATGGCGGAGAAAGACAATCGCGCCTTCAATCGCGTGCTGCTGCGGCGGTTCGTGAACCTGATGGGACTGTTTCCGATTGGAACGGTCGTCAGGCTCAACACCGAAGAAACGGGCGTCGTCACGGCGGAGCACCCGGAGGATCCGTTCAGGCCGCAGGTGAAGATCCTGTTCGACTCGTACGGTGATCCGCTCGAAGCGCCGATTCTTGCCAATACCTGGGAGCGCGACTGGCGCGGCGAATTCCCGCGCGCCGTCGTCGAATCGGTCGATCCCGACACCGTCGAGCTGGACCCGCTCTCCGCTCTCTAGGTAGCTGGCTACGCAAACCGACATACGATCGGACCTTTGTCGGGTCCGCTATGTACATTCGTCGTCTGCTCCTAAGACTCACGGCTGTCGTCTCGACGCTACTCGTCGGCGCGACGACCATCGCTCAGGAACCATCCACGCCGTACGCTGTTCTGACGTCGGCGGACCGTGCGCAGCGGTTGCGTGCGGCGGTCACCAGCCACGCCGATGCGCTCGCTGGGGAGCTGCTCGTCAAATTCAAAGAAGGCACGGCCTCTGCCGAGCAGACACGGGCGCTGTCCGTGTTGCGACAGAGCGTCAGCGCGCGTGCGCGTTGGGCGGGTGACGTTCTGCTCGTGGACACGCCTGGCGAGCCCGACCCGGCTGCCGCCGCGGCCATCGTCGCCCGGCAGCCCGAAGTGGACTGGGCGCAACCGAACTACCTGCGACGAATACGGGCCACGCCGAACGATCCGGAATTCAGCAGCCAGTGGAATCTGACGACGATCGACATGCCGCGAGCGTGGGACATCAATCCCGGCGCCGGCCCGTCGATCACGATCGCGGTGATCGATACCGGCATCACGGCGGTCACCCAGACATTCGATTTCCGGCTCTGGACAGGCGATCGCTTCGAGACGGTGTCGATTCCCTTCCGCGCCAATCCGGACATTTCGGCCGCACGCATCCTGCCGGGGCGCGACTTCGTGTTCTGGGACGGACCGGTGCTCGACATGGACGGTCATGGCAGCCATGTGTCGGGAACCGCGCTGCAGGAAACGAACAACACCTTCGGTCTGGCAGGCGTCGCCTACGCGGCCAAGCTGTTGCCACTGAAGGCGTGCCTCGGCTACTGGGACCTGCAGCTCCTGTTCGGGATGGACAACATCCGGGATTTCGTCGACCCCGATTTCGAAGGCGAGTGCGATGACTTCTCGATGGCGCAAGCGATCCGCTACGCCGCCGATCAAGGCGCGCAGATCATCAACATCAGCATCGGCGGCGAGGGGCAGGCGCCGATACTGCTCGATGCGATGCGCTATGCCGTAGAACGCGGTTCCTTCATCAGCCTGGCGGCCGGCAACGAGTTCCTCGAGGGCAACCCGGTTGAATATCCCGCCGCGTATGCGCCCCAGATCAACGGAGTAGTGGCCGTCGCGGCCGTGGGGCGGTCGCTGCGGCGCGCGTTCTATTCCAACACCGGCTCGTACGTGGAACTGGCGGCGCCGGGTGGTGACGACCGCGACGGTGGTATCTCCGGGATGGTCTGGCAAATCACGCTCAATCCATCCGATGCGGTACCGGGCCGAACGGTGCGACCGCGATTCGATCGGTACTCGACGGTGGCGTACGAGGGAACATCGATGGCGGCGCCGCACGTGGCCGGTGCTGCAGCGCTGCTCTACTCGCAGGGGATCACGAGACCGGCGGCCATCGAGGCGGCCCTGACGACGTTCGCGAGAGATCTCGGCAGCGCCGGCCGCGACAACGAGTTCGGGTACGGCCTGATCAATCCGCGGGCGTCGTTGCGCGGCGAGGGGCTGGCGAAATGAGGCGGCCCGTTCTCATTGCCCTCGGGATCACGATGCTGTTCGCGAACGTTGCGGTTGCGCAGAGACGACCGGCGACGACGCGACGGCCGATCACGGTCCGCGGCTTCGGAGACTTCGGGTCGACGTGGTTCAACGCGTCCCGCAGCTTCGAAACGATCCTCGGTTCGTCGTCCGGGCTGGTGTTCGGCGGCGGCGGCGAGGTCGTCCTTCCACAGAACATCTTCATCGGCGTTCGCGCGTCGCGATTCCGCGGCACGGGCCAGCGCGCGTTCCTGTTCGACGGCGAGCCCTTCGATCTGGGGATCGACACGACGGTGACCGTGCGACCGCTGGAGTTCACCGGCGGCTACCGCTTCGTGGCGCCGGCGTCGCGAGTGATACCGTACGCCGGCGGCGGAATCGGGTGGCATCGCTATGAGGAAACGTCCGATTTTTCGAGCGACGCCGACAACGTCGATGAGACGTTTCGGGGATATCACGTGATGGGCGGGGCGGAAGTGCGGATTCGACGCTGGCTCGGCGTGGCGGGGGAAGCACAATTCACGACGGTGCCGGATGCGCTGGGGACCAACGCCACCGGTGTGTCGTCGACGTTCGGCGAAACCAATCTCGGCGGCGCGACGTTTCGTGCAAAGGTCGTCATTGGCCGCTGACCTGCTGGGTCGGGGACGAGCCGCCGGACGCCCGTCAGCTTCCGAGTTCGCGCGCCGGGTCGTGTCGGCCGTGCGCCGCATTCCAGCCGGCCGCGTCGCGACCTACGGCGACATTGCCGAGATCGCCGGCTCGCCCCGAGCGTGGCGGGCGGTCGGATCGATCATGCGGGAGTGCCGGGATCCGTCCATCCCCTGCCATCGCGTCATTGCCTCTGGCGGCACGCTGGGTGGCTACACCGATCTGCAGCTGAAACGCGAGCTGCTGCGGGCGGAAGGGCATGAAGTGACGCGCAGCCGCGTCCGCCATTTCGAGTCGGTCCGCTGGAAACCGCGCGGCAGGAACCGGGTATAGGAATCTGGATTCCTGATTCCTGGTGCCAAAGGCCATCGAAACGTCACAGATTTAGGGCAACTCGTGACCCATGGCCGCCCGTCTAACCCCACAGAACACGTGAGAGCGGCGGACCTTGAACTGGCGCAACGCTGCCGGCAGGGCGATGCGGCGGCCTTCGAGGAGCTGTATCGTTCGCATGCGGGGCGCCTGTACAACCTGGTTTACCGTATGGCCGGGTCGCCGCACGAGGCCGAGGACCTACTCCAGGAAGTGTTCCTGCAGGTCCACCGGAAGCTTGGCAGTTTCAAGGGCGATTCGAGTCTCGGGACATGGCTGTATCGGCTCGCCGTCAATCACTGCCTCGATTTCCTGCGCGGCCGACAGGCGCGGATGGCACGGTCGAGCGACTCGCTGGACGCGGACGGGGCGGACGAACCGGCGGCGGCGACGCCCGCGGTGCCGACCGCGATCAGCCGGCTGGATCTCGAACGAGCGATTGCGCGGCTGCCGGACGGGTGCCGGGCCGCATTCATCCTGCACGACGTGGAAGGGTTCGAACACAACGAGGTGGCCAGGCTGCTCGGCGTCTCGGAAGGCACCTCGAAGTCGCAGGTACACAAGGCGCGGATGAAGCTTCGCGCGATGCTGAGCGGCACCGAGGCACCCGTTGGGGCGGGCGTCAGGCGGCCCTGACGGCGACACACGATGACTTGTCAGGATCTTGAACTCGATCTCGGCGACTACGTCGACGGAACGCTCGACACCAGCGGCGTTGCCCTGGTCGACGCGCATCTGCGGCAGTGCCGGTCGTGCCGCGCAGTCGTCGACGACTTGCGCGCCTTGCGCGCCGCGACACGATCGCTCGAATCGGTGAGCCCGCCCGCGCATCTGTGGCCACGCATCGCCGCCGCGGTCGACGTCGACGCTCGGCGTTCGCCACTTCACCGGCTGTTCTCCTCGAGCAGCTGGGGACTCCAGCCCGTGTTCGCGACGGCCGCCCTCGTGGCGTTGATCGGCGGCGGGGTGTGGGTGTCGTGGCACAGCGTCGCTGCCGGCACGCGAGCAGGCGTCACCACTCCGCGCGCCACGTCGGATGTCGTCGCGGCCATCGATCCGGCGGAGGACCAGATGCAGTCCGCCGAGCAGCATTACACCCGCGTGATTGCGTCGCTCGAGCAGATCGCGCAGACGGATCGCACGACGCTCGATACGCCGGTGGCGGCAGTGGTCGACGAGAACATGGCGGTGATCGACGAGGCGATCGGCGAGAGCCGCGAGGCCCTGAAGCAGGAACCGGGCAGCGAGCTGGCGCAGGAGAGTCTGTTCGAGGCGCTCCGCAGCAAGGTAGCCCTGTTGCAGGAGACGATCGCGCTCATCAACGAGATGCGCAAAGGCAACCAGGATGGCGCCGCCCGCATCGTGTCAGGTATGAACCAATGAGAGTCAGCACATTTGCCCTGGTCACTTCCGTCGTGCTCGTGGGCGGGCCGGCGGCAGCGCAGAACGTCGACATCGATCTCGGCACGCTGCAGCGGCAGGTCGACGCGCAGGTGCAGGCGGTCATCCAGCAGGCGGGCATCGTCGAGCGCCTGCGCGACGTGGTCGAACGGCAGGCTCGCGAATTCCAGCGTCAGGGCGACCGTCAGCGACGCTTCTCGGGCCCCGAGTTCACCGACTCGTTCGCCAAGACGGTCCGTCTCGGACGTTCCGGCACATTCGAGCTCTCGAATGTCGCCGGCGACATCACCGTGACTGGCGGGGGTGGCGACGACGTGCGCATCCAGGCGGTCAAACGCGTACGCCGCCAGAACGAGTCCGATGCGCGCGCGCTGCTGCGCGAGATCGAGATCCAGGTGATCGAGCGCACCGGCCTGGTCGAGGTCCGGACCGAGCTGCCGCGCCGGCGCAACGTGGCTGCGGCGGTGGACTACACGATTGCGCTGCCGAGCGGCGCGAACGTCGATGTGAAGACCGTCGCCGGCACCGTGCGCGTGAGCAATGTTCGCGGCGAGCTTCGCGCCGAATCGGTGAGCGGCGACGTCACCGCCGCATCGGTGGCGCGCGTCCGGGCGCTCAAGTCGCTATCCGGCAACATCGAGGTCAATGACGCCGAGGGCGACGAGATCGCCGCCAACACCGCCAGCGGCAGCGTCAGGGCGCGCAACGTCAAGGCGCGCACGATGGAGTTCGAGTCGGTCAGCGGCAACATGCAATTCACCGACGCGCAGTCGGATCGGGTGATGCTGAAGACGATCAGCGGGACGATCGAATACGGTGGCCGGCTGGCGCGCAGCGGCCGCTACGAGATGGCCTCGCACTCCGGCGACGTCCGCATCGTCCCGGTCGGCAGCGTCGCGTTCGATCTCGAGGCGAGCACGTTCACCGGCGACGTGCGCTCGGACTTTCCGCTCACGCTGCGGGGCGGAGGCCCTGGCAACAGCTTCACCGGCGGCCGCGGTCCACGGCTCAACCGGACGATCCGCGGATCGATCGGCGAAGGCGGAGCGCTGGTGTCGATTCGCTCGTTCAGCGGCAATGTGGTCATTGTCAAGCGGTGATTGCGGACCTTAACGGTCCGCGCCGCACCGCCGCCCCTCACGCGCTCTGCCCTCCAGATCCTGCGTTTGATTCGCCGACAGATGGGCCGCCACGACGAGCGCATCCGCGAGCTGCGCTCCGACCGGGCGTGCCGCTGCGGGTCGCGACCGCCGTGCTAGGTCATCGACAACCTCCTTGTCACCTTCAACCGGGCGATCCGGCCGGTAAGTTCTATCGGTTGGTGTTGCGCGCGCGCAGTTTGGCCGATAACTGCTTGTAGCGGGACGTATTCCCAACCGGGGCTGCCGCCGCGGCCCTGTCGGCACGACGACAGATTCAACCAGCCATCCGATTTCGCCGATTTTCAGATCTGGCGCCTGGCTCGGCGCCCGGACAGCGGGAGGACCACCGACCGAATGGAGGCAGTACTCGTCGTCGACGACGACCCGAACGTGCTTGCTGCGCACCGGCGCACGCTGCGGCAGTTCAACGTCACGTTCGCGCTCAACGGCTACGAGGCCCTCGACCGCATGCGCGACACGCTGTTTGCCGTGTGCGTGGTCGACATGCGGATGCCGGGCATGGCCGGCGACTCGCTGCTGGCGCGCATTCGCGACACCTACCCGGACACGATTCGCATCGTGTTGACCGGCGACGCAGACATTCGCACCGCGGTCGCCGCCGTCAACGACGGCCAGATTTTCAGGTTTCTCGCCAAGCCGTGCCCGGCGCCCGCCGTCGCCAAGGCGGTCACCGACGGGCTCCAGCAGTACCGGCTGATGCGCGGCGAGCGCGACCTGATGGAGAAGACCCTCAGCGGCATCGTCCGCGTGTTGACCGAAGTGCTCAGCGCGGTCAATCCGGCCGCTCACATCTACACGCTCCGCATCCGTGAGCATGTCCAGCGCGTCACGACACGCCTGCGACTGAGCGACGCGTGGCAGTACGACATGGCGGCGATGCTGTCGCAGCTCGGATGCATCGGTCTGCCGGCGGATCTGCTGTCGACCGTCTATACAGGCGGCGAACTGAGCGACGCGGATCGGCAACGGTATGAAGTGCATGCCGCGTTCGCGCACGAGCTGCTCTCGAACATCCCGCGCCTCGAGACCATCGCCTGGATGATCGCGCGGCAGCATGAACCGGTCGACACCGTTCGCGCGGCGCAGCCGATCCTGATGCGCGACCCTGCGGAAATCGGCGGCGCCATCCTGCACGCCGTCATCGAGCTCGAGCGTCTCGTCGCCAGCGGCATGACCGACGGCGAGGCCATCGCCGGCATGCGCACGCGGCCGCAGGAATTCGATGCGGCGATCGTGACGGCGCTCACCCGCGCCGTCGATTCACTGCCGCGAACGACCACCGCGCGCGTCGCGGTCGCCGACCTGACAGTGGGCATGACGATCGCCAACGGCGTGCGGACGCACACCGGCCTGATGCTGGCGCGGCCGGACCAGGAGGTCACGCCGCCGCTGCTCGCGCGCCTGCAGAACTTCGCGCGCGTCGGCTCCATTCCCGGCGACGTCGAGATCCTGAATGCGCGGCCCGCCCCGCCGGCGCTGGGAGTCGCCTCATGACGCGTGTCCTCTTCGTCGACGACGAGCCCAACGTGCTCGCCGGGCTTCGCCGCATGCTGCGGTCGATGGATCCCGGGTGGGAGCTGCGATTCTGCAACAGCGGCGAGGAGGCGCTCGCCGCGCTCGAGCGCGAGCCGCACGACGTCATCGTCACCGACATGCGGATGCCGGGGATGGACGGCGCCCTGCTGCTGGATGAAGTGAGCCGCCTCTACCCGCACGTGATTCGCATCGTGCTGTCGGGGCAGGCGAATCAGGAATCGATTCTGCGCGCGGTCGGCCCGGCGCACCAGTACCTCTCGAAGCCGTGCGACGCGGAGACCATCAAGGCCAAGCTCCGGCAGACGGTTGGTCTCCGCCGCGCCTTGTCCAACCCGTCTCTCGAAGCGCTCATCGCGCAGCTGCACGATTTGCCCAGCGTCCCGTCGGTCTACGTGGAGCTGATCGAAATCATCCGATCCGACCGTGCGAACGTGCATCAGATTGGCGAGGTGATCGAGCGGGACGCGGCGATGACCGCCAAGGTCCTGCAGCTGGTCAACTCCGCCTATTTCGGAGTCCACGGCCAGATCACCACCGCCGCGCAGGCGGTGCAATTGCTCGGTCTCGATCTGGTGCGCACGCTGATGCTGTCGGCGCACGTCTTCTCACGCCTGAACGAAGCGGCGATGCGCCGCTTCCACCTGACCACGATGTGGCAGCACAGCATGACGGTGAGCCGCCTGGCCAAGGCGATCGGCGGCGTCGAGCGCGTGTCGCATGCGGCTGCCAGCGAGGCGATGACGGCAGGCATCCTCCATGATGTCGGCCGCATCATCCTGGCATCGTGCCTCGCCGACCGTTACGCCGAACTGATTCAGGACGCGGTCGCCGAGAAGCGCAGCCTGGTGGAGGCCGAACAGCAGGCGCTGGGCTGCACGCACGCGGAAGTGGGCGCCTACCTCCTGGGCCTGTGGGGCTTGCCGGATGCGATCAGGCTCGCGGTCGCCTTTCACCATCGGCCCTCGGATGCCGGCGTCTTCGAGCTCGGACCGCTGGCGCTCGTTCATGTCGCCGACGCCATCGCGAAGGAGGCGGCTGAACCCGTGGACTCCGGCGGCGCCCTGGACACGGCGTTTCTGGAATCGCTGGGAGTGACTGCCCGTTTCGACACGTGGCGCGAGTTGCACGAACGCGAATTTTCGGCAGCCGACGCGAACACCTTCGGGCGATCCACTGCCCCGGCGCGACCGCGTGGTCTTCAAGGGTCAATGTCCACCGCCGATTACGGCAGTGGCATCAAGCGGAGTGCGCCCGGTCAGCTGCGCCTGCGATTGGTGCGCGCCCTCACGCCGCGAAGCGCCCAAGGGTCTGATTGATGCATCGATGTGCCCACGTCTGCCTGGTTGCCGTCCTGATGCTACCCGTGTGTGCGGAGGCGGAGGCGCAGACGCAGGATGCTCCCGCCAGCCTGGCGCTCGTCGGCCTCGAGGACCTGATGAAGATGCAGGTCGTCTCCGCCGAGCGCAAGGAAGAAAGCGTCATCAACGTGACCGGCGCGGTCTACGTGATCACCGCCGATGACATTCGGCGCTCCGGGGTCACGACCCTGCCCGAGGCCCTGCGCCTTGCCCCCGGCGTCCAGGTGTCCCGCATCAATTCGGCGAAGTGGGCGATCAGCATCCGTGGCTTCGGCGGCCTGTGGGCGAACAAACTGCTCGTGCTCATCGACGGCCGGACGATCTACCACCCGCTGTACTCGGGTGTGGTGTGGGACGCGCACGACCTGGCCCTCGAGGACGTCGACCGCATCGAGGTCATTCGCGGACCTGGCGGTGCCGTGTGGGGAGCCAACGCGGTCAACGGCGTCATCAACGTCGTCACCAAGAAGGCGTCGGCAACGACGGGAGGCGTCGTCACGCTCGGCACGGGCACGCTCGACAACGGCACCGGAGCGATTCGCTACGGGGCGAGCCGCGGCGCGCTCGCGTTTCGCGCGTACTCGCAGTGGTCGTCGCACGGGGAAACCCGGCTCGGCGGCAAGGGCGCCGGCGACGACTGGACGAGCCTCGTGCACGGTCTGCGCACGGACTGGTCGCAGGGCCGCGACGCGGTAACCGTGAGCGGATCGTGGCACACCGACGACCTCCATCCGCTGGCGACGGTGACGCGCGGGTTGTACGAACCGCCGTTCTTCGGCGGCGACGGCAGCGTCTCCAACTCGCATCTGCTCGGGGTGTGGCAGCGCTCGACGCCGGGCGGCGGCTCGCTGCAGCTCCAGTCGTTCGCCTCACGCTGGCGGCGGAGCGACGCCGGCGTCGCGCACGACAATGTCAACACCTACGACGTCGACGTGAGCTACCACGCGCAGCCGCTCGGCCGCCACGACGTCATGATCGGCGGTGGCCACCGCCATTCGCAGATCTCCGCGACCAATTCGTTCTTCTATACGCTCGCCCGGAACGAACGCCGGCGGGCGTTGACGAACCTGTTCGCCCAGGACGAGATCACGGTGAGCTCGCGGGTCACAGCAAGCGTCGGCGCCAAGGTCGAACGGGACTCGGAAACGGGCTGGCAGGCGGAGCCGACGGTTCGGGCACTGTGGAGGATCGTCCCCGAGCGGCAGCATCTCTGGGTTGCGGCGTCGCGCGCGGTCCGAACGCCGACCGGGAACGATCGCGATCTGCGGATCAATCTCGACGTCGTTCCGACCGAATCGGGTCTGCCGATGCTGATTGGCCTGGTCGGCAATCCGAACTTCCGGCCGGAGCGATTGGACAGCGTCGAGGCAGGATACAGAACCGAGCTCGGTTCGTCCCTGACCGTCGACGTAGCCGGCTTCTTCGGCCATTACAACGGCCTGACGACCACCGAGCCGCGCGCCCCGCGCTTCGAGCGCGAGTTCGGCGGCCCGCACCTGTTTCTCCCGCTGCAGTTCGACAACCAGCTGAATGCGGATACGCGAGGCGTGGAGGTGACAGCGCGCTGGATGCCGAGCGCCCGCTGGCAGATGGACGCGTGGTACTCGACCTTCCACCTGACGCCGTACCTGGCGCCCACGAGCCACGATGTCGACATGGCGCACACCAACGGCAAGGCGCCGCACGAGCAGTGGCAGCTGCGGTGGACGTTGCTGATGTCGCCGCGCGCGGAGCTCAGTACGTCGGTACGCGGCGTCGGCGAGATCGAGGAGCTCGACGTCCCGGCGTACGCGCGCGTCGACGCGCGGCTCCAGGTGCCGCTGACGCGGCGGACGTCGCTGGTATTCACGGGTGAAAACCTGCAGCAGGGCACCCACCGCGAGTGGGGCGGCATCGAGGAAGGTTACGCGACGACCGAGATTCCTCGCAGCGCGCACCTGCAGATCCGATGGCGGTTCTAGACATCGTGGACCGGTAAATGGCAGCCCCTTTCCCGGCGCGATGGAATCGCGCGCTCCTGCTGGCCGCCGTGCTCGCCTCTCCGGGCGTGGCCGACGTGCAGGCGCAAACGGCAGCCGAAGCGGACGTCAAGGCGGCGTTCCTCTTCAACTTCGCCCGGTTCGTGACCTGGCCGGCCGATGACCTGCACGCCGGGTCGCCGCTGCTGGTATGCGTCGCGGGCGATCCGGCGGTGGCGCAGGCGCTCGAGACGCTGGTGAAGGACCGCGCCATCGATGGTCACAGCGTGAGCGTGCGGCGGCTGGGTACCGAGGTGCTCGACGGCACCTGCCACGTGCTCTACATGGGCGGACTCGACGCGGTGCGCTCCTTGCGCCTCGCGCAGACGTTGAGCTCGGGGGCCGTGCTGACGGTGAGCGATGCCGATCACTTCGCCGACCGTGGCGGGGTGGCGCAGTTGATTCGTGAGAACGGCCGCATGACGTTTGCGTTGAACGTCGACTCCGCACAGGAGAAGCGGCTGCAGGTGAGCGCGAAGCTTCTCGGCCTCGCCAGGCTCGTGAAGACGGGACAACGATGATTCGATACATCGCCGATCTGTCCATCGCCCGGAAGCTGAACGCGATCAGCGTGCTGACGACCGGCATCGCGCTGGTGCTGGCCGGCGTCGTGCTGTTCGTCTTCGACGCCACCAGTTCGTACGGCCGGATGGTCCGCGAGCTCCGCATGCTCGCCGACGTCGTCGGCAGCAACAGCACGGCGGCGATCACGTTCCGGGACGACAAGACGGGCGCGGAGATGCTCAAGGCGGCCGCGGCCAATCCGCACGTGATCCGTGCACGCATCCTGCTCCATGGCGGGAAACAGTTCGCCACCTATCAGCGCGACGCCGGAACCGAGCCGATGCCCAAGGAGATGGGCGCGCGGCTGCTCGCCGCCGTTCACCACGGGGAAGAAGCGCACGACTTCACGATGCGCCGGCTGTATCTCGCCAGCCCGATCATCCTCACCGGCGAGCAGCTCGGCTCCGTCTACATCGAATCGGATCTCGACGAGCTGTGGAACGGCGCCGGCCGCTACCTGCGCGTGAACGCCATCGTGCTGCTGGCGACGCTGCTGCTGGCCGTCGGCATCGGCAGCCGGGCCCAGCGCGTCATTTCGCGGCCAATCGTGAACCTGGCGGCGATCACACACGCCGTCACGAAAGAGCGCCGCTACGATCTGCGCGCCGAAGCCCTCGGTCGCGACGAGATCGGCGAGCTGGTCGACGGATTCAACGAGATGCTGTCGGAGATCGAGGCGCGCGATCGCAAGCTGCTGCGCTACCAGGAAGATCTCGAAGCCACCGTCGCCGCCCGCACCGCCGAACTGACCGCCGTCAACGAAGATCTGGTCACCGCGCGCGACAAGGCCATGGAAGCCAATCGCGCCAAGAGCGAGTTCCTGGCCAATATGAGCCACGAGATCCGCACCCCGATGAACGGCATCCTGGGGATGACGGAGCTCGCACTCGACTCGCCACTCACGCCTGTTCAACGCGAATGGCTGTCGACGGTGAAGTCGTCGGCCAAGTCGCTGCTGTCGATCCTCAACGACGTCCTCGACTTCTCGAAGATCGAATCGCGCAAGCTGGAGCTCGAGCAGGCACCGTTCGTCGTCCGCCATCTGCTCAGCGACGCGGTGAAACCGCTGGCCCTGCGCGCCGATCAGAAGGGGCTCGAGCTCATCACCGACATCGAGCCGGACGTGCCGGTTGCGGTCAGCGGCGATTCCGTGCGACTGCGCCAGATCCTCGTCAATCTCGTTGGCAACGCGATCAAGTTCACCGAGCAGGGTCACGTGCTCCTGCAACTCAAGCAGGAAGGGCGGCGCGGCGACTGCGTGCGTCTGCACTTCGTCGTCGTCGACACCGGGATCGGTATTCCGCGCGAGAAGCACGAGGCCATCTTCGAGGCCTTCCGCCAGGCGGACGGTTCGACGACGCGGCGATTCGGCGGAACGGGGTTGGGTCTGACCATCTCCTCGACGCTCGTGCAGTTGATGAACGGCCGCATGTGGGTGGAGAGCGAGCCGGGCGTGGGCAGCGAATTCCATTTCACGATCGACCTTCCCGAGGTCGAAGCGCCGGCAATGCCCGAGGTCGAGGTGGCACTGAACGGCCTGCATGTGCTCGTCGTCGACGACAACGAGATCAACCGCCGCATCCTCCGCGAACAGTGTTCGCGCTGGAACATGCGCGTGACGGCCGTCGACGGCGGCCAGGCGGCGATATCGGCGATGGCCGATGCCGCTCGATCCGGATCGCACATCGACGTCGTGCTGCTCGACGCGAACATGCCGGACATCGACGGATTCACGGTCGCCGGCGAGATTTCCCGTCTGCGGCCGCAGCTGTCCAACACGACGATCATCATGTTGAGCTCCGCCGGGCAATACGGCGACGTCGGTCGCTGCCGTGATCTCGGCATCGCCGCCTACCTCACCAAGCCGGTGTCCCAGCGCGAGCTGCAGACGGCGATCGCCACCATCCTCGGCCGGCTCACTCCGGGATCGACAGGCCTTGCACCGGCGGCGCCGTCGCCAACCGTGCGGCGCAAGCTGCTGCTGGCAGATGACAACAAGGTCAACCGCGTCGTCGCGCGCGAGCTGTTGACCCGTCGCGGTCACGAGGTCGTCGAGGCCACCAACGGCCGCGAGGCGTTCGAGACCTACGAGCGCGAGCCGTTCGACATGATCTTGATGGACGTTCAGATGCCGGAGATGTCGGGGTTCGAAGCCACCGCCGCGATCCGCGAGCGCGAGCGCGCCAACGGCGGTCACATCCGCATTGTCGCGATGACCGCCCACGCGATGTCCGGCGATCGCGAGCGCTGTCTGGCCGCCGGCATGGATGCGTATTTGTCCAAGCCGATCGACCCGCCCGCCTTGTTTGCGATGGTCGAGTCGGCCGAGGTCCCGGCGGCCGCACCCGCGGCCGCGCGCACGGTGGTGACCTTCGATCGGCCGGCGCTGCTGCGGCGTCTCGGCGGCGACGAGACGCTGCTGGTCGACCTGATTGGAATCTTCCTGGAGGATTGTCCGGGACAAATGGCTGGCATCCGTGCCGCGCTCGACACGTCCGATCCCGAGCAGCTGCGGATGGCCGCTCATTCATTGAAGGGCTCGGCAGCGAACCTCTCGGGCGCCGCCGTCTCTGAAGCGGCTCGCGCTCTCGAACATCTCGGTGCGAGCGGCGTCGTGGACCGGGAGCTCACCGAACCGGCGTGGGAACAGCTCAACGCCGAGATGACGTCACTCGAGCAGGCACTTCGCGAGGCCAGCGCCACGCCAGCAGCGGGGAAAACATGCGCGTTCTGATTGCAGACGACGATCGGACATCGACGACGATCCTGTCGCGCAAGCTCACGCACTGGGGATTCGAGGTCCTGGTCGCCAACGACGGGACCGCGGCGTGGAACATCATCGAGGAAGCGAACCCGCCGCTGGCGATTCTCGACTGGATGATGCCGGGGATCGACGGCCTCGAGCTGTGTCGCCGCATCCGGCGCCATCCGATCTTCGCGAACATGTATCTCGTCCTGCTGACCGCGCGCGAGAGCAAGGACGACATGATCTTCGGCCTCGACGCCGGAGCCGACAACTACCTGGTCAAGCCGTTCGACCCGGAAGAACTGCGCGCACGCCTGCAGAGCGGCGTCAGGCTGGTCGAGACGAGCGCGGAAACGGAGCGGCTGTTCGGCGCGATTTCGTCGATTCTCATCGGCATCGACGCCACCGGGCGCGTGACGCGATGGAATTCGGCCGCGCAAGAAACGTTCGGGCCCAAGCCGACCGAAATCATCGGACAGCCCCTCATGGAATGCGGCATCGGCTGGACCGCGCCCGAGCTCATCACGCGTGCGCTCTCGCAGCCGACGCCCGTTCGACTCGACCGGGTCCCCTTCAACGATCGTGAAGGACGCCGCCGGCTCGTGGACCTCACCGTGACGACGATGCAGCGCGGGCCGGGACGCCGCGACGGCTTCGTGCTGCTCGGCGCCGAGGCCACTGAACGGCACATCCTCGAGGAGCAGCTTCGCCAGGCGCAGAAGCTCGAAGGCATCGGTCAGCTTGCGGCCGGTATCGCGCACGAGATCAACACGCCGCTGCAGTACGTGGGCGACAACATCCGTTTCCTGCAGGATGCCTACTCCAGCATGTCTGCCCTGCTGCACACGATTCTGGAGATGTGCCGCGCCCAAGAGAACGGCCAGGTCGACCCGGCGATGGAGCAGCTCGCGCGCCAACTCCCCGAGCTCGCCGAACGGGCGGACCTCGCCTATCTCACCGACGAGATCCCCTCGTCGATCGCGCAGAGCCTCGAGGGCGTTCAGCGCGTGTCGCAGATCGTCCAGGCGATGAAGGACTTCTCGCATCCCGGCACGAAGACCAAGATCGCCGTCGACCTGAATAAGGCCATCCAGACCACTGTCACGGTGGCCCGCAACGAGTTGAAGTACGTCGCGGAGACGAAGGTCGAGCTCGATCCGAACCTGCCGTTCGTGCCGTGTCTGCCCAGCGAGATCAACCAGGTGCTCCTCAACCTGCTGATCAACGCCGCGCACGCCGTCAACGATGCCGTTCGCGAACGCGGTGAGACCCGCGGAGTGATCACCGTGTCCACGCACAACATGGGCGACGCCGTGGAGATCCGTGTCAGTGACACCGGCACGGGCATCCCCGAACACGTCCGCTCGCGCGTGTTCGAGCCGTTCTTCACCACCAAGGAAGTCGGCCGCGGAACCGGCCAGGGCCTGGCGCTCGCGCACACCGCGATCGTCAAGAAGCACGGCGGCGAAATCTGGTTCGACACCGAGGTCGGCAAGGGGACGACGTTCTTCATTCGTCTGCCGCTGGCACTCTCGCCCGCTCAGGTCGCGTAGGACTGCTGGGCCACCTTCAGGTGGCCCATCGCCGCCGCCGTAGTACTCTCGCGTCATGCGGCGTCGCGACAGCCTGCTCGTTGTCATCATCGCGTTCGCCGCTGCGCTTTCCGCTCGAGCGCCGGCTCGCGTCGACGTCGATCGGCTGATGACGACCGTCCGAACGCTCGCCTCGCCGGCGATGGAAGGGCGTCGCGCGGGTACGGCGGGCGGGCGCATGGCTCGCCAATACATCCGCGACGCGTTTGCAGAGATTGGGCTCGAACCAGCCGGCGGCCGGGCCGGTCCTTCCGGCTACGAACAACGTTTCAGCTTCACCAGCACTGGCTTCCACGCCCCGGCGAAGAAGGGATCGGCGCCACTTCGCGTGGACGATGCGGCCAATATCGTCGGACGCATCGCAGGACGCGACAGGTCGAGCCGCGTGATCGTGGTCAGCGCGCACTACGACCACGATGGCATCGTCAACGGAACGCTGTATCCCGGAGCGGACGACAACGCGTCCGGGGTGGCCGCGCTGCTCGAATGCGCGCGGTACCTGCACGCGCATCAGCCCCGTCATACGTTCCTCTTTGCCGCGTTCGATGGCGAGGAGCTTGGTCTGCAGGGAGCGCGCGCGTTCGTCCGGACGCCGCCTGTCGCGTTGCAATCGATCGCGCTCGACATCAACTTGGACATGGTGTCGCGCAACGATCGCAATGAGATCTATGCCGCGGGGACGTCACATTACCCGTCGCTGAAGCCTGTACTGGAGGATGTGCAGCGGCGCGCCGCGGTGAAGGTGCTGTTCGGCCACGATCGGCCGTCACCCGGACACGCGACGGATGACTGGACGATGGAGTCCGACCACGGCGTGTTCCATCAGGCGCACGTGCCGTTCGTATACTTCGGCGTCGACGATCACCCCGACTATCATCAGCCCACTGACACTCCCGACAAAATCGATCCGGCGTTCTTCGGACGCGTCACTGAGATGCTGCTCGACGCTGTCCTCACGTTCGACGAGCGGCTGCGGTGATCATTTGCGATTTGTGATTAGTGATCCGTGATTCATCGGTGATTGTTGATTTGCGATCGGTGAACTATTTGTGAAGCGCGGCATGGCTGAATCACAGTTAGCTCGCGGCGATCAGCAATCGCAAATCACCAACAAATCACGGATCGCGATTTAATCGCGATTCACGAATCACAAATGGGCACGTCGAGCTATGGGCGCCAATCGAACGCGAGCAGAAGCGTTCGTTGCCGGTCACTCCCGTTGTCGTCGGACAGGAGATAGAAACGAACGCTGCCGTCGCTGCGCGGAACCGCCGCGACGCCTTCATAGTTGTCGACGGTCAGCGGCGTCGCCATTTCCAGGCTGCCGATCGGTCTTCCGGATCGATAGAGCTCCAGCGATATGCGGCTGCCGCGCTCGGCGTCGAAGGCGCGCAGCAGATATGCCGTGTCGAGCCCACGAACACGCTTCATGGATACCAGACCGAATCCCGGCGATTTGGCGACCGTCGGCCCGGCGGTGCACCGTGACGAGAGGCGGCATCGCCACGTGGCACCGGTGGCCTCGGCACCCGCGACATAGGCATCGGCACCCGCTTCCGGATCGACGGACAAGGCCTCCAGTCCCTCGTTGGGCGGCAGCGACCCACCGGGCGTCGGCACCGCTCGAGGCACGCCGCCAACGGCCGGATAGAGCAGGATGCGATGGTGGCGCTCGAAGCTGACCAGCCGGTTGCCGTTGGGCAGTATCGCGAGCCCTTCGGCGTCAGCGTCCGCTTTGTCCCTCAGCGTCCGGCCGTCTTCGCCGACCAATGCACCGATTCTGACATCGGTGACACCAACCAGACGTTGCATCGCATCGAAGACCAGGCGCGCCTCGACGAGGTCGCCATCGTCGCTGACCGCGACCAGCCGGTCGCTGCGCAGCACTTCGAGATCGGACAATCCATGGAGGCGGTCGCTCTGGCTCGACGTCAGTTGCAGGCCGCCCGCGTAGACGAAATCGCCGACCGCATTCTGGGCAGGATCCTGCGGATTCAAGGGAACGGGAATCGCCTCGACCGCGATGGCGCGAGTGGGATTCGATTGCGGCACCGAATAGACGGCGGTCAACGCGCCGACGGCGACGATGACGCACACCCGCAGAACAAGAGTCGCCAGACGATGCTCCTTGCTGTGAGCCGCATGCTAGACTCGCCGAGTGTCAGAAGGGAAGTACCGAGATGAAGACCGCCCGAATCACCGTTGTTTCCGCGCTTCTGCTCCTCACATTTGCCGCTTTCGTGCGCGCAGCCGATCCGTCGGGCCGCTGGACGTCCACGTTCAGTACTGACGTCGGCGAACAGCAATACACCTTCGAGTTCAAGGTGATGGGCTCGGCGCTGACGGGAACCGCCAAGAGCAATCTGCTCGGCGAAACGCAGCTCCAGGACGGAAAGATCGACGGCGACAAGATCTCGTTCGTCGAGAACGCGAGCTTTCAAGGCATGCCGCTGCGAATCACCTATAGTGGAACGATGACGTCCGCCGACGAGATCGCCTTCAGCCGCAACGTGGCCGACGTCGCCACCGAGAAGCTGGTCGCCAAACGCGTCAAGTAACCGGCCGGCGCGAGGCTTGACCCTCACGCGACGTGAGCCTTTACCATCCGCAGCATGGCGGAACTCACCATCGGCACGCTCGCCAGGCGAACCGGCCTGACGGTGCGGACGCTTCACCATTACGACGAGATCGGGCTGCTGACACCGTCCGGGCGAACCGAAGGTGGTTATCGTCTGTACGCGGACGCCGACCTCGTGCGACTCGAGCGGATCGTCCTGCTCCGCAGCCTGGGCATGCCGCTCACCGACATCGCAGTGGCGATGGCGTCGAACGCGAACACCATCCTGTCGCTGCTCGAGCGCCAGGCGATGGAGGTCCAGGCGGGTATCGAGCACGCGACCACACTTCGCGCCACACTCGAGCGCGCCGTCGCACAACTGCGCGCCCATGAATACCAGGAGGCGGATGACGCGCTGGCGCTCATCGAGGCCGTGCTGATCTACGAGCGCTACTTCGACGAGGAGCAGCGCAGCGCCATCGCGGCGCGGGGCGCCGCACTCGGGCCCGAGCGGATTCGCGAGGTGGAAGCGCGATGGCCGGCGCTCATCGCGGACGTCCGTCGCGAGATGGCTGCCGCCACGCCGCCCAACGAGCCGCGCGTGCTCGCACTCGCCGAGGAGTGGCGAGCGTTGGTCGACGAATTCGTGAACGGACGGTGGGACGTCGCGGCGGGTGTGGGTCGCATGTTGAGCGCCGAGCCGGCGGTTCAACGCCGCACCGGGCTCGACAGCGAGATCATGGACTACGTCGCACGCGCGATGGGATTCCTCTGATCGTCACTCGAGCGCGCGTTCTACGCGGACCATAAAGGTCCGCGTTCACGCATCTAGAAGTGTTCGAGCAGATCCGCGAACCGGTTCACCGTGATCAGCCGGCCTTCACCCGGGCGAATCTCCTCGTGCTCGAGGGTCCACGTCCGCGCGTGCGGAACGAAGACGGCGTTGAGTCCGGCTTCGAGCGCCGGGTTGATATCGGATCGCGGGCTGTTGCCGATCATCCACGACCGCGACGGATCCATTCCACGCTCCGAGACCAGCGCACGATAGGCCGACGTGTCCTTCTCGTGCACGATCGCGGTGTGTGCGAAGAACCCCGCCAGCCCGGAGCGATCGATCTTCAGGCGCTGCTCCTCGGCGTTTCCCTTGGTGAACAGCGTCAGCTCGTGCCGCTCGGTCAGAGACTCGAGTGTCCCGGCAACCCCCTCGAGGATCTCGATCGGCTGGTCCAGGATGCGCTCGGCGAGACGCATCACGGTGCAGAGGTCGTCGCTCTCGAGACGACGTTCGGCCAGCCGCTCGTAGCACTGCGCGAGGTTACGCCCGTAGTTCGCCGAGCCGTATCCGTGAAGCCGCGCGTTGGCGCGCTCGATGTCGTCGAGCACGTCGCGGACCTGCTGCGGCGTCAGCGTCGAATGCGCGAGGAAGTCGACGAACTGATCGAACGCGCGGTCGAAGTAGACGTTGTTCTCCCAGAGCGTGTCGTCCGCGTCGATGATGAGGTGTTGTCGCGCGACAGCGCGTGTGCCTGCCCAGCCACCCAACATTCGAGCCGCCCAGTTACCCTATCGCCATCAGATCGAACTGCTCGTGGTGCAGCTGCGTGTCGGGGCGCACCGCGATGTCTCGGCCGAGCGCCTGCTTCAGCTCCTTGAACACGGCGCGCTCTTCTTCACGCAGGGCGCGGGCGATGTCGGGGTTGACGCGCAGGACGAGACTCTGGCCATTGAGGTCGGCGCTGATCTTCTTTACCTCCGCCAGGATCTCATAGCAGATCGTCGAGCTCGATTTGATCACCGAGCTGCCGGCGCAATAAGGACACGGCTCGGTGAGCACGCGCTCGAGACTCTGTTTCACCCGCTTGCGCGTGATGATGACCAGCCCGAAGTCGGACACCTGCAGCGCCTTGGACGGCGCGCGATCCTTGCGCAGCTCCTGCTCCACCGTCTGGAAGACCTTCTGCCGGTTCTTCTTCTCCTCCATGTCGATGAAGTCGAGCACGATGATCCCGCCCAGATCGCGCAGCCGGATCTGGCGGATGATCTCCTTCACCGCTTCGAGGTTGGTCTTGAGGATCGTGTCCTCGAGGCGACCGGCCGTTTTCTTGCCGACGTAACGCCCGGTGTTGACGTCGATCGCCACCAGCGCTTCGGTCTGGTTGATCACGATCGATCCGCCGGACTTGAGCCACACCTTGCTGCGCAGCGCCCGATCGATCTCCGGCTGCACGCCGTACTCCTCGAAGATCGGGTACTCCTTCTCGTACAGCTTCACCTTCGGCGCCAGCGACGGCATGATCCGCTCGACCAGCTCCAGCACGCGCCGGTATTCCTGCTCGTTGTCGATCCGGATGGAGGTGTAGTCGTCGGTCAGCAGATCGCGCAGGAGCTTGGCGACCAGGCTCTGCTCGCGGTAGACGACGGCAGGCGCCCGGGACGTTTCGGCCTTCTGCCGAATCTCGGTCCACACCCGGTGGAAGTAGCGCAGGTCGGAGGTGATGTCGTCCTTCGGCCGGCCGGCCGCCGCGGTGCGGATGATGACACCGCCGCTGAACCCGGTCTGCTCGCGGAACTCGCGCACGATCCCGCGCAGCCGGCCGCGTTCGTCACGCGATTCGATTTTGCGGGACACGCCGACGTGGTCGACCGTCGGCATGAACACCAGGAACCGGCCGGGCATCGTCGCATGCGAGGTGAGCCGGGCGCCCTTGGTGCCAAGCGGCTCCTTCGCGACTTGAACGATGATCTCCTGCCCTTCCTTGAGGAGCTCTTCGATCTTCGGCTCGGGCGCCCGCTCGCGATCGGCGCGCGAATAGCCGCGGCGTTCGACGCCGCTCGAGCTGTCGGTCAGACGCCGCTCGCCACTCCCCGTATCCGGACGATGCGCTGGACGGATGGCGCTGCCGATGTCGTGCGCCATGCTCGGAGCGCGCTCGCCGTTGCCGGCGCCGACGGCCTGGTGAATGCCCGACGCGGGACGCCCGTCCTCGTCGGCATCGAGCTCGTCGAAGCTGGCGACGACGTCCGAGACGTAGAGGAAGCCGTCGCGCTCGAGACCGAGGTCAACGAACGCCGACTGCATGCCGGGCAGCACTTTCGAGACCCGGCCCTTGTACAAATTGCCAACGACGCCGCGCTGCCGCTCGCGCTCGATGAATATCTCGGCGACCTGATCGTCCTCGAGGATCGCGACCCGTGTCTCGTGGGCGCTCGAGGAGATGATCATCTCCTTGGTCATGCCCGTCACTCCGCAGTGGTCCGGTCAGCCGCACGCGTGGCTCGCCCGTCGCCTGCGTCGCAAACGCGGGCAGGCCAATCCCGAGCAACGCGAGTACGCGGCGCAGGATGAGGACGAGAATGAGCGGCATCAGCGGACCCAAGATCGTGGGCTCTGGGCTTTAGGCTCTTGGCTGTTGGCCTTGACGAGGCCGAAAGCCCAAAGCCGAGACCCCAAAGCCGGCTAGTTTGTAAATCTGCGCATCCGCACGTTGAGGATCAGGCCGAACCCCGCCAGTGTGGCAATCATGGAGGAGCCGCCATAACTCATGAGCGGAAGCGTCAGTCCTTTGACCGGCGCCAGGCCGGCCGCCATCGTAATGTTGTAGATCACCTGGAACGTGAAGCTGGCCAGCACTCCCAGCACCAGGTAGGCGCCCAACCGATCCTTGGCTAGTCGCGCCGCCTCGAGCGAGCGCAAGAGCACGAACAAGTACAACCCGAGCGCCGTCAGCACCCCTGCGAACCCGTGCTCCTCGGCGAGGACCGAGAACACGAAGTCGTTGTGCGCGACGGGAAGGAACCGCAGCTGGCCCTGCGTGCCCTTCATGAATCCTTTTCCCCATAGCCCGCCGGACCCGGTGGTGATGCGGGCCTGAATCTGCTGATACCCGGCGCCCTTGGCGTCCTGCTCCGGGTCGAGGAACGTGGAAATGCGTTCCTTCTGGTAGTCCTTCAACACGAACTGCCACGCAATGGGTGCCGCCAGCACCGCTACTACCGCGAGAATCCCGAAGATGCGCATCGGGATGCCGGCGACATAGGCAACCGCGAGCAGGATCGGGAGCAGCGTCACCGCCGTGCCCAGATCCGGCTGTCGCATGATGACGAGGAGCGGGACGGCGGTGATCGCGCCCGCAATCAGCAGGTCGCCTCGCGCCGGCGCGCCGCGCCGGCTCTCGCCGAAGTACTTGGCGAGGGCCAGCGCCACCGTGGCCTTGGCGAACTCCGACGGCTGCAGGTTGAACACGCCGAGATCGATCCAGCGCCGCGACCCGCCGCGCACGGCGCCGAAGAAGAGCACGTAGACGAGCAGCAACAGTACGCCGATGTAAATCAGATGCGACTTGTCGCACAGCGACCGGTAATCGATCGCCATGCAGATCACCATCGCGACGAGCCCGAGGACGATGCCGTAGATCTGGGTGTGATAGATCGACGTCCCGCCGCCGGTCGCGCTGTAGATCTGGGCGAGGCCGATGAGCGCCAGCGCGATCAGCGCGCCAAGCAGCGCCCAGTCGATGTGGAACCAGAGACGTCGTTCGAACATTACCGTACCGCGGACCTCACGAGGTCCGCTCGACCGGTGGTCGCCGCCGGCGACGCGACGGCCACTTTCGGCGCTTCGGCGACAGGCGCCTGGGCGACAGGCGCCGGCGGCGGCGGTGGCAATTGCGGGCGACGTCCACTGACCGAATCCGAGAAGTCCAGACGCATCATCTCGACGGTGGGCGGCGGCGGCAGCGGTTTCCCGTCCTGCTTCGCAAAGTAGGTCTCGAGAATATGGTGGGCCACCGAGGCGGCGTTGGGGCCGTGCATGCCGTGCTCGAGGAACACGATCCCGGCGATCGTCGGCTTGTCGCGCGGGGCGAAGAAGGCAAACCAGCCGTTGTCGCGCAGGTCCTTGGTCGTGCGCGCCGCGGCGCGCCCCTGGTTCGAGATCACCTGCGCCGTCCCGGTCTTGCCGGCGACATCATGGCCGGCGATGCGCGCACGTCCGCCGGTGCCGGCCGCGTTGACCACCATCCACATGCCGTCGCGAATCGCCTGCAGTTTCTCGGGATCGATGTCGAAGTGCGACTGCGGTGGTGGCGTCGCGATCGGCTTCCATCCATGGCCTTCGTCGACCGCCTTCACCAGGTGCGGGGTGACACGCGTGCCGCCATTGGCGACCGTAGCCATGTACACGGCCATCGAGACCGGTGTGACCGACACCGCGCCCTGACCGATCCCGACGGAAATCGTCTCGCCGGCGTACCACTTCTCGTGCATCTTCTCGCGCTTCCACTGGGTGGACGGCACGAGACCGGTGACTTCGTTCGGCAGATCGATCCCGCTCTTCACGCCCAGGCCGAGCAGCGTCGCCCACTTGTTGATGCGATCGACGCCGAGGATGTTCGCCACCGTATAGAAGTACACGTCGCACGACTGCTCGATCGCATGGCGCAGATCCATCGTGCCGTGGCCGCCCTTCTTCCAGCACTTGAAGTAGCGACCGTAGAACGACGCCCCCCCGCTGCAGTGCACGCGGAAGTCCTCGGTGATGACGCCTTCTTCGAGACCGGCGAGACCAACCGCCATCTTGAACGTCGACCCGGGCGAGTAGCGCCCCTGAATCGCGCGGTTGTTGAGTGGACGCTGCTCGTCGGTGTTGAGCGACGCCCACGCCGCGCGGTCGATGCCCGCCGCGAAGGCATTCGGGTCGAATGCCGGACGGCTGGTGAAGGCGAGCACTTCACCCGTGTTCGGCTCGAGAATGACGGCGGCGCCGGCGTTGGTCAGGCCACCTCGCCACACGGTATCGAACGCATCCTCGGTCGCTTTCTGCAGGTCGTAGTCGACGGTCAGCTGCAGACGCTTCCCTTCACTCGGCCGCTGCTCGTCGAGGGTGCGAATCTCTCGACCGAGGCTGTTGACGACCACGACCTTGGCGCCGTCTTCGCCCTGCAGGTCGGCGTTGTAGATCTTCTCCAGCCCCGACTGGCCGACGATGTCGCCGCTCCTGAGACCGGCGATCTGTGCGACCTGCCGATCGGTCGCCTCACCGACGTATCCGAACAGATGCGCCCCCATCATCTCCGGATACTTGCGCGTGGGCACCTCGTCGACGCGAACGTCGGGCAGCTCGAACTCGAGGCGGCGGGCGGTGATCGCCGCGACCTGCGCCAGCGACGCGTCCTCGACCACGACGATCGGCCGATACGTCGGCTCGCCGCGATGGCGATCGACGATCTGCTTGACGGCAACCGGATCGAGGCCGGCCACCTGCGACAGCAGCTGCACGGTGCGATCGAGGTTCTTGGTGTGCTCGCGATCGATCGAGATCGTGAAGGAGTGCCGGTTGTCGACCAGCACCTTGCCATTGCGGTCGAAGAGCACCCCGCGCGGCGCGCGCAGCGCGAGCGTCCGCTGATGGTTGTTCTCCGCCATCTCGGCATACTTCTGATGCTGCACGACCTGCAGGAACCAGAAGCTCATGGCGAGCGCAAAAAACACGACGACGGCGCCGATTTGCAGGGCGCCCAGACGCGAACCGATGCGTCGGCGATCTTCCGCGAGAGCCATGTCCGTTGCCTACCTCACGCGCCGTCCGGCGCGCCGTCGCTCAATCACCCCGGGCATCGCTTCGATGATCGCGAACGCGATCATCCCGACCACCGCATTGCCCAGGACCTGCCCAACCATCGCCTGCCACGGCGAGGGAAACGTCCTCAATCCGAGGGCCACATACAGGCCCATGAAGATCGCCGCGTGTACCGCGGTCGCCGCCACCAGCATGACCAGCCGCGGCAACGCGGCGGTCACGATGAACTGCTGGCCGATGACTCCAACGGCGAAACCGACAATCGCCTTCGCCAGTCCGCCAATTCCAATCACGCCGCCGCTCGACAGCGCATCCTGTATCAGCCCCGCGAGGCTGCCCGACAACATCCCGCTCACTGGCCCCGTCGTCAGCGCGACGTAGACGACCGCGACCAGCACGAGATCGACGGCGGCGGTTCCTCCGACGACGAAACGTGCGACGGTGGTCTGCAGCGCCAGCGCCAGCGCAATACCGACCAGCACCGCGGCCGCTTTCACCGCTCGTCGATCCCGGAATCTTCGGATTCCGGAGCCTCCGGCGCCGTCTGCGCGGTCGCCGGCTGTGGAGGCGACGCCGGACTCGGCTGGGCACCCGTTTGGACGTCGGCGCGCGGCACCTCGGTGTCCGGCACCGCCGCGGGGGGCGTCAGGACCACGAGCACCGCCTCGAGCGACGAAAAATCGACGGCCGGTTTGATCACGATCGTCCGTGAATCGCCGGTTCCGCCGCGCACAGATTCTATCTGACCGATGACCAGTCCCTTTGGATAAATCCCATCGATGCCTGAGGTTACGACCTGGTCACCCGGCTTCACGTCGGCGCTGCTGGGCACGTATTCCATCTGCAGGCGCTCGGTCCCGCTGCCCACGGCCACACCCTGGGCACGGGTCCGTTCCACCATGACCCCCGCCGCGGCGTTGCTGTCGATCAGCAGCTGCACCTTGGCCGCTCGCCCGCTCGGCATGATGACGCGCCCGACGACCCCCGCCGGAGCGAGGACCGCCATGTCCTGACGAATGCCGTCGTGGCTCCCCTTGTCGATCGTGATGGTGCGAAACGCCGGACTCGGACCCCCACCGATGACCGCCGACTGCGTCACCGTGCCAGCGGTCGTCGACAACGGAAGCGTCGTGCGCAAGTCGAGCAGCTGCTGCAGCGTCCGCGCCTGGTTGGCGAGCGCGCGCTCCTGTTGCAGCGCCACGCGCATCTCGGTCACCTCGTGCTTGAGCTGTTCGTTGTCACGCCGGATCTGCTGCAGCGCGAAGTAGTTGGTCCACCCCTCCTGCACCCCGCTGACAACGGAGCTGGCCGCACGCTGGACTTCCGCAAACGCGCCGAAGACCACCGCCTCGAGCATCGGCACACCGCGGCGCGTGTTCACCTGTGCAGAGATCAGGATGATGTGCGCCACCAGCACTCCGAAGAACAGCCAGCCGGTACGTTGCCGTATGTCGAGGACCGCCATTTAGTCGATCGAAATCTTCCGCAGCAGATTGAAGTCCGACAGCATCTTGCCGGCGCCGAGCACCACCGACGACAACGGATCTTCGGCCATCGCCAGGGGCAAGCCGGTTTCCT
>Ga0081539_10001089_pt1 | contig 49350 bp, 50 predicted proteins | sample TabmetS4T2R2_FD_71023 | JGI IMG/M metagenome (GOLD analysis project Ga0081539, IMG submission 71023) | Tabebuia heterophylla rhizosphere microbial communities from the University of Puerto Rico - S4T2R2 | ecosystem: Host-associated > Plants > Roots > Rhizosphere ... | reverse complement strand
CTGCCGAAAGGACCACGGCGCGCGAAACCGCGCGTCCGGCGGCGTGAACGGATAGACTCCAGACATGGCCGATTCGCCCGAGTCGCCGCGGCCGCGCCGGCTGCCCTGGGATTTTTGCCCCGCGCTGACAGAGGAGCGCCTGGTCGCGGCGGCACGCCTGCTGGTGCGCGGACGCGAGGAGGCGCTGGCGCGGGCCGATTACTGGGCCGGCGACGACGCCTGGTCGATCGGCTGCCGCGCCTACTCCTTCAGTCGGCACCAGGTGCGCCGCGCCGCCGAGGCCGGCCGGTTTCCCTGGCTGAAGGTGCTCGACGACACGCACCACTTCGTCTTCCTGATCGACGGCGTGCCGGTGCGCTTCTACCGGGGCGAAGCAGAGGAGCCGACCAAGCGCACCCTGCGCCAGCAGCAGGAAGAGGCCGAGCAGCTGTCACTTGCTCTCGGGGGCAGTGTCGACACGGACGGGCTGATGTTCCGCTTTGCCGTGGAGACGGGGGAGGGCGGTGCGGTCAGCCGCGTGGTATTCCTGGCATTGCGCGGTGAGGAGGGGCGAACCGATGCTTCTGGCTGGTGCCGCTGGCTGCGGAGGCGCCAGCGGATGTGCAGGGCGCGAGCGCTCGGTCGAACAGTACACCAACCCTTCAGTTGCCGTTGATCCCGACCGCTGCTCCGCCGGGGCGGCCAGCTGTCGGCGCACGGGATGTGCGGCGCGATTCGCCTCACCCTCGAGGCGCTGCCGGACGCCGCAGGTAAGACGCTCTTCTGGTTCAGGCCTCAACTTCTGCCAAAGGATCGAGAGTTCGAATCCCTTCGCCTGCAGCGATAGAGACTCAAGAACGAAATTCTCTGGGGCGAAGCCACGCCTGGGGCACCGCCGGGCTTGCCGCCTGCGGCGCCTGCCCCCACTATCTCGCCTATGAAGAAGTCCACGATCAGCCGCTCCAAGCGCACGGCTGCCAAGGCGGCGACCAAGCCCGCCTCGAAGCCGCTCGTGGCCGTCCGGAAGGCTGCCCAGAAGCCGGTGCACGCCACCCGTTCCGCCATCCGCCGGGCGGTGAGGTCCGTGGCGGAGGAGCGCCACCAAGCGGATGCCTGAACGCGCGACCGGCGCGGCGACCTACGACGAGAGCATCTTCTTCAACTGCCCCTTCGACGACGCGTACAAGTCGATCTTCGAGGCGCTGGTGTTCGCGGCATTCGACTGTGGCTATGTGCCGCGCTGCGCCCTTGAGGCCGACAACGCGGGACAGGTGCGGGTCGAGAAGATCCTGGCGATCATCCGCGGCTGTCGATTAGGCGTGCACGACATCTCCAGGACCGAGCTGGACGGCGCGAACGCGTTACCCCGCTTCAACATGCCCTTTGAGCTCGGCCTATTCGTGGGAGCCGCGCGGTTCGGCGACCGCGATCAGCGACGAAAGATCTGCCTTGTGCTCGACCGGGAGCGCTACCGCTTTCAGAAGTTCATATCGGACATCGCCGGCCAGGATATCCGCGAGCACGGCGACGAACCAGAGCGCGCCATTGCACAGCTGAGGGCGTGGCTCGCCGCCCTGCCGCGCAAGGACGTTCTCCCCGGCGGCACTGCGATCGCGGGACGCTACCGCGCGTTCCGCAGCGAGCTTCCGGACATCCTCGCCGCGATGGGTGTCCATCCCCAGGAGATGGTCTTCGCCGACTACACGAATATTGTCTCGACCTGGCTATCGGAGAAGCCAAGGTCGGCGAATCCGGGTGGGCGAGGAGGTCCGAAGCGGCCACCTGCGGCCTGACCCACCTGCTTCCGTGTCGGAGCGGCCCGGCCGCGGTGGGCCTTGGTGCCCCGCGAAGGGTTGCTCAAGATCGGAGTCTCACTTCGACTGGCGGGATAAGGGGGAGCATGTCACGAGAGCAGAATCCATTCATTCCGGCTCATATCCGGCGGTGGTGAAGTAGTTTGCGGATTCGTCGGCGTGAACTGTGGGATGGCGTCGCGGACTGCGCCCCAGAGGCCGTCGATGGTTCGCGCCGCGGCCTTTCGCAGAAGCGCCTTGAGTTTGGCGATGTCGTCTTCCCTTAACCAGGCTCTGCCTCGTTCTCGGTGCACGGCACTGGGTCACAGGGGAATCATGCGGGCGCGGAGCAATTCGGCGCCTGCCCTGCCGTACATGGCGCGTTTCAGCATCTTCATGCGGTTGATCTGCCCTTCTGTCTGGCCATTGCTCCAGCGCGTAGTGAGCGCATTCCGCACCGCATCCCGATCTCGCTTCAGCCTGCGTGCGAAGCGCTGCATGCCGTAAACTCCGGAGCGACGCGCATCGTCGAGCCAGCCGTCCAGTTTCTCGACATCGCCGCCGCGCAGGATGCCGCGAAAGCGCATCGCGAGGTGCCGCATGGTGGCGAACTCCGGTGACGCCACCTTGAGCGCATCCACGGTGGCGCTCTGGCGCGCCGTGAGCAGCGGTCGCGGCTTGATGCAGAGCGCCGCCGCCGTGAGTGGCGAGATTGGGCGGCCGGTCGTGGGATCGCGAGGGAGCGCCGCCTGCGATCCATGGCATCGCTTCGCGCCGCCACTACCGTGGCCCTCGTGCCGGCGTCGCCAGCCGGCGATGAACCGTGCCAAATGCGTGTAGCACCCAGTGTAGCCAAGCCGCTTGAGCTCCGCGAACAGCTGCTTGACGACGGTGCACCCTTCCTGCCAACGGCGCGTCAGGTGCTCGAGATAATGGCCGGGCGAGCTCGTCGTCGTCGCCATCGCGTTGCGTGGCGGCAGCGCCTCCAGCTTGATCCAGCGGTCCACGCGCTTGCGGCTGAGGCCGAGTTCGCGGGTGATTGCCGCGGCCGAACGGCCCGCGTCGTACAAGGCTCGGACCTTGGCGAACAGCCGCTCGCGCACGCTGTGCAGGCCCGTCCTGGTATCTTCCGCCTCGGCGGCGGCCGATGCCCCTAGCCTGAGTGGCCGGCCCAGGCGGCCCAACTGCTGCTCGATGCGCTCACGCAGATTCTGCAGCAGGTGAAATCGGTCGGCGACCTGCCGGGCCCGTGGCGCTCCTGATCGTGCTGCGTCGGCGTACAGGCCATGCCGGTCGCGCCCGACGATCTCGACGCTCGGATGCTCGCGCAGCCACTCGGCGACCTTGACCGCCGAGCGGTCGGGCAAGACGTCCACCACCATTCGCTTCTCCAGGTCGACCACGATGGTCCCGTAAGTCTGGCCTTTGCGCCAAGACCAATCGTCGATGCCAATGACCCGCAGCGTATTGGCCGCAGCCCTGTCAGCAGACCCGCGCTTCAGATGGCGTACGACCGTGTCGTCACTCGCCGCAATCCCTAGATGCGACAGGATCCGCTCCGCTGGCCGGCCGCCGGCGGCGTGGCCCATCAGCCGAACCAAATCCAAAACACGGCGCGTCCGCCGCAGAAATGGCGCTACCGCGCCGGATAAACGCTCGGCAAAGATCTGCCGAGCACAGCTCCCATTGCGGCAACGAAGGCGGGTTACCCTGAGGTGGATCACCACCGCCGCGCCCTGCAGCGGCAGGTCTTGCAAGGTTCGCAGATAACTGCTGTGTCGGGCACTGGACGGCGTGCTGCAGACCGGACAGGAGCCATGGCCTGGTCCACTTGCTTTGACGACCCACGCCGTCCCAACGTAAGCCACTTCCGAAGCTGTGATGCCTGGCATCGGCGCCAGCAATCTGTCCTTTCTCATGGCCCCTGCTGTCGCGGACCACGCAAACTGGTCAAGCCAAGCCACCTGCACCGAGAATGAGGCAGAGCCTGCAATTGTGAGACTGAGCCGATCGAAATTCTCCGATTTCGTGCAGTCCAAAGTGAGACTCGTGCCGAGTCTCGGACTTTCGTGCAGTTCGACAGCGGCCTTGGCACTGAAGGGGTAGCGCGTGATTGCTGGAAGGACTTGATGAACTCCCGGCCCTGGTTGTCTCAGATTTGCAGCAATTGTGAGAATCACTCGGCCCGAATTCTCGTGTTTCGTGCGGTTCAAGGTGAGATTCGTGGCAAGTCTCGGGATTTCGTGCAGTGCGACACCCGGTCATGCCACGCCGGACCAGCGAACACGGTTCGCACGCTGGGCACGGTTCAAAGCGCGAGCTGCACCTTCATCGCCCTGGAGCGGTCCCCGGCCAGATCGAAGGCCCGTACGGCCTCGGCCAGCGGCACCACCTCGGTCAACAGCGGGGCCACGTCAATCGCGCCGCTGGCGATGCAACGCACGGCCCACGCGAACTCCTGGTCGAAGCGGAAGGTGCCGCGGAGGTTCAGCTCCTTGGCGACGAGGGCGTTGATGGGCAGCGGCGTCTCGACCCCGAGCCCCACCTGCACCAGCGTCGCGCCGGGCCGCGCGGCCCCGATTGCGCCGGAGAGGGCGGCGCCGTTGCCGGAGCACTCGAACACGGCGTCGAACCAGCCCTTGTCCGCGCCGAATCGCTCCAAGGCGGCCGGGTCGGCGCGGGTGTCGAGCGCCTGGTCCGCGCCGAGGCGCCGGACCATGGCGAGCGGCGCCTCGGCGATGTCGGTGGCCACGACCTCGCCGGCCCCGGCGTAGCGGGCCACCATCACGCACAGCGCCCCGATCGGCCCGGCGCCGGTCACCAGCACCCGCTGGCCGAGCAGCGGCCCGGCCTGCACCGCGGCATGCAGACACACGGCCAGCGGCTCGGCGAACGCAGCCTTCTCCAGCGGCAGGTCCGCCGGCACCGGCACGGCCTGCGCCTCGGTGCACACCAGCAGCTCGCGGAAGCCGCCCTGCACGTGCGGGAAGCGCATGGCGCTGCCGAAGAACCGCATGTCCAGGCAGTGCCGCGGCTTGCCCTCCCGGCAGTAGCGGCAATAGCCGCAGGGCAGGCTTGGATCGACGACCACCTTGTCGCCGGGCCGCACCCGGGTGACCTCGGCGCCGATCTCGGCCACCTCTCCGGCCATCTCGTGGCCGGGGATCATCGGCTCCCGGATGCGGACCGTGCCGAAGCCGCCGTCCTGGTAGTAGTGCAGATCCGATCCGCAGATGCCGCCGTTGCGGATGCGGAGCTTCACCTCCCGCGCGCCCAGCGAGGCCGGCGGTGCCGCTTCCTCGATGCGCAAGTCGCGAGCGGCATGAATGACGGCTGCCTTCATGGGGTGATGTCCTATCTGATCCGTGAGGCCTTCGGACGCCCCGTCGCCGGGAGGCGCGTGCGGCATGCCGCCCGCCGATACTCACCTCAAGCCGCGGCGAGCTGCTTTCCCGATTCGGCGGAGAACAGGACGGCGTCGGCGAGGTCAGGGCGTAGGCCGACCCGGGCGCCCGGCTCGAGGTCGCTGTAACCGGGGGCGGTCGCCATCACCTCGTCATGGGACATGCCCTCCTCCTCATGCGCGGTGCGCGCCTGCGCGAGGCGCACGCTGAGCAGCGACTCCGCGCCGATGTGCTCGACGAGAGCTACCTCGCCGGCGATCGTGCCGGGGCTGTCCGCCGCCGCGACGGAGAGCGCGCTCGGCCGCACCCCCACCAGCACGGCGCGGTTTGGCGCCTTCCGCGCGGCGGCGGCAAGGGCGGGCGGCAGCGGCAGCACGACCTCGCCGATGCGCAGCCCCTCGCCCTCGGGGGCCGCCGCCAGCAGGTTCATCGGCGGCGTGCCGATGAAGCGCGCGACGTAGGTGTTCACCGGGTCGGTGTAGATCTCCCGCGCCGTCCCGAACTGCTGGACCACGCCGTCGCGCATCAGCGCGATCTTAGTGCCCATCGTCATCGCCTCGATCTGGTCGTGCGTGACGTAGACGAAGGTGCCGCCCACCTGCTGGTGAAGCTTGATGATCTCGCCCCGCATGGCGGTGCGCAGCTTGGCGTCGAGGTTGGAGAGCGGCTCGTCCATCAGGAAGACCTGCGGCTTGCGCACCATGGCACGGCCGAGCGCCACGCGCTGCCGCTGCCCGCCGGAGAGCGTCTTGGGCAGGCGGTCCAGCATCTCCGTCAAGGCCAGGATGCCCGCGGTCCGATCCACCAGCTCGCGGACCTCCGGGGAACGCTCGATCCGGCGCTTGGCCAGATGGCCGAGCACGGGGATGTGGAACCACCAGCGGTGCCGGCGCATGATCAGCGGAAAGGTGATGTTCCGCCGCACCGTCATGTGCGGGTAGAGCGCGTAGGACTGGAACACGAAGGCCATGTCGCGCGCGCTGGGCGGCAACTGGTCCACGCGGTAGTCGTCCAGCCAGATCTCGCCTTCGGAGACACTCTCCAGTCCCGCCAGCATGCGCAGCAGGGTGGACTTGCCGCAGCCGGACGGGCCGAGCAGGACCAGGAACTCGCCGTCGGCGACGTCGAGGTTGATGTCGTTGACCGCCAGCTTCGGGCCGAAGGCCCGGGTGACGCCCTGGAGGCGGATGGAGGCCATGGATCTAGCCTTTCACGCTGCCGGCGGTCATGCCGGCGACGACGTAGCGCTGGACGAAGAGGTAGAAGACGACGGCGGGGATTGTGTAGAGCAGCCCGACCGCCATCACCGTGTGCACCGGCGTGCTGAGCTCCCCGACGAAGCTGGCCAGCCCGACCGAGGCGGGGCGCAGCGCTTCCTGGCTGATGAAGGTCTGCGCCAGCACGTACTCGTTCCAGCCATGGAAGAAGGCGATCACCGCGGCGGCGGCGAGGGACGGCGCCACCAGCGGCAGCACGATGGAGAGCACGATGCCGACACGGGTGCAGCCGTCGATCCGCGCCGCCTCCTCGATGTCGATCGGGACGCCGTCGATGGCGCCCTTCAGCAACCAGGTGATCACCGGCACGGAGAAGGCGGTGTTGGCGAGCACGAGGCCGCCGAGCGTGTTCAGCAAGGCGAGCTGGCCGAAGATGGCGTAGAGGGGGACCACCAGCATCGCCTCGGGCAGCATCTGCGTCGCGAACAGGCCGAGTCCCATCAGGCCCTTGCCGCGGAAGCGGAAGCGCGAGAGCGCGTAAGCCGGGAAGATGGCGAGCCCGATGCTGAGCACCGTGGTGCCGGCCGCGATCAAGGCGCTGTTCGCGAGCCAGGTGGCGACCGGGATGGCGCGGAAGGCCTCCTCGTAGACATCCCGTTGCGACCAGGTCGGCAGGATGCGCGGCGGCACCGCGAACAACTCGGCGGACGGCGTCAGCGAGGTGACGAACATCCAGTAGATCGGGAAGCCGGCCGCCGCCAGGATCAGCAGCACGGCGGCGATGCGCAGCGCGTGCCCCCAGCGCATCGTGGCGGTCGTCATCGCCTGCCCTCCGCGATCTCGGCGCGCCGGGTGAAGTGGAAGTAGACGAAGGTCACGAGCAGCGCGATCGCCACGCCGATCATGCCGACGGAAGCGGCCTGGCCGAGGTCGCGGTAGACGAAGCCCTCGCGGTACAGCTTGATCACGAGGGTCTCCGTGGCGCCGATGGGGCCGCCCTGGGTCATCAGCCAGATCAGGTCGAAGCGGCGGATGGACCAGATGGTAAGGAACAGGGCGAGCAGCGCGACGCTGGGGCGGATGGTCGGCCACACCACCGCGCCGAACACGCTCAGCCGGTCGGCGCCGTCGATGATCGCGGCCTCTCGCAGCTCGGAGGAGACGCCCTGCAGCGCGGCGAGGATCACCACCGCCGCGAAAGGAAAGATCTGCCAGATCGTGGTGATCAGGATGGCGGGCAGCGCGAGCTCGGGCGAATCGAGCCAATTCTCCTGCCCGGACTCGAAGCCGAGGCTGCGCAGGACGAAGTTGAACACGCCGTACTGGGCGTTGAAGATCCAGACGAACACGAGCGCGACCGCGACCGGGGGCGCCGCCCAGGGGATCGTCACCAAGGCGCGTGCCACCCCGCGCCCTCGGAACGGCTGGTCCAGCAGCATGGCGGCCGCGAGGCCGAGCCCGACGGCCAGCACGACGCAGGCGATGGTGTAGACGAAGGTGACGAGCAGGACCTGGTGAAAGTCGCTCGCGGCGATGAGGTTGCGGTAGTTGTCGAGGCCGACATAGGTGTGGTCGCGCGGCGACAGCAGCGAGGTGGAGGTGAAGCTGAGCAGCAGCTCCTGCACCAGCGGGTAGAACTGCAATAGCAGCAGATAGAGCGCCAGCGGGCCGATGAAGAGATAGGGGACCCAGCGTCCTTCGTCGGGCCGTGCCGCAGGCTTCGCCGCCGCCGGCCGGACGGCGCCGGGCGCGACGTCCTGGCTCATCGCCGCACGCGCGATGCGGCCTGACGCTGGGCGTCGTCCATGGCGCGCTTGGGGTCGCTGCCGGCCTGCAGCACGCGGAGCACCTGCTCCAGCACGATCTGCTGCACCTCCGGCGTCTTCACCTCGTAGCCTTCGACGAGCTGCGGGACGCTGTTCGGGGTCTGGTCGTCGTACACCTTGAGCCAAGGTTGCGCGGCCAGGTCCTCGGGGGAGCGCTCCACCACGGTCGCCACGTTGCTCGCGCCCAGGATCGCCTGCAGCTCCCGCTGCGGCTCGGGCTGCAGCGTCCATTTCACGAAGGCGGCGGCGGCGGGCCGCTTCCTGGTGTTGGCGTTGATGGTGAGCGGCGCCAGCACCAGGCCCTGCGCACGGGTCGGGAAGGGAGAGGGCGCGGCCGCCAGCGGCAGGTTCGGCGCCTGCTGGTGGAAGATCGTGGCGACGCCGCCATTGTCGACCTCCATGGCGAGCTTGCCTTCCCAGAACATGCGGCGGTAGGTGGCGGCGTCCGCGCCCCTGGGTGTCGTGCCGGAGTCGAACATGCGCTTGTAGGCGACGACGCCTTCCACGACGCCGGGCGCGTTGAGGGTCAGGTTGCCCTGGCCGTCGCTCCAGCGCCCGCCGAAGCCGTAGACGAAGTTGCATAGGTCCTGCCAGAAGCCGGGCCGCTCGGCCATCGTCGCGCGATAGGCGAAGCCGTAATTGCCGCCGCCGGTCGCCTCCCTCGCGGCGGCGAGGAACGCGTCGAAGCTCGTCGGCGCGGCGCCCCTCAGCAGCGTCCGGTTGTAGAGCAGGACGTAGTTGCTGCTCTCGAAGGCGATGCCGTAGCGCTTGCCGCCCACCTTCAGGTAGCGGTCGGGTGCGGCGAAGCGGTAGTCCTGCTCGTCGATGACGTCGTCCAGCGGCAGGATGCGGTTCGCCGCGACGGCCGCGTAGTAGTCGATCTGGTCGAAGCGGACGAGGTCCGGCCCGCCGCCGCCGCCCATCTGGGTGAAGACGGTGTTGGCCAAGGTGGCGAACGGGATGCCGACCGCCTGCACCTCGATCCGGTCCTGGCTCCTGTTGAACCTCTCGACCCAGGCCCGCAGCCTTTCGCCGCGCCCGGCTTCGGTGAATGTCACGGCGGCGAAGGTCAGCGTCTCTCTCGCGCCCTGGGCGATGGCCGGACGGCCGAGCGGATGCAGCAGCGCGGCGGCGGCTGCGCGGCCGAGGTCTCGACGGGTCGGATGATGGACCATCATTTCCTCCATGCGTTGTTCTTTGAGGCGCGTTCGTCCGCACAGCCCGGTGCACGTCTTGGCCGGTCGTCGGGATGCCGCTCCGGCCGGCAGTGCCGCATACTGTGATATTTTACCGCCGTCAACGCCGGATTTTGGCGGCTACGGCGAAACGACGTTGACACAGGCCTCGCCGCGCAGCCGTCGGCAGATGTTCTCCGCCATGGCCTGCTGGCGGCGCCGGATGGTCCCGGTGGTCCAGCCCGACATGTGCGGCGTCATCACGAGGTTGGGCAGGGTGTGGAACGGCAGGTCAGAGGGTGCGCCGTGCGGCTGTTGCGGGGTGGGATAGCGGTACCAAGTGTCGATCACGGCGCCGCCGATGCGCCCTTCCCGCAGCGCGTCGTAGAGCGCCTGCTCGTCCACCACCGGGCCCCGCGCGACGTTCACCAGCACGGCGCCGCGCCGCATCGCCGCGAAGGCGCCCCGCCCCACGATCCCTTGCGTCTCCGGCGCGAGCGGGACCGTGACGACAAGGCTGTCCGCGCTGCCCCAGAACTCCGCAAGGCGATCGAGCGGGAAATAGCGGTCTACCAGGCCGGATGCCGGCACCGCGCTGCGGTTAGCGACGTGGACCCGCATGTCGAACGCCTTGGCCCGCCGCGCGACGGCCTTGCCGATGTGCCCGAAGCCCAGGAGTCCGACCGTCGTGCCCGCGATCTCCGGATGCGTCCGCTCCGGTGCACCCGCCCAATAGGCCCAGTCGCCTTGGCGCAGCCGGCGGTCGGCGTCGGCGAGCGGTACGGCGCGTTGCAGCAATGCCGCCATCACGTATTCGGCGATCGCGGCCTCGTGGCCGAAGCAGTTGCACACCACCGCGCCCGGCGGCAGCGTGGCGAAGTCCACCCGGTCGTAGCCGGCGGCCGGCAGATGGAACAGACGCAGCCGTTCCGGCCGTGGAAGCGACGCGTCGAGCCAATTGCCGATGATGATCTCGGCCTCGGCGAAGGCAGCGCGATCGGCATCCGTTTCCAGCGCATCGGGAAGCACGGCAACGGCGACCGCGTCCCCGACCAGCGCGCCGAAACCGTCGCTGAACGACGCAGCGTTGGCACCGTGGAAAACAAGGCGCGTTGCCATACCGTCCCCTCCTCTGAGCTTCAGCCGGCTGTCTGGAGTTCCTGGTTGCAGTCCAGCAGCGCCGGGTCGCAGCGACGCTCTATGCTGGCGATCATCCTGGCGTTGAACTCGACCAGCCGGTCGGCGGCGTCGACGGCGCGCTCGGCGCGCCGATCGGCCACGGCGTCCAGGATGGCCCGGTGGCAGTCCACCGTCTGGCCGATGCCCTCATCGGGTGCGATCCAGCTGTGGTAGATCCAGCCGATCCGGCGGAAGATGGTGTGCAGCGGCCGTAGCGTGGTCTCCAGGAACGGCTCGCCGGCAGCGGCGGTCAGCACGTGGTCGATGCGGCGGTCCAGCTGGTTGAACTCGCCGATGGAGATCTCGTCCGCCCTGTCGCGCAGGACCCGGCCGATGTGCAGGATCTGGTTGCGGTGCGAGGGCGCGGCGCGCTCCGTCGCGAGCCGCACGACGAAGCGCTCGAGATCGCGCCGGAGCTGCAGCAGGGTCCGCTCGCGCGCCAGGTCGATGGGCGCGATCTGCAGGCCGTGGCGCGGGCGGATGATGACCAGGGTGTCCGCCGCGAGCCGGCTGATCGCTTGGTAGATCGGGGTGCGGCCGACGCCGGTCACCTGCTGCAGGTCCTGGATCGAGAGGAACAACCCGGGCTTCAGCGTGCTGGTGACGATCAGCTCCTCCAGCCGATCGTAGGCCTGGCCCGACAGGTTCAGCCGGTTGCGGCGCGGCAATTTGCCCGAGGTCCCGCGAGCGGGCGTTGCGGCGGGGAGCGACCTTGCATTCTTCCTGGCGGCCAAACGACCCTCCGCGTGCGCGACTGTCCTGCCGTGGCGAGCTTAGCCGACGGGCGGAGCGGACGGAACGGCGTAATGAACATTGTGATATTTCACAAGCTGCGCTACAAGCCCGCCCAGCGGAGCCGGACCGGCGGTGTGCCGGGCAAGGATGGGGAGAACGCCGTTGAAGATCACCGCCCTCGAGACGTTGCGCACTAGGGAGTTCGCCAATGTGCTCTGGGTCCGCGTCCACACCGATGCGGGCGTGATCGGCCTTGGCGAGACCTTCTACGGTGCCGGCGCGGTCGAGGCGCACATCCACGACATCCTGTCCGGCCGCCTGCTCGGGCGCGACCCGCTGCGGATCGAGGCCCTGCATCGGGAGATGCTGAACCTGCCGATGGCGCAGGCCAGCACCGGGGTGGAATACCGCGCCGCCTCGGCGATCGACATCGCGCTCTGGGACCTGTTCGGGAAGGTCTGCGGCCAGCCGGTCCACCAGATGCTGGGCGGGCTGTGCCGGGACAGGCAGCGCATCTACAACACCTGCGCGGGCTATGGCTACGTCCGCTCGAACGACATCAAGCCGGTCTCTACCTGGAACTTCGACAACGAGGCCGGACCTTACGAAGACCTGCAAGGCTTCATGACCCGGGCGGACGCGGTGGCCGAGAGCCTGCTGGAATCCGGCATCACCGCCATGAAGATCTGGCCCTTCGACCCGGCGGCCATCGAGAATGACGGCTTGACGATCAGTCCCGCCCAGCTCAGGACGGCGCTGGAGCCGTTCGAGAAGATCCGCCGGGCGGTGGGCGACCGGATGGAGATCATGGTCGAGTTCCATTCCCTGTGGAACCTGCCCATGGCCAAGAAGCTGGCGAAGTGGCTCGAGCCGTACAACCCGACCTGGTACGAGGACCCGATCCGGATGAACTCGCCCCAGGCTCTGGCGGAGCTCGCCCGATCCACGGAGGTGTGGATCTGCGCCAGCGAGACGCTCGGCAGCCGCTTCCCCTACAAGGACATGCTCGACCGCGACGCGATCGGCGTCGTGATGGCCGACCTCTGCTGGACCGGCGGGCTGACCGAGGGCCGCAAGATCGCCGCCCTGGCGGAGACCTATCACCGCCCGTTCGCGCCGCATGACTGCGTCGGCCCGGTCGGCTTCGTCGCCGGCATCCACGCCTCCTTCAGTCAGCCAAACACTCTGATCCAGGAGAGCGTGCGGGCCTTCTACACCGGCTGGTACACCGAGCTGGTCACCACCATGCCCGTGATCAGGGACGGCCACGTGCTGCCGATGGAAGGCTCCGGACTCGGCACCGAGCTGCTCCCTTCCGTGTTCGAGCGGTCCGACCTCATCGTCCGCCGCACGGAGATGTAGGCATGTCCACCTCGCTGTTCGACCTCACCGGGCGCACGGCGCTCGTCACCGGCTCGTCGCGCGGGCTCGGGCGGGCGATGGCCGAAGGACTCGCCGCCGCCGGGGCCGCTGTCGTCCTGAACGGGTCCGACGCCGGCCGGCTGGCCGCCGCCGCCGCCGAGCTGCGCGCCCGCGGCCGGACCGTGCACGAGGCCCCCTTCGACGTGACCGACGAAGCCGCCGTCGCCGCCGCCTTCGAGCGTCTGGACCAGGACGGGATCGCCGTCGACATCCTGGTCAACAACGCCGGCATCCAGTTGCGGCGCCCCATGGTGGAACTAGCGACCGACGACTGGCGCCGGGTCATCGAGACCAACCTGACCAGCGCCTTCGTGGTGGGGCGCGAGGCGGCGAAGCGCATGATCCCGCGCGGCCGCGGCAAGGTGATCAACATCGGCTCGCTCACCAGCGAGCTGGCGCGCGCGACGGTGGCGCCCTACACGGTGGCGAAGGGCGGCATCAAGATGCTGACCCGCGCGATGGCGGCGGAGTGGGCCGAGCACGGCATCCAGGCAAACGCCATCGGTCCGGGCTACATGCTGACCGACATGAACCAGGCGCTCATCGACAACCCGGTCTTCGATGCCTGGGTGAAGGGCCGCACGCCGTCCCGCCGCTGGGGCAAGCCTGGCGAGCTCATCGGCACCGCGGTGTTCCTTGCCTCGGAAGCATCCGATTACGTGAACGGCCAGATCATCTACGTCGATGGCGGGATGCTCGCCGTCCTCTGAGGGCGCGGGGTCAGCCGCGCCCGTGCCGACGAGGTCATGAACGACGAGGAGGAGGAAGCATTTCCATGGATTCGACCCGCTGTTCCCGGCGCATCGCCGGCGCCGCCATCGCGACCCTGCTCGGGCAGGCCTTCGCTGCCCGTGCCGCGGACTATCCCACGCGGCCCATCGAGCTGGTCGTGCCCTCCTCGGCCGGCGGAGGCACCGACATCGTGGCGCGCGCCTTCGCCGGCGCGGCGCGTGGCCACTCGCCGCAGCCCTTCATCGTGATCAACCGGCCCGGCGCCAGCGGCGCGATCGGCATGGGCGAGGTGCTGAACGCCCGGCTGGATGGCTACAAGGTCAGCGTCGTGATCGTCGAATTGGCGATCCTCCCGCTGCTGGGCCAGATCCGCTTCACCACCGACGACTTCCGGATGATCGCGCGTTTGAACGCGGACCCCGCTGCTATCGTGGTTCCCTCCGGCGCGCGCTGGAGCACGATCGAGGAGTTCGTCGCGGATGCGCGCTCGCGCGCCGGCCAGATCACCCTCGGCAATGCCGGTGTCGGCTCGATCTGGCACCTGGCGGCGGCCGCGCTGGAGGAGAAGACCGGCGCCCAGTTCCTCCACGTTCCCTACCAGGGATCCGCGCCCGGCCTGCTGGCCCTTGTCGGCGGGCACGTTGCGGCCATTGCGGTCAGCCCCGGCGAAGCGACTGCCCATGTGAGCGGCGGCAGGGCCAAGGTGCTGGCGGTCATGGCGGACCGCCGGGTCGCCGGCTTCGAGGACGTCCCGACCCTGAAGGAGCGCGGCATCGACCTCTCGATCGGCAACTGGCGCGGCATCGCCGTGCCGAAGGCGACGCCGCAGCCCGTCGTGGACTTCCTGGCCGACATAACCCGCAAGGTCGCACTGGACGCGGGGTTCCAGGATGCCCTGAGCCGAAGCAACCTGGGCTACGCCTACCTCGAGACCGGCGATTTCGAAGCCGCGATCCGGCAGGAGCGGGAATTCTTCGTTCACCTCGCTCGCAATCTGCAACTGCAATGAGCCAGCGTCGAGTTTGGCGATCTGACGGCATGATGCCTTGAGATAGATGGCGACGAGGAGGACCGGCGGGGGCACCGCCGGGCAGCGCGGGCTCCGGCCATCATCATGGGGGAGTGAATCGCCGGTTCAAGCCCGGGCACCATGATGGCATGCCCCTGCCACCGGAGGCGAGGCATGATGAGCGGCCGTCCTCAGGGGACCCGTCGCTTCGTCACCTTCACCGCGAACGTGCCTGGACCGAGATCGATGCTGGCCGAAGGCGAGATGCTCGCGGCGCTGGACCGCGCGTTATGGGGGGCGCTGCATCAGGCACATCGCCTGCTTTATTGGGGCTCGGCTCGGCGCGTTTGCCGTTCGCACGAGCTGAACGTGTGCTCATCGCAAGGAAGGTCGCGCTAGCAGGCTGAATGCGTCTCCAGCAACCCCTCGGCGACATGGCCATTTGGTGCCAGGTCATCGAGACGGCGCGCGTCCGCATCGGGTAGCGAAGGCCCGATCGCCGCGCGGCACAGGAGGATGCGCCCGCCCCTACCTATGTCAGATTAACGGTGCTCGAAGGCCCGAAATTGGCGCGGACCCGGTGCAGCAGTGACATCAAAATGCGCCGTTCCTCCTTGCTCAGCCCGGCCGTCGCAAGGGTGTCGACCTCGTAGCCGTAAGGCAGCAGGCGCTCGCGCAGGGCGCGGCGCGAGGCGGTGAGGAAGATGTGCACCTTCCGCCTGTCCTCCCGTCCGGGCAGCGGCGCGCGCTACGGCGCCTCGGGTTTCTCCTGCATCCAGGCCGGGATGTCCCGCTGCGTGTGCAGCAGACGCCAGACGTCGATGTGGTCCTCGCCTTCCCGGTAGAACACCAGGTAGGGAAAGCGCCGAAGCGGCCACGCGCGCAGCCCCTCGAGGCCGAGCTCATAGGCGTAGCGGGGCGATCCCACGCCAGGCTGCTGGCCGATCCTCCGGAACGCTCGCTGCAGTGCCTCGACGAAACCGAGGGCAAGGTCCTCGCCGCCTTCGGCGGCGTAATGTGCGATCGCCTCCTCGATGTCCCGCTGCGCGCGCTGCCGCGGTACGACCGGCTTGGCCGTCACGCCCGCTTTTTGCGGTGTACGCGCCGGCGCAGCGTCTCGAAGTAAGCGTCGTCCGCCGGCCTGCCAGGACGCGACGCCGCACCTTCCAGCAGCAGGCCATGCAGGCGCTGACGATCGTGGTCCTTGCGGATCAGGTCACGGACATACTCGCTGCTGGTGCCGTAGCCGCGCGTGGCAACCTGCTCATCGACGAAATCCTTGAGCGCGTCCGGCAGGGAGACGTTCATGGTGCCCATGCCGGGATAATCGCCCGTTTGGCAAAATTTGGCAAGACCGCGTCGGCGATGGAGCGCCGATCATCATGTGATCGGAACCCGTGACCTTAGCAATCAACGAACGCTGACGCGCTTGGCTCAGTGCCCGCCGCAGCGCGATGGTGGCTCACGCGTGGGGCATGTCGCTGCTCCGGCCGGTCCCCGCCGCCGGGGCTCGGGATGGTAGCACCCGGATGGTCGGGTGCTGGACCAAGGATGCCGGCGACTCATCTCGCCCTGGTGGCGACCGAGCGGCTGCGCCGGGCCGGCGTCAGTGGCGAATTCGTAGAGTTCGTCGGGCCCGGGCTCGGCACGGCTCGCGGTGGGGACGCGCGGTGTTGCGAACATGGCGCCAGAATATGGCACGAGCACCGAGTGCTTCCCGGCAGCGCGACATTGCTTCACAAGCGCCTCTTTCCATATCACCCGATCTGGGACTCAGACGGGTTTCCAACCTAGGTGAGCGCGGCGGCGCGCGGCGGCTCCCATGCCGGTGCGCCTTGGCCCTGCCCCGCCAGTCGCGGCAGCTCCCCGACTTTGACGGTGCCCCAGAGCGGACATGGGAGCCGCAACAGTGCTGTGAATGCAAACAATGCAACACCGCCTTGGTCGCCCTATGTGGCGCTCGGTCGCCGATCAGCTCCGCCGCAAGGTGCCAAGGCTCGCCGCCCTGATGGACAGCGCCGAGGACGACGTGCTCGCCTACACGGACTTCCCACGCGAGCACCGCGCCAAGATCCACTGGACGAACCCCATCGAGTGTCTCAACGGCGAGATCAAGCGCCGCACCGACGTGGCCGGCATCTTTCCAATGAGGCCGCCCTCGTCCGCCTCGTCGGCGCCAACTTGCTCGAGCAGTCCGATGGGCGACCCAGCGCGCCCGCTACATGACCCTGGAGACCATCGGCGCTCTCAGCGATACTGCCCCCGTCAGCCTGCCTGCCGTGGCCGCCTGACCCGGCGGCCCAGACCGCTGAGGAGAACCTCTCCTACACCAGGCGGCGGGACGCGACCCTGCGCATGATGCCAAAACTTGGCACACTCGCCAGATTGTCCGCCCGCTGGGGGCATCGCGCGGAAGCCGCGTGGCGGTCGGCCGCGGCAGGTCCTTCCCTCCGCCGAACGCCGCCAGGACGTGACGAAGCGAGCGAGGTGGGTGTACCAGCCACGGTAGCCGAGTTGCTTGATCTCGAGGTGCAGCCGTTTCGCGATCGTGCAGCCTTCCGCCCAGCGCCGCATGAGGTATCATTGGAAAAGCGCCGGCGAGCTCGACGTCGGCGCCATTTGGCTCCGATCGGATAGAGTGGTAAGCCGCACCCACTTGTCCACGCGCCGCCGGCTGAGACCAAGCTCTCGTCCGATGTCAGTCGCCGACGCCCCCGCTGTTCCTGCCCGTCACCCGCCGCGACGCGGTCAATTCCTTCGCACTCGCCGCGAGGATGCGGTCGGACAGCGCCGGATCGTCCACGGCCCGCGCCAGGATCAGCGCGCCGACCATGGTGGCGAGGAAGGCGAGGGCCTGATCCTCCGGCGGCGGGCGCCGCCGACCCGGCAGCAGTGCAGCGATCGCTTCCATCCGGCTTCGCAATCCTTCCGTGAAAACCCGCCGCAGCATCTCGCCCTGGCGCGGCATCTCGCAGCTCAGCGCCGCCAAAATACAGCCCTGGCCAGGCGCATCGCGGTGCCTCGGCGAGAGATAGCGCGCGACCATCCTCGCCAGCGCCTGTTCCGGCGTGCCCACCGGTTCCTCTAGGCGCGTCATCGCGCCCTGGGCCAGGGCCTGCGCCACCGCTTCCGCCGCCAGTTTCTCCTTGGAGCCGAACTGGCTGTAGAGGCTGCCATGGGTCAGCCCCGCGGCCTCGGTCAGCGCATCGACGCCGACGCCCGAGAGCCCGCGCTCGCGGAACAGCCGCGCCGCCTCGGTCAAGATGCGTGCCCGGTTCTCCGCCGCCTTCTCCTTCGAAACCCGCACCTTCGACGCCTCCGGCCTCCGCGACGATTTCCGCTTGACAGTTTTAATGGCGATCGCAATCTAAAGTCAATGATGACGATAGTCATCATAACGTGGCCCATGGCGGGCCGGAAAGGCACAGCGCGATGCGGATCCTGGTCCTCGGCGCCGGCGCAATCGGCGGCTACTACGGCATGCAGCTGGCGCGCGCCGGGGCGGACATCACTTTCCTCGTCCGCCCCCGCCGTGCCGCGCAGCTCGAACGCGACGGGCTCGTCCTGCAGGGCCGTGGCGAGCTGCTCCGCCGTCCCGTCTCACACATCCTCGCCGGCCAGATCGAAGCGCCGTTCGACCTCGTCCTGCTCACCTGCAAGGCCTACGACTTCGAGGCCGCGCTCGCGGCGATTGTCCCCGCGGTCGGCGACGCGACCGCCATTCTCCCGGTGCTGAACGGGCTCGCGCATTTCGACGCGCTGGATGCGCGCTTTGGCGCCGCCCGCGTGCTCGGCGGCGTCTGCTACATCGCCGCGATGCTCGAGCCTGACGGCGCGATTTGCCACATGAGTCCGAGCGACCTGATCCTTTTCGGCAGCCGCGGCGGCGGAGCCTCGCCGCAGCTCGATGCCCTCGCAGCGCTTTTCGCCGCGACGCCGGTCGGTGCGCGCGCCTCCGACATCCTGCAGGACCTCTGGGAGAAGTGGTGCATGCTCGCCGCCGGCGCCGGGCTCACCTGCCTGATGCGCGGCACCATCGGCGAGATCATGGCAACCGACTTGGGCCAAGCCATTGCGGAAGCGATGATGTCGGAATGCCGTGCCATCGCTGCTGCGGCAGGCCACGCGCCGCGCGCCGCCTCCATCGAGCAGACCAGCAGCCGGCTCACCGACCGCCGCTCGCGCTGGGCCGCCTCGATCATGCGTGACATCGCCCAGGGCGCACCACGCCTGGAGCACGAGCACATCCTGGGCGACCTCATCCGCCGCGGTCGCGCGGCCGGGATCGCCACGCCATTGCTCGCCGCCGCCCATTGTCAGCTGCAAGTCCACGCGGCGCGCGGGGCGGCCTGACCCGCGCGCTTCGCGGCACCTCGCACCAATCCACCTGCATCGCAACACGGAGCCCAGACATGTCACGACACCTCACCCCCGGCACGGCGCTGATCACCGGCGCCTCCGCCGGCATCGGCGCGATCTATGCCGACCGGCTGGCGCGGCGCGGGTATGACCTCATCCTGGTGGCGCGGGATGGTCAGCGCTTGGCCGGTGCCGCCGAGCGGCTACGTCAGGAGACTGGCCGGGAGATCGAGACGGTTGTCGCCGATCTCCTGAGCGCGCCCGATCTCACGCGCGTGGCGGATCGGCTGCGCGGCGACGCCGCGATCACGCTGCTCGTCAACAATGCCGGCATGAGCGTCCCCGGCAACACGCTCAGCGCCGATCTCGACCGGGCCGAGGACATGGTCCGCCTCAACGCCGTCGCGCCGCTGCGGCTCGCGGCCGCCGCCGCGCGGGCCTTCGCGGCGCGCAGGCATGGCACGATCATCAACATTTCCTCGGTCCTCGCCCTGGCGCCGGAGCGGTTCAACGGCGCCTACAGCGCCACCAAGGCCTTCCTGCTCACCCTCACCCTCTCGCTGAACGCCGAGCTGCAGCCGCACGGCGTGCGCGTACAGGCGGTGCTGCCCGGCGCGACCCGCACCGACATCTGGGCGAAGTCCGGCGTGGACCTCGCGAGCCTGCCGCAGGAAATGCTGATGGAAACAGGCGAGATGGTGGACGCAGCGCTTGCCGGCCTCGACCAGGGCGAGCTCGTCACCATCCCCTCCCTGCCGGATGCCGCGGCGTGGGAACGCCTGGAAGCGGCGCGGCTGGCGCTCGGGCCCAATCTGTCGCGCAACCGGGCCGCCTCCCGCTACCGCGGCGCTGCGCTCGCCGGCTGAGGGCGGACCGGGAAGAGCCGCATGAGCGCGAGCACGATCGCCGCCCCGGCCGGCACGATGAACGCCCGTACCCGGCGGCTGCTGCAGGACCCCATCCTGCCCATGCTGCTGGGCATGGCCTGGCCGAACATCCTGATCATGCTCGCGCAGGCCGCGAGCGGCCTCATCGAGACCTGGTGGGTCTCGCATCTCGGCACCGACGCGCTGGCCGGCATGGCGCTGGTCTTCCCGCCGGTGATGCTGATGCAAATGATCTCGGCCGGCGCGATGGGGGGCGGCATCTCCTCCGCCATCGCGCGCGCCCTCGGCGCCGGAAAGCAGGACACCGCGGATGCGCTGGTGCTGCACGCGGTCGTCATCAACCTCGCCCTGGGCCTGCTCTTCTCCGCGGTGATGCTCGGCTTCGGCCGACAGATCTACCGCGCGATGGGCGGCGAAGGCGGCGCGCTGCAAGCGGCGCTCGCCTATTCCGATGTCGTCTTCGGCGGCAACGTGCCGCTCTGGCTAATGAACGGGCTCGCCAGCGTCATCCGCGGCACCGGCAACATGCTGGTGCCCGCGCTGGTGGTCTGCGCCGGCGTGGCGCTGCTGGTCCCGCTCTCTCCGCTTCTGATCTTCGGCATCGGCCCGCTGCCCGCGCTCGGGATCGCCGGCGGCGGCGCCGCACTCCTCCTCTTCTATCTCGGAGGCTCGTCGGTGCTCGCCTGGTACATACTGACCGGCCGCAACACTGCCCGCTTCCGCCGGGTGAGGCTGCAATGGGCGCCGCTGCGCGACATCCTGCGCATCGGCGCGGTTGCTTCGATCACCTCGCTGCAGACCAATGTCACTATCGCGCTCGTGACGGCGCTGGTCGCCGGCCAGGCTGGCACGGATGCGGTCGCCGGCTTCGGCACCGGTGCACGGCTCGAATATCTGCTGGTCCCGCTGGTCTTCGGCCTCGGCGCCCCGCTTGTGGCGCTGGTCGGCACCAATATCGGCGCCGGGCAGCGCGAGTGCGCGCTGCGGATCGCCCTGATCGGCGGCGCCATCGCCTTCGCGCTGATCGAGTAAGTCGGCCTCGCCGCGGCGATCTGGCCGCGCGCCCGGCTCGCCCTGTTCAGCGCCGAGCCCGGCATGATCGCGGCGGGGAGCCTCTACCTGCGCTTAGTCGGGCCGGCCTATGGGTTCTTCGGGTTGGGGCTCGCGCTCTACTTCGCATACCAGGGCGCGGGGCGGCTGTTCTGGCCGCTCGCGAGCGGCTGCCTGCGGCTGTTCGCGGCAGCCGGCGGCGGCTGGCTCGCGCTGCGTCTGACCGGCTCGCTGGAAGCCCTGTTCGCCGCGGTTGCGCTGGGGCTCCTGCTCTACGGCCTCGTTCTTGCCGCCGTGGTGCGGGCCGGCGTGTGGTTCCGCACGGCATTCTGAGCCGTTTCTGTACGGACATATCTGGCTTCCCGGCACGTTCTACATCGCCGACCGGAGAGCGGCTCGGCGCTCACTGCAGAATGGCCGAGGATCAGCGCGTCGGCCCGCATCACCGCCAGCTTCGATGTGCCTTGAATACAGACAGGAAAGAAGCTGGGGTGATCAGGCCACAACTGCGACCTCGGCATCATCATTCGCCGCCGTACCAGTCCAACCCTTTTCCAAAGACGTAGTTCGGCAACCGCCCATTCAGGATCGCCGTCCGCACGTGCAAGAGAAACTGAGCACCCATCGGAGACCAGCGCATCTGCAGCTTCTTGCACATGCGCCAGTGGACGAGCTGCTTGACGGTGGACTCTTTGTGCGCAGTCGATACGCGCTCACCCGCGACACGAGCGTGATTGTAGTTTCACTGTCGTTTTCCCTTAACCAGGATAATGGAGCGATAGCGGCAGTCTTTCCCGCAACCAGGATAATGAGGGCAAAACGAGCCCGACAGGCAGGTCCGGCCACCATCCAGTTAGATGGCGTCGCCTGCCCGGGGAGTGACCGCATCGGCGCAGGGCGCGCTTGGGACGGGTGATCACGCCTCGTCCGTCCGAGACCAGCGTCTCTGCCGCTCAGCGAGCTCGGCTCGATCCGCATCCCGCAGTCGCCTGTGCAGCGTGGGCGCAGCGGCCAGAGTGCCGCGGCGAGCGAATGCCGCCCGGCGCGGCGTGACTCACGCCACGAGATCCCGCGGCGGCACCTTCTCCCCGCGCGCCACGCGCGCGATGTTGTCGAACACGTGCCGCACGCCCTTCTCGAAATTGTCCGTTGCACTCGCCGCGATATGCGGCGTCAGCACCACGTTCTCCAGCCGCAGCAGTGGATGGTCCGGCGGAAGAGGCTCGGTCTCGAACACGTCCATCGCAGCGCCGGCGATCTCGCCCGCCTCCAGGGCCGCCACCAGGTCCGACTCGTTCACCACCCCGCCGCGCGCGACATTGACGAGCACGGCGCCCGGCTTCATGCGCCGCAGCGCCGCACGGTCCACCAGCCCGCTTGTCTCGGGCGTCAGCGGGCAATGCAGTGAGACGATGTCGGATTGCGCCAGCAGCTCCGGCAGCGCCGCGTAGCGCACGCCGAGGCGCTGTTCCTCCTCCTCCGCCAGCGGGCGCGTCTTGTTATAGAGGATAGTGCAGGCGAAGCCCGAGAGGCAGCGCGCCAGCGCCTGGCCGATCGCGCCGAAGCCGACGATCCCCACCGTCCTGCCGGACAACATCACGCTGCGTAGGCCCGCGCCCAGGCCGCGCCATTCCCCGCCCTTCAGCGCCGCATGCCCGAGGGCGAGGTTGCGCATCAGCGCGATCATCAGCCCGACCGTGAATTCCGCGACCGGCTGCGCATTGCTTCCCGCCGTGCGCGCCACCGTCACGCCGAGCGCCCGCGCCGCCTCGAGGTCGAGATTGTCCACCCCGACGCCCCATTTGTGCAGCAGCTTCAGCCGCTTGCCGACGCGCAACAATTCGCCGTCCACGCCGATCTGGCCGGTCACCGCGTATTCCGCCCCCGCGATGATCTCCTTGAGATGCGCCGGATCGCGCGAGTGCGCGGCGGTCAGCACCATGCCGGGCGGCGCCAGCGCACGCATGCGGAGCACGGTCTCCTTGCTGAGCGCATCCAAAACGACGATCGTCTCCGCCATCACCCCAATCCTTCGTCAGGCCTCGCATCGCTCGCCTGGCGTTTCCTCAACTGCCGATGAGCGGCCCGAATCATGATTGCGGCGGCTTGGCGCGGATTCAACTCCGGCTATGATGACGCGGGGACGCAATGGAGGCGAGAATGGGCCTGATCCGCGGGGCGCTGGCAGGCGCCGCGCTTGCTGTTGGCATGGCAAGCGCCGCGCTGGCGCAGACGCCGCCGGCCGGGCGCGCCACGCTCCTCGCCTATCCCGGCGTCTTCCGCGACAATTACAGCCAAGTGGTGGTGGAGCCGTTCCAGCGCCGCGCCGGCATCCAGGTTCAGTACACCGAGGCCGGCAACGGTACCAGCGCGCAGATGCTCGGCGCTATCCGCGCGCAGCGCGCCGATCCGCAGGTGGATGTGGTGATCATGGACGTCACCACCGCCGCCCTGGCCTGCGCCGAGGGGCTGGTGGAGAAGCTCACCCCGGCGGAGCTGCCGGTGCTGAGCGAAATCGACGGGCTCGCGCGCAGCGCCGGCGGCGAATGCGGCCCCGGCGTCACCTACGACCATCTCGTCATCGTGTACGACACGCGCGCGGTGAACCCCGCCCCCGCCGGCCTCGCTTCCCTAGCGGCGCCGGAGGCGCGCGGGCGGGTCGGGCTGAACTCGCCGCCCAACATCCTCGGCCTCGGCATGGCTGCGGCGATCGCGCACAAGGCGGCGGGCGACTGGCGCAACCTCAACGCCGCACTGACCACGCTGCGCGGCATCGCCGCCAATACGCAGACCTTCGATCCCAATCCCGATGGCTACACCATGGTGCTGAACGAGCAGCTCCGCTACGCCATCGGCTGGAACGCGCGCGCGCAATTCTACCGCGACCAGTCGCAGGGCCGCCTCGGCGTCGTGCTGCCGGAGGAAGGCGCTGTGTTCCAGATCAACACCATCAACTTGGTCGCCAACGCTAAGAACCGCACCCAGGGGCTGGCCTTCATCGCCCATGCGCTGTCGGCGCCGGCGCAGGCCGCTTTCACCGAGCGCATGTTCTACGCCCCCACCAACACCCAGGCGCAGGTCGCGCCGGAGGCACTGAACCGCACCGCCGCGGCGCCGCACTACCGCAGCCGCGTGGTGCCGATCGACTGGAACGAGATGGTGCGGCTGCGCGATTCCTGGAACCAGCGCTGGCGGCGCGATGTGGTGACGGCGGCGCCGCGGTGACGTCACGATGATCGGCTGGCTGCTGATGCTGCCGGCGCTCGCCGCGATCGGCCTCGGCTTCCTGTGGCCGATGCTCGGTTTGTTCCGCATCAGCCTCAACCGCACCGCGGAGAGCGGCGCCATGGAAGTGGCGCTCACCACCGACACCTATGCGAAGCTGATCGGCGATTCCTACACTTGGCAGCTCGCTGCGGATGCGTTGGGGCTGGCTTCGCTCACCGCGGCCGCGGCCACCGCGCTTGCCCTGCCCGTCGCCAGGATGGTGCGCGCGGCCTCGCCGCGCTGGCGCGGGCTGCTCGCCGTGCTCGCCGTGGCGCCGCTGCTGATCTCCGGCACCGCGCGCGTCGTCGGCTGGGTCGCCGTCCTCGGCGATCGGGGGCTGATCAACGCGCTGCTCCAGGCCGCCGGCCTGACCCGGGAAGCGGTGCCGCTGATCTACAACTGGACCGGCGTGCGCATCGGCCTGACCGAGAGCCTGATGCCCTATGCGGTGCTGGTGCTGATCGCCGGCCTCGGGCGCCTTGACCCGCGGCTCGAGCAGGCGGCGGCGACGCTGGGCGCGGGCCGCGCGCGCACCTTCCTGCGCATCACCCTGCCGCTCGCCGCGCCGGCCCTCGCCGCGGCCTTCCTGCTCTGCCTCGTGCTCGGCATCTCGGCCTTCATCACGCCGCATCTGATGGGCGGCGGCCGCGTCTTTGTGCTGGCGACCGAGATCTACGAGCTCGCGCTCGAAAGCGTGGACTGGCCGGCGGCTGCCGCCCTTGCGATGCTGCTGCTCGCCGCGCTGCTGCTCGCCATCGGGCTGCGCGGCCTGCTGGCGCGCCGCCGCGCGGAGGCCGCGCGGTGAAGCCCGGCGCGCTGTTGCGACTCTGCGCCTTCCTCGGCTACGCGCTGCTGCTCGCGCCGGGCGCGGTCGTGCTGGTGCTGAGCTTCAGCGCCGGCGAGTATCTCACCTTCCCGCCGCCGGGCTTCTCGCTCCGCTGGTACGGCGCGCTGCTCGCGCATGAGGAGATCATGACCGGGCTGCGCAACAGCGCCATCCTCGCCGCGCTGGTCGCCGCGGTTTCACTGCTGGTGGCGGCACCCGCCGCCTACGCCGTCGCGCGGCTGGACTTTCCCGGCCGCGACACGCTCGCCATCCTGCTCGCCGCGCCATTGCTGATGCCCTCGCTCGTCGTCGGCCTAGCCCTGCTGCTCGCGCTGCAGCCGATCGGCCTGACCGCGACCTTCCCCGGCTTGGTCCTCGGCCATTGCGTGCTCACCGTGCCCTTCGCCATCCGCATCATGGCGACCGGCCTCGCCACCGTGCCACGCAGCCTCGAAGCCGCGGCCGCGAGTCTCGGTGCCTCGCCGCTCACCACTGCGCTCCGCGTCACCCTGCCGCTCGCCGCGCCCGCCGCCGGCGCCGCCGCGGCGCTCGCCTTCCTCGTCAGCTTCGACGAGACGGTGATCAGCCTGTTCCTTGTCGGCCCGCGCCTGCCCACTCTGCCGATCGCCATGTTCCGCTACGCCGAGCACCGCGCCGATCCGCTGATCGCCGCCCTCTCCGTCGCGCTGATCGTCTTCGCCGCCCTGATGGTCGTGCTGATCGAACGGCTGATGGGCCTCACCCGAGCCATGGGACGCGCATGATGCCGAAATACGTGACCAACCCGATGCCCGCGCTTATCAGCGCTGAGGTGATCGCGCTGCTCGAGCAGACCGAGACGGCGACCGTCGGCCATTGGCGCCATTGGGGATTCTGCGACCGCAAGATCCAGCCCGTGCTGCGCCGCCGCGTCGCCGGCACGGCGATCACGCTGCAGATCCCGGGGCCGGATTCCACCTTGCTGCATCATGCGCTCGGCCTGCTACGGCCGGGCGACATCCTGCTGGTGGACCGGCTCGGCGACGATCGCCACGCCTGCTGGGGCGGCGGCGTCACGGTTGCCGCGAAGGCCGCGGGTGCGAAGGCCGGCGTGGTGGACGGCCCCTGCACGGATCGCGAGGAGATCGAAGCCTCCGACTTCCCCATGTGGTGCCGCGGCCTCGCGCCGATCACCACGCGCATCTACGACCTCGGCGGCCGGATGAACGTGCCGGTCGCGATCGGCGGCGTCGTGGTGATGCCGGGGGACGCGGTGCTATGTGACGAGAGCGGCGTGCTGTTGCTGCAGCCCGAGGAGGCCGAGGCCGAAGCGCGCCGCGCTATCGAGACGCAGGCGCGCGGCCTCGCCAACCAAGGGAAGGTCGCGGGCGGCGCAAAGCTCGGCGAGCTCTCCGGGGCGACGGCGAAGGTGCTGGCGGGAGTGTAGCGCCGACGCGCAAGCGCGGCTGCTCGGCACCGGCGGACGTGAACGACGCTGATGCGCGGCGAGCTTGCCAATGTTATCGCCCCGAACGGCATTCACTTCGTGCTCGAGCACCGCGACGGCAGGCTGGTGGGCGCGAGCCGCCTCGCCCGCGCCGACTGGTGCGACATCGAGCCGCTCACGCCTCCAGCGCCGCCGCGAGCCGCGCGACCGCGGCGGTATCCGTCGTCGCCGCGACCCGCAGCACTCGCCCGTTGCGCAGCACCACCTCGATCGGGGCAGGTGCGATGCCCGATATGCGCGACGGCATGGACGAGGTGACGTGCTCCCTTCCTTTCCCTCCAGGATTGGGGCTCTGCCTCGTTCTCGGTGCAGGCGGCTCCGGTTAACCAGCTAACGTAGTCCGCGACAGCAGGGGGCATGAGAAAGGACAGCCTCCTGGCGCCGATGCCCGGCATTACAGTCTCGGGAGTGGCGTACGTTGGGACGGCGTGGGTCGTCGTCGCAAGTGGACCAGGCCATGGCTCCTGTCCGGCTTGTGGCACGCCGTCTCAATGCGAGCCACTCCCGAAACCAGAATGCCGGGTATCGGCGCAAGCGAGCCATCTGTCCTCATGCGCCCAGCTGTCGCTACGACGACGGCCCGTCAATCCCGGGGCCTGGACCGAAAGCGAGGGGGAGCCTGGTTGAGGGAACCCGACAACCACCCTCATCTCGATGCCGGCTGATCCGCCGAAGGCCTTATCCAATCTCCCTGGTTCCCGAAATTCGGCAGCATCTTGCCTGGGTTCATGATTCCGGCCGGATCCAGCGCCTGCTTGATGCGTTGCATGACCCCCACTGCAGGCCCGTGCTCGGCGTGCATGTAGGCGATCTTCACATAGCCGATGCCATGCTCGCCGGTGCAGGTGCCCTCCATGGAAAGCGCGCGGCCGACGAGCCGGTCATTGATCCGCTCCGCGATAGCCAGGTCCTCTGCCCGACCGGGCTCGACCGGCAGCAACAGGTGGAAATTGCCGTCACCGACATGGCCGAGCATGGCGACCGGAAGCGGGCAGCCTTCCAGATCGCGGAGCGTCGCTTCGATGCACTCCCCGAGGCGCGAGATCGGTACGCAGACATCGGTCGGCCAGCCTTCCGCGCCGGGCCGCTGGCGGAGAATGGCGAACCAGATGTCGTGCCGCGCCCGCCAGAGCCGTTCGCGCTCGGCGGGCTCCGTCACCCAGCGCGGCCCCTCGCCTCCGTGTTCCTCGGCGAGAGCCTGCACCTCCGCCGCCTGCTCGGCGACCGCAGCGGGCGAGCCGTGCAGTTCCAAGAACAGCGTCGGCGCCGGGGCGACTGACAAGCCGGAAGAGGACTGGGCAGCGCGCATCGAGAGCGCATCCATCAACTCCGCCCGCGCCACCGGGATCGCGGTCTGCACGAGCCCGATGACGGTGGCGACGGCAGCCCGAATGCTAGGGAAGGCGCAGATCCCCGCCTGCACGGTTTCCGGAATGCCGTAGAGGCGGAGCGTGACTTCGGTGATGATGCCGAGCGTACCGGCCGAGCCGACGAACAGGCGCGTGAGGTCGAGTCCGGCCGAGGATTTCCGGGCGCGGCTGCCGGTGCGGATAAGCGCACCGTCGGCCAGGACGACAGCGAGCGAGACGACGTTCTCCCGCATCGTGCCGTACCGCACGGCGTTGGTGCCGGAAGCGCGCGTGGCGGCCATGCCGCCGATCGAGGCGTCGGCGCCGGGATCGACGGGAAAAAAACAAGCCGGTGTCGCGCAGGTGCCGGTTGAGTTGCTCGCGCGTGACGCCGGGCTCTACTGTCGCATCCAAGTCTTCCGCGCTAACGCGCAGGATACGATTCATGCGGCTGATATTGACGGTGACGCCACCCTGAAGTGCCGCAACGTGCCCTTCGGCCGAGGTGCCGGCGCCGTAGGGGATGACCGGGATCCGAGCGCGCGCGCAGGCGCCGACGATGCGCTGGACCTCCTCGGTGTCCAGCGGAAAGGCGACGGCCTGCGGCGGATGGGCAGCGTGGAAGGTGGCGCCCTGCCCGTGCTGGTCGCGCACCGCCTGGGAGGTGGTGAAGCGTTCGCCGAGCATGGCGCGCAGCTCCGCGGCAAGCGCCTCGTCCAGCGCGGGGCTGTCAGCCGGCGCGGGGGCCACGGGCATCACGCGATCCCTGCGGCGAGAGTACGGCGCGGCGCATAGGCTTCGATGAGCAGGTTGCCGGGCTGCGCGCCCAGGACGCGCGCCGAAGCTGCGCAGGCCTCGACGAAGCCGGGCGAGCCCGCGGCAAGCACCGTGGTGGCGTCGAGCGGGGCAAGCTTCGCGAGATGCTGCGCGACGTGCCCGCGACGCCAGCCGGAGGGCAGTGACGCGTGCTCATCACGCGTGACAAGCACGTCGAAATCGAAAGAAGGGTGGCGGCGGCGCAAGCGCGTAAGTTCGTCGAGCGCGAAGACTTCCGCGGCATACCTGACCGAGAACATCAGCCGTACCGGCGCCGGATGTCCGCCTTCCAACAGCGCGCCGAGCATCGAGAGCATGGGAGCGAGACCCGTGCCGCCGGCGAGCATCAGCACCATCGCTTCCGGCGCGAGCGCTGGCAGGCGGAAGCCGCCGAGAGGGCCGCGGATTGCCATGTGTCCGCCGACCGCGGCCTTGCGGTGCAGCCAGGTACTGGCGGCGCCATGGTCATGGCGCGTCACGTAGAGCGTCAGCAGCCCATCGGGCGCGCGGCCCTGGGCATCGGGCGTCGTCGCTATCGAGTAGGGGCGCGCGGGTTGCACGCCATCGGCCGCGAGCTCGATATGCATGCCGGCATCGAAGGTGAAGCCCGCCTCCTCCGGCAAGGCGAGCACGAGCCGGCGCACGCTGGGCGTGACGTCATGCGCCGCGACGATCTCCGTCGCGAGTTCCTGCGGAAGGTGCGGGCCGGCGTCGCGCGGGATGCGGGCTGCCTTCGGCATGCGCAGCACCACGCGGCCCCCGATGCGCGGCTTCGCGACGCAGATGAGGCACTTGCCTGCGGCCTTCTCCTCTTCGGTGATGGCGAAGCTCATCACCCAGCCATGATCCACGCTGCCTTCGAGAATCTCCGCCTTGCAGGTGCCGCAGGCCCCGCCCCGGCAGTTGTGCGGCAAGGCCAGCCCGGCGCGCAGCGCAGCATCGAGGATGGTCTCGCCCGGGCCGCAGGCGAAGCGGGCACCGGTGTCCGCGATCTCGATATCGGTGGGATCAGCCATGTCGGACCGCAGCATCCCGCGTGAGCACGCGCGTCGCCTTGCTCTCGTAGCGCGGCAAGGTGCCCTCCTCGTGGCATTCCACCCCGCAGCGGATGCCGAGGCGTGCTTGCAGCGCATCGCGCAGCGCGACCTGGATCTCAGATGCACCCGCGCGAGCGCCGTGGCGGCGCTCCACCGCGACGGTGAGGCCTTCCAGCACGCCGGACGTTCTCTCGACGTAGATCTGCCAGGCCTCCTTCACCGTGCCGTCGAGGGCGGCGATCACGTCCTCCACCTGGCTCGGGAAGACCATCGCCCCGCGCACCTTCAGCATGTCGTCGGAACGCCCGATGATGCGGCCGATGCGTGGCAGGCCGTGGCGGCCGCAAGGGCAGTCGAAGGGACGGCGCGACAGGCGCACCAGGTCTCCGGTGCGCCAGCGCAGCACGGGCGAGCCTTCCTTCTCCAGCGTCGTCACGACGATCTCGCCGATTTCGCCGGGGCCGACCGGGGAGTGCGTCACGGGATCGCGGATCTCGGTCAGGATCGTGTCGTCGTTGATCAGGTGCATCTCGTCGTCGGCGTGGCTATGCGGGCAGGAGATGCCGACCACGGGGCCACCCGCCTCCGTGCTGCCATAGATGTTGTGCGCCACGAAGCCTGGCGGCATCGCGGCCTCGAGCTCGGTGCGGAAGCCAAGCGAGATGGACTGGCCGCCGAACAGGCCGATCCGCAACCGCCAGTCCTGTCGTGGATCCATGCCGCGGCGCGCGGCGGTCGCCACCAAGGTCATCAGCCAGAGCGGCGACAAGGTGCAGGCGGTGTAGGCGTGGTCGCGCAGCCACTCCACGACAAGTTCGCCGCGTCCGGGGCCGATGCCGAAATTCACCGCGCCATAAGCCTTCAAGCCGATATCCATCGCGACGCCGCCGATCCACAGACCGTAGCCGTAGCCCTGATAGACGCGGTCGCCTGGGGCGACGCCGGTTGCCCGGAAGATTCGCGCGAGCTGGCGCGGCAGCAGGACATCCACATCGCGATGGCCGAGTCCGAACAGCACCGGCAGGCCGGTGGTGCCGGAGGGGGCGACGAAGCGCGCGATGCGCTCCGGCGGGACCGTGAGGAACGGAAACGGGTAGCGCTGGCGCAGCGCCGCCTTGTCCAGCATCGGCGCGTGGGCGAGGCCGTCGGGCGCGCTCAGGTCGCGCGGCGAGAGCCCGGCCTGCGCGAAGTGAGCGCGCCACTCCGCATGATTCTCGAGTCGTTCCCCGAGCTTGTGCAGCTTCGCGCGCTGCAGGGCGAGAATGCCGTCGCGATCCAGCCGCTCGACCGGGTCGAGGGTCATCGCGCCGCCTCCGCCACAAGCGGGCATGTGCTGCTGGCCAGCGGGCGAAAGGCCTCGGCGGCGGGAATGGTCCTGAGGTGCCGGTAGTAGTCCCAGGCTTCCCGCGACTCTGCAGGGGCCTTCACCTCGAAGAGGTGCAGATCGTGCAGCTTGCGGCCGTCCGCTCGGATGATGCCCCGGCCGAACAGGGGGTCGTCGGTCGGCCTCGCCTTCATGGCGGCGACGACGGTGCGCCCATCGGTGCTGCCGGCCGCGTGCACCGCCTTGAGGTAATGGAGCGCGCCAGCATAGACCCCGGCCTGCACTTGAGTCGGGTACCGGCCCTCATTGAGCGCGGCGAAGCGGCGGGACCAGATGCGCGTCGAATCACCGAGGTCCCAATAGAAGGCCTCGGTGAATTGGAGCCCCTGAGTCGCCTGCAGGCCGATCGCGTGCACGTCGGTGAGGAAGAAGACGAGCGCGGCGAGCTTCTGGCCGCCCTGGACGATGCCGAACTCGGAAGCCTGCTTGATGCAATTGGTGAGGTCGGAACCACTCATCGAGAGACCGATGACCTTCGCGCGTGAGGCGCGAGCGCGCGCCAGGAAGGCCGCGTAGTCCGCCGTGCCGAGCGGCGGGTAGGTGCTGCCGAGCACGCGGCCGCCTGCGGTCTCGATCACAGCGCGTACCGCGCGTTCCACGGCGCGGCCGCCGGCGAAGTCCGAGGTGACGAAGAACCAGGTGTCGCCGCCGGTCTCGATGACCGCGCGCCCGGTGCCGTTGCCGAGCGCCCAGGAGTCGATGGTCCAATGGACGGTGTTCGGCGAGCAGGCCGCACCGGTCAGATCTTCGGTGACAGAACCGGAGACGATCAGGGCGTGGTTGCTGTCGCGGGCGAGCGCGTTGACCGCGAGCGCCGCGGCCGAGTTCGGCACGTCGAGGATCGCGTTCACGCCGGCGGCATCGTACCAGCGCCGGGCGATGGAGGAGGCGATGTCAGGCTTGTTCTGGTGATCGGCCTGCAGCACCTCGATGCGGAACGGGCTGCCGAAGGCGGCGGCGAAATCCTGCGCCGCCATCTGCGCCGCGACGACGGAGCCGCGCCCGCACCAGGCGGCGAACTGGGTGGACATGTCGGTCAGCACGCCGATGCGCACCGCGGCGGGATTCGCCTGGGCGCCTGCGCGCCGCGCCGCGAGCGCGGCGCCGCCTGCCATCAACAACGCCCGGCGTCCCTGCATCCGGCCCTCCCTCTCGGTTCCTGCCCTTGGCGAAGCCGCAGCGGCCTCGCAGTCGCGTTCACGCGCCGATGAAGCGCGGCGCGCGCTTCTCCAGGAAGGCGCGGAGTCCCTCCTGCCCGTCCCTGCTGTCGAGCGCCGCGGCTTGCGCCTCGATCTCCGCCTCGAGCGTGCGGGGCAGGTCGTGGCCAGCGGCAAGGATGGCCTTGCTGGCGCGGAACGCCGCCGTCGGCCCGCTCGCGATGCGCTGCGCCATGGCGGTCGCAAGCGGCTCGAGCTGCAGCGCGCCGACGGCGCGGTTGATGAGGCCGAGCGCCGCCGCTTCCCGGCCGCTCAGCAGCCGGCCGGTGAAGATCAGCTCGGCGGCGCGGTGACAGCCGATGCGCTGCGCGAGGAACCAGTGGCCGCCGCTGTCGAGCACGCAGCCGATCTCCCGGAACGGGCTGCCGAGGCGCGCATCCTCGGCCGCCAGCGTGATGTCGCACGCCAGGGCCAGGCCAAGCCCGAGCCCGAGCGCCGGCCCACGCAGGGCGGCGATGGTCGGGATGGGAAGCGCGCGCAGGCGCAGCAGCAGCGGATTGACCCGCTCCGACAGCACGGGCCGCGCGTCGTTGCCGCCGGGCTGCATCTCCTTGAGGTCGCGGCCGGCGCAGAATGCCTCGTCCGTGCCCGTCAGCAGCAGGCAGCGCGCATCGCCAAGCTCCCCGAGCAGGGCAGCGAGCCGCGCCATGTCGGCGATGCGCAGGCTGTTCCGCGCCTCGGGGCGGTTCAGGCGGATGACCGCGAGCGCACCCTCGCGCGTCAGGGTCACCGCGTCATCCATGGCGCGCCACCGGGCGCATCGCCAGCAGCACCTGCAAGTCGCTCGCCATCACCGTCACGCCGTTCTGGTTCACCATGTCCCAGCGCAGCACCACGACGCCGTCGCGGCCTTCGCGGCGGACGGATTTGCTGCGCAGCTCGGCCTCGAGATGGAGCGTGTCGCCGATCAGGACGGGCGCGGTGAAGCGCAGCCGGTCGGTGCCGTAGTTGGCGAGGATCGAGGGGCTGTCCGGCGGCACGCCGAGGCCGGCCGCATAGGCCAGCACCAGCAGTCCCGGTGCGACGCGCTGGCCGAATCCCGTGGTCGAGGCGTAGTGCGCGTCCGTATGCAGCACATGCCAGTCGCCGGTCAGGGCGCACCACTGCACGATGTCGGTCTCCGTGATGGTGCGGCCGCGGGAGCGGAAGCGCGCGCCGGGTTCGATCTCGTCGAACCAGAGGTCGAGGGGGTTCACGGGCTCAGAAGACCGGAATGATGTCCTCGGGGTCGAAGGCGACCGTCTGTCCGTCGATGCCGATCTCGGGCAGGGCGGGGAAGACGATGCCATGCGGCTCCAGGAGGCCCTTCATCTTGAGGATCGCATTGCGCCAGTTCTCGGCCCGCTCCTCCATGGTGAGGATGCCGAGCCCGGCGGCGCGCGCCTCTTCCTCGATCAGGCGGTTGGCGTCGCGGAAGGTCGGCGGCAGTTCCCAGAAATCGGCGGGCGGCTCGTAGAGGATGCCGGAGAGGAAGACGAAGCCGGCGCGGATCTGCCGGGTGATCGTCGCGCGCTGGTCCTCGGTCAGGGCCGGCAGCACCTTCTCCAGCACGGCGAGGCAGATGCCCATGTGGCGCGCCTCGTCCTGGCCGATGCAGCGGAAGGCCTCCTTGAACACCGGGATGTGCGTGGCCTGGTGCATGCCGTGGAACAGCGTGGCGGAGGCGACCTCGCCCATCAGGAAGGAGGTGAACAGGATCGGCAGCGGGTATTTGTGCACGCCCTTCTTGAAGCCTTCCCAGTAGCGGCAACCATTGTGGTACATCCACATGATGTTGTTCCGCGCGAGCTGGCCGAGCGGCGTGCGCGGATGGTGGTCGAGCGGCCCGCCCGGCGTCAGCGTGGTGATGGCGCGGCCGCACACCTCCTCGTGGTTCACCTCGTCGCGGGTGATGGAGAAGAAGCACTGGCGCACGGGATCCTCCTCGTGCGTCTCGAAGGTGTGGATCATGGTGCGCGCGAAGACGACGGGGCCGGAGCCGTCGAAGGTGGACAGCAGGCCCCACCAATAGGCGAGCGCGTAGCGCTGGTCCTCGGTGAAGGCGCCGGCGTCCAAGGTTTGCCAGGGGAGCGCGGCGGGCGACCAGCCGGGATTGCGCGCCGCGTCGTAGAGCTCGCGCAGCTTCGGCGTCTCCATCCGCCAGGACAGCGGGAAGACGTTCATCTCGGGAAAGGGCGGCGGCTCCGCCGCGCCGAACAGGATCTCGGCGGCGTCGTAGGGGGCGGGATGGCCGGGCGGGGCGCTGATGCCCCGCGCCAGTTCCGCCTCGCGCGGCGTCGGGATGCCCTCCATGGATCTCCTCCTCCGTGTCGCGAAGGAGGTTATAATAGTCCGAACGATCGGTCCAATAAAATCCGCGCGCGACGATCCCGCCCCGCGCTCACCTCGCCTTGACGGCAGCCTCCCCGCCTGCGCTGCGGAACCCGTGCAGGAACAGGTCGGCCATCCGCGAGGCGAGCTCCGCGGGCCGGATCGGGCCGCGCGCGTCGTACCAGGTGTAGGTCCAGTTCACGAGGCCGTAGAACATCATGGCGTAAGGCTTGCGCAACCGCGCCGCGCCCATGGCGCCGGGATTGACCGCGGCGAGGATGCGCACCGCGGTGTCCACCAGCTCGCGCTCGAGCGCGCGCACCTCCTTCTGCTCCGATTCGCCGAGGAAGCCGGTGTCGTTCAGCAGCACGACGTGCTTGGCCTGCGCGGAGGCGTAGTTGTCGACGAGTGCGGCGACGAAGCGGCGGAACCGCTGCTCGGGGTCGCTGCTGCCTTCCAGCGCGCGCTGCGCGCCCTCCAGCACGGAGCGCACATGCGTCGTCAGGATGGCGTAGAGGATCGCTTCCTTGCTCGGATGGTAATGGTAGAGCGCGGATTTCGACATGCCGGTCGCAGCCGAGATGTCGTTGATCGAGGCGGCGGCGAATCCCTTCTCGGCGAACACCTCGGCGGCGCGGTCCAGGATCGCCTGGTGCTTGTCCTCGTAATCCTCTGCCCTGGTGCGCGCCACGCTATCCCCAATCGCGAACCCGCCGCTCGCCCGGCCGAACGTTCGGACGGACAGACGCAGGCTATGTGCCGGAGCGGCAGGGCGCCCGCAAGGGGCGCGAAGCCTTCGGGCGGCCTCACTCCGCAGCCGCTTGCGCAAGGGCCGGCGCGGCCGGTGCCCCGTCGGCGAAACGCGCGAGAAGCTCGGCCTGGCGCTGCCGCGCCTCCGCCAGGTTGCGCGCCTTCACATGGCCGAAGCCGCGGATGCGGTCCGGCAGCGCGGCGAGCGCGACGGCGGTGGCATGGTTCTCCGGCGCCAGCGCGCCGGCAAGGCGGCGAACCAGGCCCTCGTACTCCAGGATGAGCTGCCGCTCGGTCCGCCGCTCCGCCGTCCAGCCGAACGGGTCGAAGGGCGTGCCGCGCAGCCAGCGCAGGCGGGCCAATATGCGGAACAGCGGCAGGACCCAGCCGCCGAAAGCACGCTTGCGCGGTAGGCCGGTCACGGGATCGCGCCGCGCCAGCAGCGGCGGGGCGACGTGGAAGCGCAGGCGCCAATCACCTTCGAAGGTCTCGCGCAATCCGTCGAGGAAGGCGTTCTCGATATGCAGCCGCGCAACCTCATACTCGTCCTTGTAGGCCATCAGCTTGAACAGGCCGCGCGAGACGGACTCGGCGAAGCCCTGCATGCCCGGCGTCCGCATGGCTTCAGCATTGTGCGCCGCGTCCACGGCAGCGCGGAAGCGTGCGGCATAGGCGGCGTTCTGGTAGGCGGTGAGGAAGGCGGCGCGCCGCGCGGTCATGTCGCCCTGCGGCGGCGCAGGGGCACCGCCGGCGGCCGCCTCGACGGCGGCGAGGTCTGCGGCGGCCTGACGTCCCCAAAGGAAGGTCGCCTTGTTGGCCTTCACCGCCACGCCGTTGAGCTCGATGGCACGCTCGATGGCCGCGCGCGATAGCGGCACCTGTCCACGCTGCCAGGCATAGCCGAGCAGGAACAGGTTCGTGCCGATCGCATCCCCGGTCAGCCCTTCGGCGAGGCGGGTGGCATCGAGGGCCTCGACACGGTCCGCACCCGCCGCGCGCCGCAGTGCCGCAAGCATGGCGGGGGTGGGCTGCGTCGCGTCAGGATCACGCGTGAACGCGCCAGTCACCGCCTCATAAGTGTTGACTACGATGCGCGTGCGCCCGGGTTCGATCCGGCGGATCGCCTCGTCCGTCATCGCGACCACGATGTCGCAGGCCAGCAGCAGGTCGGCCCCGGCGCTCGGGACGCGGACAGAATGCGCCTCCTCGCCCGCCGGCAGCAGACGGACATGCGTGACCACCGCGCCGCCCTTCTGCGCCATCCCCATCTGGTCGAGGATCGTGCAGCCCTTCCCCTCGAGATGCGCGGCCATGCCAAGCAGGGCACCGATGGTCACCACGCCGGTGCCGCCGATGCCGGTGATGAAGATGCCCCAGGGGCGGTCCAGCGCAGGCACGCCAGGCTCGGGCGGCGGCGCTGCCGGCGTCACGGCGCGCCTGCGAAGCGTCCCGCCGGCGACGGTGACGAAGCTCGGGCAGAAGCCTTCCAGACAGGACAGGTCCTTGTTGCAGGAGGCGTGGTCTATCCGACGCTTGCGCCCATGCTCGGTCTCCACGGGCACCACTGAGAGACAGTTGGAGGCACGGCCGCAATCGCCGCATCCTTCACACACCCCCTCGTTGATGACGACGTGGCGCGGCGGGTCCGGCAGCGCCCCGCGCTTGCGGCGGCGGCGCTTCTCCGCCGCGCAGGCCTGGTCGTAGATCAGCGCGGTGACACCGGGCAGCGCGCGCAGCTCGCGCTGCACCGCATCCAGCGCATCGCGCGGATGCACGACGACGCCGTCGGCCAGCGGATCGGCGCCGCCGCGATGCCGCTCCGGCTCCTCGGCGACGATGCGGATCTCGCGGATACCCTCGGCGCTCAGCTGGCGGGTCAGTTGCGCGACGCTGAGCTGGCCATCCACCGGCTGCCCGCCCGTCATCGCGACGGCGTCGTTGAACAGCAGTTTGTAGGTGATGTTCACGCCCGCCGCGATGCAGGCCCGCACGGCCAGCGAGCCGGAATGGAAATAGGTCCCCTCGCCCAGGTTCACGAAGACATGCGGCGTGTTCGAGAAGGGGGCCTGGCCGATCCAGGTCGCGCCTTCGCCGCCCATCTGGGAGAAGGTTTCCGTGGCCCTGTCCATGCCGACGGCCATGTAGTGGCAACCCACGCCGGCGATGGCGCGGCTGCCATCCGGCACCTTGGTCGAGCGGCTGTGCGGGCAGCCCGAGCAGAAATAGGGCGGGCGCGCGGCCTGCGGCCGCGGCTCGCCGAGCAGCCGGGCCTGGCGGGCCAGCACGGCGCCGCGCGGCGCGGCGCGGCCGAGCTTGGCGAGACGAGGCACCAGCGCCTGCACCACGAGATCCGGCGTGATTTCCCCGATCCAGGGGAACTGCGTACCTCCTGCGGCGTCGCGCTTGCCGGTGACGAGCGGGCGCGCGGCGAGGTCGTAGAGCGCCTCCTTCACCCCGGTCTCGATCCAGGGCCGCTTCTCTTCGATGACGAGGATCTCGTCGAGGCCCTCGGCGAAGCGCCGGATCCCATCCTGGTCGAGCGGCCAGGGCATGCCGAGCTTGCAGAGACGCAGCCCGAACCCGGCCGCCTCCTCATCACCGAGATCGAGATCGCGCATCGCCTGGCGCAGATCGCCATAAGCCTTGCCCGAGGCGATGATCCCGAGGCGCGCGGCCGGCCCCGGCTCCAGCGTGACGCGGTTGATCCGGTTGGCGCGGGCGAAGGCCAGCACGGCATCGAGCTTGTGGCCGACCGTGCGTGCCTCCCAATTCGGCCACGCGTCCGGCCAGCGGAAATGCAGGCCACCAGGCGCATCCGGCGTGACGATCAGCGGCTGCGTCGCGTCGCTGACGAGCGAGGTCGAGCAGTCCAGCGTCTCGGCCAGGGTCTTCAGCCCCACCCAGGCGCCGCTGAAGCGCGACATCGCCCAGCCAAGCAGGCCGTATTCGATGATTTCCGCGACATTGGCCGGGTAGAGGACCGGCATCAGAAGGTCGGCAAAGGTCGGCTCCGACGCGTAAGGATGCGTCGAGGATTTCTGCGCATGGTCGTCGCCGACGACGGCCAGCACGCCGCCATGGGGAGAAGTGCCGGCGCCGTGGGCGTGGCGCATCACGTCGCCGCAGCGGTCGAGGCCCGCGCCCTTGCCATACCACATCGCGAAGACACCGTCGTGCCTGGCATCCTCGCGGCGTGCCTCCAGCATCTGCGTGCCCCAGACCGCGGTCGCGGCGAGATCCTCATTGATGCCGGGCCAGAAGTGGATGCGGTGCCGTTCCAGGCTGCGCTTCGCGCGCCAGAGCTCGCGATCGAGCCCGCCGAGCGGAGAACCACGGTAGCCGGAGACGAAGCCCGCCGTGTCCAGCCCCGCTTCGGCGTCGCGGACGCGCTGCAGGATCAGCAACCGCACCAGCGCCTGCGTGCCGTTGAGATAGACGCGCCGGGCGCCCGGATCGTAGCGCTCCTCGAGCGTGACCGGAGACGCGGTGGTCAGCGACATCCCGGCGCCTCCCGCAACAGGCCGCGCGCGACATGCGCGATGTCCCCGCAGCCGGCCAGCACCATGGTGGTTGCCAGCTCGCCGCGGATCAGCTCCAGCACGCGCCGCACGCCTGCTTCGCCCGCCGCGGCAAGGCCCATCGCAATGGCACGCCCGAGCAGCACCACATCCGCACCGAGCGCACGTGCCTTCAGGATATCGCTGCCCCGCCACACCCCGCCATCCAGAGCCACCGGGAAGGCAGGCCCGAGCGCCGCGCGCACCTCCTCGATCACGTCGAGCGCCGCCGGGGCGCCGTCGAGCTGCCGGCCGCCATGATTGGAAACCACCACCCCGCTCGCGCCGATGTCGCGCGAGCGGCATGCGTCTTCGGCCGTGAGAACGCCCTTGACGAGGAAGGGCAAGCCGGCCCGGGCGCAGAGCCGGCCGAGCTTCTCCCACGACCACGGCGCTTCGCCGCGCGGGACGAGCTGGCCGAAGATCCGCCAGGGCGAGACGCCGCCCTCCGCCGGGTAATTGCCGGAGACCAGGGCCGGACTCGGCATGAAGCCGCTGCGCATCAGATGCTCCCGCCATCCGGCGGTCGGGCAATCCACGGTGATGCAGAGCGCGCCATAGCCGGCCGCGCGGGCGCGCAGCGCCATGGTCAGGAAATTGGCCTCGGGCCCGGCGGGATGCAATTGGAAGACGCGTGCCGCGGCGGGCGCGGCACCGGCGACGGTTTCCAGGGAATGCGAGCACGCTTCCGGGACTACCGAAGCGATGCCGGCCGCAGAGCAGGCACGCGCCACCGCCATGTGTCCGTCGGTGTGGAAGAGGCCGTCAGACCCGAACGGCGCCGACAGCACCGGCATCGAAAGGTCCATTCCTAGGAACCGCGTGCCGAGACGCGGGGCCGCCGCGCCCGACAGCATGCGTGGGCGGAAGCGCCAGCGCCGGAAGCTCTCGGTGTTGTCATGCAGAGTCTCGTGCGCGCCGGCACCACCCTCCAGGTAATCCCAGGCATCCTTCTCGAGCTTGGCCCGTGCGGCGGCACGGACCTCGGCAAGCGTGGGGAAGGGCTCAGCGGGCGGCAGCCCATCGCGTTCCCAAACGGAGGCCCGGTCGCCGCCGATCAACTCCGGCATCACGGTAGGGAACCCGCTGCGCGCTCACGTGCCAGTTCCCGCGCAAGCGTATCCGGCGCCGGTTCCGGAACCATCTGGCGCCAGCGGCGGATGATGACCTGCTCGAACAGGCCAGCCTTGGAATAGGGCTCTTCGGCAAGGAAGGCCGTCACTGCGTCACGATCGGGAAGATCGAGCATGATGACGCTGCCGAGCGCCGAGCCGCCGTCATCATCCAATAGCGGTCCGCCGAAGAGGATGAGGTGCCGGCGGGCGATCATGTAGTCGAGATGCACGGCACGCATCGCCCGCCGCAGCGGCAAGCCGTCCGCCTTGTCGAGGCACAGGGCCAGAAACGCCATGCGGAAGCCCTCCTCCGGACCAGCGCGGTCCAGACGGCCATTATTCGTCCGTCCATACGGACTTATAAAAAGCGGCCGGTCCTTGTCAAGCAACGGAAACGCGATGCCCGGGGCGTTCCCTCGGCGATGGCCAGGCGGCGCGCGGCCGCTCCGGGCGCGCTGCTGGTGTTCCTCGCCATGAAGGCGGCGCCGGGCGATCCGGCGCTGTCCGTGCTGGGCGAGAATGCCCGGCCCGAGCTGGTGCAGGCCTTCCGCCACCAGCACGGGCTGGACCTGCCGCTGTGGCGGCAATTCCTGCGCTGGATCTCCGCTGCCCTGCAGGGCGATTTCGGACGTACGCTCACCCTCGCCGGCGGCGTGCCGGTGCGCGAGCTGCTCGCGAGCCGGCTGCCGGTGACCGCCTTCGTCGGCCTCTACGCGCTGCTGCTCGCAGTGAGGATCTCGCTGCTGCTCGGCACCATCGCCGCGCTGCAGCGGGGGCGCACGCTGGACACGCTGACGACCTCCTTCGCCGTGCTCGGCGTCTCCACGCCGGATTTCTGGCTGGGCTACGTGCTCATCTTCTTCCTGGCGCTGAACGTCTTGATCTTTCCCTCCTACGGCTTCGCCTCGCCGACGCAGTCCATTCCCGGCGCGCTGCTCTCCGGCTTCCTGCCGGCGCTTGCCATCGCCGCGCCGATGGCGGCGGTGTTCTCACGGGTCCTGCGCGCTGCGCTGCTCGAGGTGATGCACCGCCCCTACGTGCAGGTGGCGCGCTCGCTCGGCCATGGCAGCGCCTTCGTCTTTGTCCATGCCGTGCTGCGCAACGCGCTGATCCCCTATGTCACGGTGATCGGCCTGCAGGTCCGCTATCTGCTCGGCGGCGTTGTGGTGATCGAGCGGGTGTTTGGGATCCCGGGCCTCGGCTCGCTCATGGTGGATGCCGCCTTCGGGCGCGACTACCCGCTGATCCAGGCCTGCGCATTGACCTTCCTCGCGATCGTCCTGGCGACCAACCTGATCGTCGATCTCGTCTGCACGCGCTTGGATCCGAAAGCACGCCCATGAGGCACGGGCGCGGCACGCTGTTCCTCGGCCTCGGCATCACCCTGGTGGTGCTGTTCGGCATACTCGCCGGCCCCTTCATCACCCCCTTCAGCCCGGAGGAGATGGATTTCGTCAATGTGCTGACGCCGCCCGATGCCTCCCATTGGCTCGGCACCGATTCCTTCGGCCGTGACGTGCTCTCGCGCGTGCTCTCGGGTGGCCGCATCAGCCTGTTCATCAGCGCCTGCGGGGTCGCGGCCGGCGCGGTGCTCGGCACCGCCCTCGGCATGGGCGCGGCCTGGCGCGGCGGCACCGTCGAGGCCGGCCTGATGGCACTCAGCGACCTGCTCTTCGCCTTCTCGAGCTTCGTGCTGGCGCTGTTCCTGATGGTGGTATTGGGCTTCGGCCTGCAGAACGTGATCGTCGCGATTGGCCTCACCTATCTGCCGGTCTTTGCGCGCCTTGCGCGGAACCTGACCCGCGCCCTGATGCACGAGCCCTTCGTGCAGGCGGCACGGCTGATCGGCCTGCCGCCCTGGCGCATCCTGGCCTTCGAGATACTGCCCAACATCCTTTCGACCCTGATGGTGCAGGCGAGCATCGGTGTCGCGTTCGGCATCGTCATCGAGGCCGGCCTGTCCTTTCTCGGTCTCGGCGTGCAGCCGCCGACGCCCTCGCTCGGTGTGATCCTCGCCGACGGACGGGAGTACTTCCAGCGCGCCCCCTGGGTGCTGACCTTGGCGGGCGCGGCGGTCTCGGTGATGCTGCTCGGCCTGAACCTGCTTGGCGATGGGCTGCGCGACCTCGCGGATCCGCGCCTGCGGCGCGCTGCCGGCCCATGACGCCGCCGCTGCTGGAGCTGCGGAACCTCACGGTCCATGCCGGCGAGCTTGCGCTCGTGCGCGGCGTGACTCTCACGCTGCGCCCCGGCGAGACGCTCGGCATCATCGGGGAGTCGGGATCGGGCAAGACGATCACCTGCCTCGCGTTGCTGCGCCTGCTGCCGGAAGGGCTCGGCGCGACGGCGGACGCCATCCTGTGGCGCGGACGCGACCTCGCCGGCCTCAGCGAGCGCGAATTCCGCCCCTGCCGCGGCCGCGAGATGGCGATGGTGTTCCAGGATCCGGTCGGCTCCTTCAATCCCGCGAAGCGGATCGGCTGGCACCCTCCGTAGCGCCCTTGCTCGCCGCGGGCGGCACGGCGATTGGCGGGCGGAAGCGATCGCGCTGCTCGACAGCGTCGGCATCCGCCATCCCGCCGCTGTGCTGGAGCGGTACCCTCATCAGCTCTCAGGCGGCATGCTGCAGCGAGCACTGATCGCGATGGTGGTGGCGCTGGAGCCGGGCTGATCGTTGCCGACGAGCCCACCACCAATCTCGACAACATCGTCGAGCAGCAGATCCTGGCGCTGTTCCGCGACCTGCGGCAGCGGCTCTCCGCCGCCTTCCTCTTCATCACGCATGACATCTGCATCGCCGCCCAGGTGAGCGACCGCATCGCGGTGATGTATGCGGGCGAGATCGTCGAGACCGGGCCGGCCGCCGCGCTCCTCGCCGCACCGCGCCACCCTTATACGCGCGGGCTGCTCGCCACCGCGAACGCGCTAGCCGCGCGCGACGAGCCTGACCGAAATCCCGGGGCAGCTGCCGGCCCCGGGGCGCGCGGGCGGATGGCTGCGTCTTCCGCCCACGCTGCAGGCATGCGCGCAGCGGCTGCGAGCAGCCGCAGCGGCTGCGCGGCATCGCCGCGGAGCACGAGCTCCGGTGCCTGCTCGATGCCTGAACCGCTCGCCGAGCTGCTGAAGCTGAGCGTGCGCTTCCGCGACCCGCATCGCCCGGAGGGCGTGGTGCGCGCGGTGGACAACGTCAGCTTGACCATCGCGCCGGGCGAGATCCTCGGCCTGGTCGGCGAGTCCGGGAGCGGCAAGACCACGCTCGGAAAGACGCTGCTGCGCCTCCATGAGCCATCTTCGGGGCGCATCCTGCTGCGCGGGAAGGACATAACGCATCTCGGCGAGGCGGCGCTGCGGCCGCACCGGCGCGCCATGCAGATGGTGTTCCAGGACCCCCTCTCTTCCTTCAATCCGCGCCACAGCATCGGTGCCGCCATCGCGACACCCTTGCTGTTGCACCGGGTCTGCCCGCGCACCAGGTCGGGCTGCCGGCCGGCTTCGGTTCGCGCTACCCGCACCAGCTCTCGGGGGGGGCAGCTGCAGCGCGCGGCGATCGGCCGCGCTCTCGCGATGGCACCGGCGCTCATCGTGGCGGACGAGGTGGTTTCGAAGCTCGACGTCTCGGTGCGTGCGCAGATCCTCAACCTGCTGCGCGCGGTGCAGGCGCAGAACGGCCTCGCCATGCTGTTCATCACGCACGACCTCCATGTCGCGCGCTTCCTCTGCCACCGCATCGGCGTGATGCACCTCGGCAAGCTGCTGGAAATCGGCCCGACCGAACGCATCTTCTCGGACCCTGCACATGACTACACGCGCGCCTTGATCGGCACCCTGCACGGTATCGGCACGCCCGAACATGAGAGGAGTCCCGCATGAGCCCCCGCAAGCAGATCAGCCTTGGCCTCTCCATGCGCTATGTCGGCTATCATGCGGCCGCCTGGGGCCACCCAGAGGCCGATCCTGGCGCCGCCTCCGACTTCCGCCACTTCCTCAATGTGGCCCGCCTGGCGGAGGCGGCGAAATTCGACATGGTCTTCCTCGCCGACGGGATCGGCATTCGCGCCAAGGACGAACCGCCCGGCTCGCTCTGTCGCTCAGCCCAGACCGCGGAGCTGGAGCCGCTCACCCTGCTCTCGTCCCTGGCGGCGGAGACGAGCCATATCGGCCTCACCGCCACGGCATCGACCACCTACAACGAGCCCTTCCATATCGCGCGGAAATTCGCCTCTCTCGACAGCATCAGCGGCGGGCGCGCCGGCTGGAACATCGTGACCTCCTGGTCCGATGCCGAGGCGCAGAATTTCGACCGCGACAAGCATCTCGACTACGAGACCCGCCACGAGCGCGCGGCCGAGTTCGTCGAAGTGGTCAAGGGGCTTTGGGATACCTGGGACGCAGACGCCTTCGTGCACGACAAGCAGGGCGGACTCTTCTTCGACCCCGCGAAGCTTCACGTGCTGAACCACCGGGGCAAGCACTTCAAGGTCAAGGGACCGCTGAGCGTGGCCCGCAGCCCTCAGGGCCGTCCGGTGCTGGTGCAGGCCGGCGCCTCCGATGCCGGCATGGAGATCGCTGCGGCCAATGCCGAGGTGGTCTATGCCGTGCCGCACGACCTCGATACCGGGCGCTCCTACTACACAGAGCTCAAGACGCGGGTGGTGAAGCATGGGCGCCGGCCCGAGGAGCTGAAGATCCTGCCCGGCATAACGCCCTTCATCGGCAAGACCGAGGCGGAGGCGCGCGAGACATACGACCTGCTGAACGCCCTGGTCGCGCTGGAGCTCGGACTCTCCTATCTCTATGCACAGATGGGTGATCTCTCCACCTATCCGCTCGACGGGCCGGTGCCGGAGCCCAATGATCCCAAGGTGCGCAGCATCGCGCAGAACTTGTTGAAGCTCGCGCGCCGCGACAATCTGACCATCCGGCAGCTCTATACCCTGATCGCCGCAGGCCTCGGGTCACGCATTGTGATCGGCACACCGGCGCAGATCGTGGACCAGATGGAGGCCTGGGTAGCGGCGGAAGCGGCGGACGGATTCAACGTCTGCCCGCCCGCGCTGCCGATGGGGCTCGCGGATTTTGCCGAGATGGTGGTGCCGGAGCTGCAGCGGCGCGGCTTGTATCGTGAGGAGTACTCGGGCCGCACATTGCGCGACCATCTGGGCGTTCCGGTGCCGCCCAGCCGCTATCCCGGCGCGCTCGCCGTCGCGCGGTGACCGGTCCGTCGCTCAGCATCGCCGCGGCGAGGCGAAGCGCCGTGTTGCCGCCCCGACCTCCGCCCGAATGCCCCTGCGAGGCGTGCCCGGCTGCCGAGCGCGAACTTCCACGCGATAGTCGCCGTCATTGGTCAGGGTGGGCCGCCGCGTGTCGTCGCGGAACAGCTTGCGTCCGACGACCTCCTCCAGCTTGGCGATCTGAAGGGTGATGGCCGGCTGGGTACGCCCCATGCGGCGCGCCGTCTCCGTCACGCTGCGCGTTTCGGCCACGCAGAGAAAGGATCGTAGCATCCGGATCTCAAGCGAACGTGAGATCATGGGCTGACTTGCTCCCGTCGCGGTCCGCCGGGCGCAGGAAAGCAAGAGCGATGCCGCGACCGGCCCAGCGCGATGAATGACAACAACAATCACGTGAGAGTTCGCGCTTGGCAGCCGGTCCGGCCCTCACGGGGGCGGGGGGTGAGGGAGCAGCAGCCGGCAAGGCATTTGTCGATGTGCCATGAATAGGAGACTCTGCGGGCATAGGGGCGGCCGGTTCCTTTAATAGGAGACTTCGGATTCCGATGATGTCGGCCGCCTGTTCCGGAGCGATGTCGGCCACTGATTCCGAAGTCATGTCGGCCGGCCATTCCGATTGATGTCGGCCGGGGTGGCGCTCGTCTGTGGGCTGATGGCGTGCTGCCCGGCGATCTCGCGATTGAGCAACAGGCCGAGCCACTCGGCGGGGGCGAGCTCGCTGCCCTGTGGGTTGGCGGCGAGCTCCTCGAACGCCCGCGCCATCCCGGCGAGGCCGAGTTGGTGCAACTTGGTCGACCCCGCACGGGGAGCGACGACAGAGGCCGAGGCGCTGGCCGCCCTGGAAGGGTTTCGATCCGCGCTCCCGCACGGGGAGCGACTAGGCGCCATTGAAGGCGCGGTACTGGTCGCGATCGTTTCGATCCGCGCTCCGCACGGGGAGCGACGTCCGCGGTGCATTGCTCCGATCTCCCGCTGACGTTTCGATCCGCGCTCCCGCACGGGGAGCGACTCGCGCCGGGAGAGGCGAGGTAGTGACCTGCATCGTTTCGATCCGCGCTCCGCACGGGGAGCGACGTCCTCGGGTATCTCGTCCTCGCGGCGCGCCGCGTTTGGATCCGCGCTCCCGCACGGGGAGCGACGCGTCCAGACCTCGTTGTCCCGTGCGGTGCCCTGGTTTCGATCCCCGCTCTCGCACGGGGAGCGACACGACGCCGCCTACAGCGCCGCCATCCCCGGCGAGTTTCGATCCGCGCTCCCGCACGGGGAGCGACCGCGGGAATGGGTGTCGCTGCTCAACACGCTCCGCTACCTGAGCAATGAGCTGAAGATCTCGCTCGTGTGCCTGGGGATCGCAGAGGCACGCGAGGCGATCAGCGGCGACGTGCAGCTGGCGCGCCGGTTCGAGGAACTCGGGCTCGTTCGGTGGCAGGGGGATGAAGACTTCCAGGGACTGATCGTCGCCATCCTGCGGCATCTGCCGCTGAAGCTTGCCAGCCAAATATTCGGTGCGCGCATTGCGGCAGGTTCTGCAGGTCACCGACGGCGTTACCGCGCGAATTTTCGCCATGTTCAACGACCTCGCGATAGAGGCGATCACTTCCGGTACCGAGTGCATCAGCGACACGAGCATCGAAGCCTGGCGGCCGCTGGCCAAAGCCACACCCGCTTTCGCGTGAGGCTGGCGACGCCCACCGTCCCGGCGCCGTTGCCATACACCCCCTGCCCTTTCCCTGGCGAGTTGCTGTCCTCCTGGCTCGGGCGGATCGCGACCGAGTTTGGCGTCACCCTCGCCTGTCTCGTTCACCACATCGGCCTCCCTATCTCCACGCGGCAGCAGATCGACACCGCCCTGACGGATGCCGATATTCGAAGGGTCGCCGTGGCAACGCGCTCGAGCACCAGCGAGATCCGGATGATGGTCCATCGCCCGCTCGAGGAATCGGTCAGGTCTCTGGTCGCGAGCCGACGTCCGATCCAATTCTGCGCGAGATGTCGTGCTGCCACGGCGCCGCTACCGCGGCCTCTGTGGATATCAAGGCGTGGTTCGAATATTGGCAGATCGAATGCGCGCAATGTCGGATCCCGTTCGAGTCGGCGGTCAGGCCCAATCTGCGGCGCTGTAATCTCGCGCGTGAAGACCCCCAATGGTTCAGTCGGCTATTGCCTGCCGCGAAGGCGGGCGGCGCTCGGCTCGCCGACTTTGCCAAGCAGCCGCAGGACGTGGCGCTTACGCCAGGCGCCGTCCTGAACCTCATGTCCATGCGCCTCGACGTGGCGCCGTTTGCGAGCAATCTTGCCGGTTACCGCCCTCACCTCGGCTGGGATATCTCCCACTACATCGCCGAACTGTTCGTGCCGGGCCTGCGGGAGCGGACGTCGCCGGATCTCATTCCGCAGACGTGGACCGCCGACACTCCGGTTCGAGCGGGTTGGCAGATGAATCCTGGACGAGGCGCCGAACTCATTCATGGGGGCGCGAGGCTCCAGAAAGACCACGGGCTCTCGTCCATCACCGGCCTTGCTGATCAGCCTATGGCCGGTAATTCAGATGGCAGGAAGAGCCCATTCAAGGAGAGTTCGAGCAGCTAAGTCATTGGTTTGGCGCACTCCTTCAAGGAACTCGATACGTGTCAACGAGATCAACCCGACCCACGATTCGCCAAGTGGCACAGCGCGCCGGCGTCGCGATCGGCACCGTCTCGCGTGTGCTGAACAAGCATCCGACGGTCGAGCCGTCCATCCGCCGCCTGGTAGAGCGCACCATCGAGGAACTGGGATACCAGCCCGACGCCGTCGCAGGCAGCATGCGACGGACGAAGACGCAAACAATTGGGTGTGCCATCCGCGATTTCGACCTGCCAGGCTTCGCTGCCTTCCTCACCGCGGCGGAGCAGCGCTTCCGCGCCGCGGGCTACACTATGCTTCTGTCCAACACAGAGAATAGCAAGGAGATCGAGCTCTCGCTCCTGCGCACATTCGGTGCGCGCCGCGCCGACGGCGTGCTCATGACGTTGAGCGATGAAAGCGACGCCGATCTGCTGGCGGTGCTGCATCGCATGAGCATGCCGCTCGTTCTGACAGACCGCGATATGGTGCCTGATGTGGATTGCGTCACCGCGGATCACCATGGCGGCATCCGGCAGGCGACGGCGCATCTTCTTTCGCTCGGCCATCGCCGTATCGCCCTGCTCACGGGCGAGCCGAAGAGCTTCCCGGCGCGGGGCAGAATTGCCGGCTTCGAAGCTGCGTTCCGCAGTGCCGGCCTGCAGCCGCCGGCGCGGCTGATCCGCGCCCGCTCCTTCTCGCCTGAGTTCAGCCGCGACGAAGTCCTGAGGCTGCTCGCGGAGTCGCGGCCGCCCAGCGCGATCATCGCGGGGGGGATGGGGATGCTCTCCGGCGTGCTGCGGGCGCTGCGGCAGGCGGGGAAGGCGATCGGGCGGGACATTTCGGTCATCGGCACGGAATCCGACCTCGCCGAGCTGACCACGCCAGGCATTACCGCGATCGATTGGGACCTGCGTGCGATGGGGCGCAGCGCTGCAGAGATGCTGCTGGATCGCATCGAGCAGCGCGTCACCGGCGGTCCGCGCCACGTCAAACTGCCGACCCGACTGATCCAGAGGGAGTCCTGCGCCGCGCCGGTCGGCTGAGCCCGCGGGGCGGGTGCCTTGTTATGATGAACCGGTTCATTGACTCCGCTCCGGAGCGCGGCTAGCTTGGTCTCCACCTGCCGGAGAGCCGCGCAATGTCCGCTACCACCATCAAGATGAACACCCGCACGGGGCATCTCCCCGACATCATCGGCAGCGACCATCCCCTGGTCACCGCCCTTGCCGACAAGGAGGACCAGGTCCTCTACCGCCGTACCGGGTCCGATGGACGAGAGACCCTGCAGCTCTTCCACATCGCGCCGCATGAGGTGCATCCGCCCCATGCGCACCACAATATCGTCTCCACCCAGGTCGTCCTACATGGCGAGGCGCGGATCCGCGAGTATGACGTGGTGGCGCGGCTGGCGTCGGACCGGCTGCTGCTGCGTCTCGCCACGGATCGCTGGTTCCAGCCCGGGGAGGCGATGTCAAACGACATCAGGAACTGGACCCTTTGCGACACCAGGAACTGGACCCCGGGTCGATCACTCGGCCACCGCCTGGGGCTGCGCGACACCGGCCTTCTTGAGCAGGCCGCTGCGGCGCTTCTCGCGCAACCGGTAGCTGTCGCCGCGAATGGTGATGACC